>PVMK01165493.1_pt1 | contig 23022 bp, 25 predicted proteins | sample 1853481 | NCBI WGS metagenome assembly PVMK01 (sample SAMN08533507, study PRJNA380276) | Marine sediment metagenome, whole genome shotgun sequencing project. | reverse complement strand
AGTAAAATAGAGTAGAGCAGTTAGTCGACTTTTCTAAAGGTGTCTTAAGCGTAGAAAGTGCGTTCAATTTGTTGTTAATCCGACTCATAAAAATCTCCTTAAATTAATTTACAGATAATGCGGAAGGTGATCCCGATAATTTTACAATTAAATGAGCACAAATCAAGAATATGAGGCGTTTTAGAACATTTAATGCAAATATATCGAATATATGGCTAAAACAGACACAGTACCGAGTTACATTTGCGGATGAATACAGCAGGTCTATAAGTAAAATAGAGTAGAGCAGTTAGTCGACTTTTCTAAAGATTAGGGTGCCGTTTGTCCCACCGAATCCAAAGGAATTACTAAGAACTGTTCTTATTTTTGCATCCCTTGCTTCATTTGGAACATAGTCCAAATCACACTCCGGGTCAGGTGTATGATAATTTATCGTGGGTGGGAGCACTCCCCTATCAATAGCTAATACACTAAACGCGGCTTCAACACCGCCTGCTGCGCCTAGCATGTGTCCTGTCATAGATTTAGTTGAGCTCACAGGAATATCATATGCTTTGTCCCCGATGATTTCTTTTATAGCTCTCGTTTCGTTTACATCGTTTAACTGAGTTGAGGTTCCATGGGCGTTTATGTAATCAATTTCCTCAGGGTTTATTTCCGCATGTCTAAGCGCATCCTGCATACACCGCACAGGACCGTCTAAGGAAGGGGCAGTGATATGGCTTGCGTCACTGCTCATACCAAATCCGAGTATTTCGGCATATATCCTGGCTCCTCGTTTTTTAGCAAACTCCATCTCCTCAAGAATTAATATTCCTGAGCCTTCAGCAATAATAAATCCGTCCCTATCCTTATCAAATGGACGAGAAGCACCTTGGGGGTCATCATTATTTGTTGAAAGAGCCCTCATTGCATTAAACCCGCCTACAGTCAGTGGGATGAGCGGTGCTTCTGTTCCTCCCGCTATCATTACATCGGCATCTCCCCTCGTTATTGCCATTGTTGCATAACCTATGGCATGAGTGCTTGCGGCGCATGCCGTAGTTGTACAGCAGTTAGGGCCTTTAGCATTGAAAGTAATTGATACATGACCTGCTGCCAGATTAGTAATGATATTAGGTATGAAAAAAGGTGACATACGACCTGGCCCTTTTTCCTGCATAAGCACTACTGTGCGTACAAAGGTCTCCATTCCCCCTATTCCCGTACCTATCAACGTCCCTGCTCTGGGGGATAGCTCTTCTGTTATCTCAAGACCGGCATCCTCAAGGGCAAGTTTGGTGCTGGAAACCGCATATTGTATAAATCTATCGGTTTTTCTTGCATCCTTGGGATTCATAAAATCCTCGGGATTAAAATTAGTTATTTCACCCGCGATTTTAGTTTTGTGCTCGGAAGGGTCAAATCTTTCTATTGTCTTTATTCCAGAATGGCCCTTGCAAACAGCGTCCCAAGACTCTTTGTTTCCAATTCCTAGGGGTGTGATAAGCCCAATCCCCGTGACTGCTATCCTTCTTTCCATTATTTTTTGCGCTCTGAGATAAAGTTTATAGCGTCTTGAACCGTGATAATTGACTCTGCGTCTTCATCTGAGATTTCAAGACCAAACTCATCTTCCATTGACATAATTAGCTCAACTAGGTCGAGAGAATCAGCACCTAGGTCTTCTATAAATGATGACTCCAGTGTGATTTCGTCTTCTGATTTTCCTAATTGACTTGCAACCATTGCTCTAACTTTGCTGAGGATTTCTTGTTCCTGAGCCATAATAAACACCTCCTTTTATTTTTAAGTATATATACCGCCGTTGACTCTAAATACTTCACCTGTTATATAGGAAGCATCATCGGAGGTCAAAAAAGCAACAGCCCCCGCAATATCCTCAGGTGAACCGAATCTGTTCATTGGTATCTTATCGATATAAATTTTTCTAATTTCTTCCGTTAATTGATCTGTAATATCGGTTTTAATAAACCCCGGGCTTACTGCGTTGACAGTGATGCCTCTAGGTGCCATTTCTCTTGCACAAGCCTTAGTGAATCCAATAATGCCGGCTTTTGATGCCGCATAGTTAGTCTGACCTGCATTACCCATTTCTCCTACAACCGAAGTAAGATTTACTATTCTACCCTCGCGTTGTCTGAACATATGACGTGTTACCGCTTTTGTACAGTTAAATATTCCTTTTAAATTTATTGAGATTACGCTATCCCAATCCTCTTCTTTCATTCTCATAAGTAAGGTGTCTCTCGTAATTCCCGCATTATTAATCAGTATATGAAGGCCGCCTAACTTTTCAATAATTTTATCGATTTCCTCATGAACGGTATCAAAATCGGACACATTAAATTTGGATAATAAGACCTGACCTCCGGCCTCTTCAATTTCCATTTTAGTTTCAAGCGCCGCAGTTTCGTTCTGCAAATAGTTAATTACGACAAAGGCGCCTTCAGATGAAAGCCTTTTTGCTATAGACTTTCCAATTCCGCGCGAGCCCCCGGTAACAAGAGCAATTTTCCCATTAAGTTTGTCCATTCTTTATCAACTCCAGTTGTGAGATCTTCTCGAAATTACTAACGGAAACATCAGTCAATGTCCTTTTAATTAATCCGGACAAAACATTTTTGGGTCCGATTTCTATGAACTTACTACATCCCGCACTGTTTAATTCCTCAACAGATTCAAACCACCTTACTGGACTTGTAACCTGATTTATAAGAAGTTCTTTTAATTCATTAGAATCATTAGTAACTGATGCTGTACAATTTGCAACCACAGGAGCGTTCATTTTTGCAAAAGTCACTTCATCTAAAACTCCGGACAGTCTCTCTGCAGCCGGCTTCATCAACAGACAGTGAAAAGGAGCGCTTACGTCAAGAGGTACCACTCGTTTAGCCCCTTGTGATTTTGCAATTGAAGAAGCCTGCTCTATTGCTTCTTTGTTTCCTGATATAACAGTCTGTCCCGGTGCGTTAAGATTTGCCGTGCTTGCGATCATGCCATTTTGAGATACTTGAGTACAAATCTCCGCCACCATTTCTTTATCAAGCCCTAAGACTGCAGCCATAGCTCCTATACCAACTGGAACTGCTTCTTGCATAAATTCTCCGCGTTTCCGTACCGTGTGAACAGCTTCACTTAGTTTCATTGCGCCATTTGCAACCAGAGCCGTGTACTCGCCCAAGCTATGCCCCGCAACAAAGTCGGGCCTAAATGACGTTTCATTTTCCAAAACTCTTAGGCACGCAATGCTTGTGGTTAACAAAGCAGGTTGAGCATTCGCAGTTAAAGATAATTCACTCTGTGGCCCTTCAAAGCATAGCTTTGCCAGATCGAACCCCAATACATCGTTTGCTTCTTCAAACGTGTTTTTGGCATCACCGAATTCATCATACAGTTCTTTCCCCATCCCCACGTATTGGGAACCTTGGCCTGGGAATACGAAAGCTATCATAGAATCTTATCCTTGAGAGAGTTGAAAATATATTACGACTCTACTTCTTGTTTCTCTTTTATAAAAGTCCTACCCTTATAGAAACCGCAGCTCGGGCATGCTCTATGAGGCGATTTGTGCTCACCGCAATTCTGACATGTAGATACACCCGGCACGCTTAATTTATAATGGGTCCTTCTTTTTCTTGATCTGGATCTAGAGTGTTTTCTCTTGGGAAGTGCCATTTTTTAATTCTCCCTTTTTGTTTTCATATTTTTAAGTTTTTTAAAATCGCAAATCTTGGATCTGTATCTTCACTCTTACATGTACAATTTTCTTGATTTAAATTATTGCCGCATATTGTGCAGAGTCCTTTGCAATCTTCATTACACACTACTTTTACCGGTAAGGAAATCGCTATTTGCTCCATTATGTAATTGCTCAAATCTACTTCATCCCCTTTATAAGTTTCATGTTCATCGTCGTCATCCTCGTCTCTAATTTTATCAACAGGAGATATAACTAGATTAACTAAAGGGTTCAATTCTATTCTAACAGATTCTACACATCTTGAACACGCAGTCTCAATAGAGAGTTGAATATCTCCAGTAACAGAGATTTCCTTAAGAACCCTTGTCACGTGTAAATCAATCCCGATCTTTGATAGAAGGTTAATCCCCTCGTTTTCAGAGCAAAGCTCATGCAGATTGGCCAGCCACTGGGGTTCTTCTAATACCTCAATATGAACACCACTTTCCGAAATATCCGAAACATGTAATTTCATTGCGCTTGTTGATATCATCTGACTATTAAAATTAATGCGGTTTAATAATAATACAAGATTACTCATTTGCAAGTACATTATTGTTTTTAAACTAAGTGGCAGGAGACAAAGTGTTCTCCACCTACATCACGAAGTTCCGGCTCAATTGTTTTGCACTTCTCGACAGCTATAGGGCATCTGGGGTGGAAGCTGCATCCAGAGGGCGGGTGAATTGGGCTAGGTACATCTCCTTTTAATACTGTCCTCTCTCTTTTTTTACTTGGGTCCGCAATTGGTACAGATGAAATTAGAATACGCGTATAGGGGTGGAGCGGGTTCTTGTAAAGCTCTTTACTTGGAGAAATCTCAATAATTTTTCCTAAATACATCACAGCCACTTTATCACTAATATGTCTTACCACTCTAAGGTCATGAGAAATAAAAAGGTATGTAAGCTTAAATGTCTCTTGCAGTTCAATAAAAAGGTTAATGATTTGAGCCTGAACCGAGACATCGAGAGCAGATATCGGCTCATCGCAAACTATGAACTTTGGTTTAAGAGCAAGCGCTCTTGCGATGGCTATTCTCTGGCGCTGGCCTCCGCTAAATTCATGGGGGTAGCGATAAAGAGCGTCTTCTCTCATTCCCACGGTAATTAAGAGCTCACGTATTAAATCTTTTCTCTCCTGACCTGAAGAGATGTTATGTATAACTAGTCCCTCAGAAACTATACTCTCTACTTTCATCCTTGGGTTTAAAGAGCCGTAGGGGTCTTGAAAGACAATTTGCATTTCCCTTCGGTAAGGTCTCATTTTAGATGGGGATAAATGTGTTATATTGTTATTCTCAAAATATATTTCTCCCTCAGTGGGCTCAAGGAGTTTAAGTATCGTTTTCCCAAGTGTTGTTTTCCCGCAGCCGCTTTCTCCAACAAGTCCGATTGTCTGGCCTTCAGGGATAGAGAGGTCTATCCCGTCAACGGCTTTTACAAAGTTCGTAACCCTTGAAAGGACACCGGATTTGACCGGGAAATATTTCTTTAGATTCTGAAGTTTTATAAGTTCTCTATAAGACATATCAGTTCTCTCGTTTTACTTGAGCTGATCTCCAGCAGGCAGCTTTATGGCCTTTGCCAATCTCATCCAGAGGTGGCTCATCGGTTCTGCATTTATCAATTACTATGGGGCAGCGGTCCTGGAATCTGCATCCCTTTGGGAAATTGTCCGGACTGGGAACAACTCCCGGTATCGCATTTAACATTTCTTTGTTTTCATGAAGGTCAGGAATTGAGTTTAGGAGTCCAACGGTATATGGGTGACGCGGCTCTTTAAAAATATCGGCGGTAAAACCCTGTTCAACGACCTTTCCCGCATACATAACATAAACTTCGTCAGCAACTTCCGCGATAATCCCAAGGTCATGTGTAATGAGGAGAACGGCCATACCCAATCTTACTCTCAGATCGTCAATAAGGTTAAGAATTCCGGCCTGTACGGTCACATCAAGCGCTGTTGTCGGCTCATCGGCAATAAGCACCTCCGGGTTGCACGCAAGGGCCATTGCTATCATCACTCTCTGGGACATCCCTCCGCTCATTTCATGAGGGTAGTTGTTTATCCTGCTCTCGGGCGCCGGGATTCCAACGAGTTTCAAGAGCTCGATGACTCTGCTCTTTTCTTCTTTTCTTGATATATTGAGGTGGGTCCTTAATGCTTCGCCTATTTGGTCGCCAACTGTGAAAACAGGATTGAGAGAGCTGATAGGCTCCTGGAATATCATGGATATCCTGTTTCCCCTTATTGATTGCATATCTCTATCCGCATATTTTAATAGATCGGCGCCGTCAAAAATAATCTCTCCACCCTCAATCTTTCCGGGTGGCTCGGGGATAAGTCTCATAACGGAGAGTGCCGTTACTGTTTTGCCACAGCCGCTTTCTCCTACAACACCTACAATTTTGCCCTTAGGGATATTAACGGAAACTCCGCTTACAACCTCTACCCTTTTCCCATCTGAGCCAAAAGAAATTCTTAAATCCTTTATCTCAAGTGCATAGTTCATATTTCTTATTCGCTTCCCAAGAATTTAGGGTCAATAGCGTTTCTGAATCCTTCTCCTAAAAGGTTAAATGAAGTTACTGTTACAAATATAGCCGCACCGGGAAATAGGACAAGCCACCACGCGAAATCCACATATCTCTGAGACTGTGAGAGTATATCTCCCCAGCTTGGCTCAGGAGGAGGCACACCGAACCCTAAAAAACTAAGTCCCGATTCTACTAATATTGCCCCTGCGATTCCGAAAGAGATGTCCACCAGTACCGGGGCAAGCGAGTTTGGAAGCATGTGCTTCATCATCACTCTCCAGTCATCTCCCCCAAGAGCAATGGCGGCGTCTACATAATCAAATTGTCTTAACTGAAGAAACTGTGCCCTTATGAGTCGAGCAATCCCTGTCCAGCTAGTAGCCCCTATCACAATCATTATGTTATATATGCTCGGATCTCTAAATGCCAGTATGGTTAGAATTAAAAAGAAGACCGGAAAGGTCATCATAACTTCAAAAAGCCTTGAGACTATAAAATCAACACTGCCCCCATAGTATCCGGCTATGCCGCCTAATAATATTCCTATCACCGCAGCTATACCAACAGCTACGAATCCAATGGAGAGTGATATCCGTGCACCGTGAATCATGCGGCTTAACACGTCTCTTCCTCTGTCATCCGTTCCGAACAAATGCTCTTTGGACGGCGGGATTAATACCGATAATAAATCATTCTCAGTCGGGCTGTATCTGATAGGAGGGAAAATCGCAAAGTCTCCGTTTTTCAATTTTGTATCCAGCTCTTTGAAATCGGTCCCGAAAAATTCGTTATATCTAAATAGGACGGGGAAGTAATACTCGTTTTCATACTTAAGAATTATCGGTTTGTTACCAGCCAAGAAGTTCTGGAATATCGCGGTTCCGAAAAGGATCATAATTATTACTAAAGCCATCATAGCCAGCTTGTCTTTCTTTAATTTCTTCCAAACACTGCCCCAGTATCCGACACTCTTAGTCTCGGTCACTTTTTGGCCTCAAAGCTTATTCTGGGATCTACAAGTACATATAGAAGGTCCGCAATCAGGATTCCGATCAGGGTGAGTACTGCCGAGATGGTCGCAATCGCCATAATTACCGGATAATCTCGGGAAAGTACGGACTCAAACCCTAACTGACCGATTCCGGGGATAGAGAAGATGCTCTCAATAATGACGCTTCCCCCTATCATTGCCGGAAGTATCCCCGCAAGTATGGTTATTATGGGAATGAGCGCGTTTCTTAGAGCGTGTTTAAGGATAACCTTGTGTCTGGGAAGCCCTTTTGCGGTCGCTGTTCTGACGAAATCTTCTCTAAGGACTTCAAGGAGGGTTCCCTTTTGGAATCTTGAGAGATATGCAAGGCCTCCGTAGGTCAGGCAAAATACTGGAAGCACGATGTGCCATAAGAAATTTAGAGCCTTCTTAAAAAACGGATAATTCTCGGCATCCGGAGAGAGTATTCCGTAGACCGGGAATAAATCCCAGTAATCCCCCCCTCCGAGGAAAAAGATTAAGATCATTGCCATCCAGAAACTCGGGATGGAATAGAGCATAAAAAAGAAGAAAGTGCTGACCCTCTCTGAGAACCTCCCGTGAGCTACCGCTGAATATACCCCTATTGGAATTGCTATTAAATAAATCAGTATGATTGAGATTATATTAAGGGTAAGGGTAATTGGGATTCTTTCCGCTATCTTGTTTATTACCGGGCGGTGGTCTTTATATGAGCGTCCAAAGTCAAGAGTGGCTATCTGCTTTACCCAGATCCAGTACCTAACGTATATAGGCTTGTCTAAGCCGTAGAGTTTCTTTGTCTCTTCTACAATTTGTTGTGTAATTGCCTCGGCTTGTATCCCCTGGTCTAATTGAAGCTTTCTCTCCACAGGGTTGCCCGGAGCAAGCTGGATTATAAAGAACGTAATGAGAGTTATTCCAAAGAGTGTCGGAATAAGTAAGAGCAGTCTTTTTAGTATATAGTCTCTCATAGTTTAGATCGGTCCCGCTCTGTTAGTATAAATAATTAATCCAATAAGATTAAATTTATACCTAAAATAGTTTCGTTAATTGAAATGGATCCGGAAATTATCTTCAACTTGAGATGTATTTATTTGCAGGCATTTACTGACTGTACATCTGTAGCGGAAGAGGAACATGCCACTCAAGGGGATCAATTCCCAAAGGATAGACTAATACATTTTCAAACCTCTTGTTAACCGCTACTGTAGATTTCCGGCAGAAAAGAAATGTGTATGGCTGCTCGTTGTGAACTATTTCCGCAAACCTTCTGTAGAGTTCTTTTCTTTTATCGCGGTCAAACTCTGTTCTGGCTTCCTCAATTAGCTTGTCAGCCTCTTTGTTCTTAAACCCGATAAAGTTGGAACCTCTTTCCGCCTGAGTTGAGCTCCATATTTGATAAGGGTCTGATTCTACGCCCATTGACCACGCGAGCGTAACTGCGTCAAAATTTCTTTCATTCAGACGTGTGGTAAAAACTGCCCACTCCGTTTTTCTTATATCCATCTGTATTCCCATATTGTCCAGCTCTTCTTTTAATATGGTCGCAATCTTTTCTCCTGTCTCTGATCCCCCGGGAATTAAAAATTCAAAAGCAAACTTGACCCCGTCCTTATCCCTTATCCCGTCCCCATCATGGTCTATCCAGCCCGCCTGTCTCAAAAGCTCCCGGGCTTTTTGAGGATCATAGGAGTAAGGCTCAATGGATTTGTCATATTCCGGGCTGTTTATGTAAAAAGGGTTTGTTACGATGGCTCCTAGATTGTATAGAATTTTCTCAAGAATGAGTTCTCTATCTACTAGATGGGTTAATGCGGTTCTAACTTTGGGATCTGCAAAGTAAGGTCTTTTAGAGTTCCACCCGATGTAGCTGTAATTGGGTTGAAAGTAGCTCAGTTTATCGAAATATTTTTTAAAAGACGGAGAATTCGTTTGTCTTTCCCATTGAATCGGGGTTAGGCCTGAAACATCTAGCTCCTGACGTTTTAATACTTGAAAAGCAACTGTATTATCTGTGATGATTTTGAAAACAATTTTGTTTATCTTAGGTTTCTCACCCCAGTAATTGGGGTCTTTCTCAATAACTATATCTCTTCCTGTGGTCCACCTTACAAATTTATAGGGCCCGGTTCCAATAGGATCTCTCCCGGCGGGGTTGGTATTAAAATCCCCTTTGTCAAAAATGTGTTTTGGAACTATCGGCATTCCCCCGCAGAACTCAAGAGCTAGGAAATATGGTCTCGCGTAGGTAAATTCGACAGTAAGATCATCGATGGCTTTTACTTCTTGAATCTCCTGGTAATAGGCTCTTAACTGAGGGCTGTCCACTTTGGGGTTCATAATCGTGGTGTATGAAAATACAACGTCCTCTGAGGTAAACGGTGTGCCGTCATGCCATTTTATCCCCTCCCTGATTTTAAAAGTATATGTGAGTTTGTCCTCTGATATCTCCCAAGACTCGGCAAGTAGCGGGTCGAGCTCGAGTGTCTCATTGTTTCTCTCAATTAACGTCTCGTAAATTTTTCCGTTATTGATGGTTCCTTCATATGCGTCTGTTGCTGTAATCGGGTTCAGTGTAGCGGGCTCTGCCTGGATATGATAAATAAGCCAATCACCCTCAACAGGCTCTGAACTTGATGCAGTCTCACTTGAGGCAGTCTCGCTTAATGCAGTCTCTGTAGCGGGTTGAACTTCAGACTTTTCCCGACTTCCCCCCAGGTTGTCATTGTCTGATTTGCAGGCAATAAGGGCAAATAGAATTGTGATATTAACAATAGTAATAAGCAGTAGTCTCAGCAATTCGTTCTCCTTGGTGTAATTCTCCGGATTTATTCGCCGCTTTTACCGCTAAAGGGGGCATCGGGAGCTTTCTTTATAACTTTTGGAAGCGCCTTTTCATAAAACGGTCTTAAGATATCGAGCGGAATCGGGAATATTATTGTTGAGCTTTGTTTGCTGGACATCTCAGTTAAGGTCTGAAGATATCTTAGCTGGAGCGCCATAGGACTCCGGCGAGGATCTCAGAGGCTTCGGTTAATTTGGTCGCAGCCTGGAATTCACCTTCGGCGTTTATAATCTTTGCCCTTCTCTCTCTTTCCGCTTCTGCCTGACGTGCCATGATCTGCTTCATGTCCTCCGGGAGGTCAACATACTTTAATTCGACCAATGTAACTTTTATTCCCCAGGCGTCTGTTTGTTTGTCGAGAACATCCTGAAGTTTAAGATTAAGTTTCTCTCTTTCTGCAAGCAGCTCATCAAGCTCTACCTGTCCCAAGACACTTCTTAGAGTAGTCTGAGATAATTGAGATGTTGCGTAGAGATAATTTTCTACATGTATGATCGCTTTTATTGGGTCTACAACGCGGAAATAAACAACAGCGTTAACTTTTACAGAAACATTGTCTCTGGTAATAACATCCTGAGGAGGAACATCCATTGTAATAAGTCTGAGACTAATTTTGGTCATTTTATCGACCATAGGGATAATCCATTTAAACCCCGGGCCTTTTAAGTTGACTATTCTTCCCAGCCTGAATACCACACCCCTCTCGTATTCGTTTAATATTCTAATTCCTGATAAAATGAAAAGCGCGATTATTCCAACAAATATGATTATAGGTGAAAACATTTTGCTGTCTCCTTGTGTTTTTAATTTAAGACTTTTTGTACTTTTAGTTTGAAGCCTTTTTTGAATTCCACAACCTTTATTTTATCGCCGGAGCTAATTGGCTCATCGCTAACAGCGTCCCAGTATTCGCCCATCACATATATTTTGCCGTCCTCCCCAATGTCTGATGCGGCTACTCCTTCTTCCCCTATTATACCTTCCATGCCCGCGAGCGGCTTTAATTTCTGAGCCTTTACTAAATAAAAGAGAATATAACCAAAAAAGAGAGCGATGGCGGCTGTTGAAGCAAATACAACCCCGTACCCTACCCTGACATCAGAATCGGGAGTATCAAAAAGAAGTAGCGCTCCCAGGGCAAAACTTATTACTCCCCCCGTGGTTAACAGCCCATAGCTCGAGATATATACCTCGGCAATAAATAGACCTACTGCCAGCAGTAATAAAACAACACCGGCGTAATTAAACGGCAATATCTGAAATGATACAAATCCCATCATTAAGCACACTACCCCCGCTGCTCCGGGAAAAATTAGACCGGGGTTATAGAACTCAAGAAGCAGTCCCAGGGAGCCGAGCGATAATAAAAGAAAAGCTATATCAGGGGTGCTTAAAATATCTATTAATTTCTGTTTTGCGCTCATCTCTACTCTTACTATCGTAGCTCCGCTAGTAAGAAGTGTTCTCTCCCCCTGAGGGAGTTTTACTTTCATGCCGTTAATATGAGTTTGAAGATCATGCAAGCTTGGAGATATTAAATCGACAACTTTCATCTCAAGGGCCTCTGTAGCGGTGATTGAATCGCTCTCTCTAACCGCGTCAATTGCCCACTCTACATTGCGCCCTCTGTGCTCGGCGATACTTTCAATGAATGAGGACGCATAGTTCTCAATTTTTTCACTCATAATATCTTGGTCAGCTCTTTCTTCAGATTCACTTTCCTTTTTTCCTGTCAGGTCTTTTGTAGGGCTCTTTTCTTTCTTTTCAGGTTGTTTGCCACCCGGGATAAGAGATACGGGGTGGGCAGCTCCAATACTGGTACCGGGGGCCATGGCAGCGATGTTGGCGGATAATGTAATGAATACGCCTGCGGAGGTTGCTGAGGCGCCGCTTGGAGATACGTATACAACAACAGGGATAGGAGAGTTAAGTAGAAGCTTTACAATGTCCTTTGTGGAAGAAAGCAGCCCTCCGGGAGTGTCTAAGAGAATGATTAGAGCCTCGGCTGATATTGTTTCGGCCTCTTCAAGCCCTGTCCTTATATAGTCTAGTGTCGCGGGATTAATGGTTCCGTTTATTTCAATTACTACTATTTCATTCGATAGTGCTTTGTCTTCAACATTAGTCTCTGCGGCGGGAGTCTTTACTTCATGTTCATCCTTTGTGTCCGCGTAGCTTAGATAAAAGCCCAAGAACGAAAAGAGTATCAATATAAATGATAGAACTCGCAACATAACGGTCACCCCACTAGAAGTTTAGCTCTCCCGGCAACAATTCGCAAGCTGTTTGAGTGGCACGATATCTTTTCATATCAAAATCTTCTCATATCAAAATAATAACATGAAGTGATCTTGTAATTATTTAAGCTCCGTTTATAATTTTCCCCCATGGCTACGAAAATAAAATATACTCAAAAAGAACTTAAACAACCCGATGAATTTAATAAGACAGTTGCTCGGGTGATTGACTTTACTGCTGACCATTCAAGAAAAATTCTTATCGGTTTGGCTGTTATAATCGCGCTTCTCATTGGAGGATATGTTGTAAAATCCAACTCTCAGAAAAATGAGCTTGATGCTAATAATATGTTTGACAATGCACTTGCGTTGTTTGATGTGGGCGACTCCCAAGGGGCGTTGAAAGGATTTTTAGATACTGCTGAACAATATCCCGGTCAAGGAATATCAAACATAGCGTTATACTATGCGGCAATTATTAATTTTAATGATGGCAACTACAATGAGTCTGTCAATTTATTAAGCCGTTTTGAATCAAATGAGGTAAACGAGCCCATGTTGGTTGAATCAGCGATATTAACTCAGGGGCTTGCTTATTTTAATCAAAATGAATGGAATAAAGCTATAGATTACCTGTCTAAAATAAATAATCCGGCGAGCCCTTATGAAAAGCAAGCAAAGCATCATATTGCTTTATCGTATGAGAAATTAGGTGATACGGACCGCGCAAAATCTATTTATGATCAAATTTACCAAAATCAAGCAGGCTCGAGTCCCGGTTTATCTTCTGTAATCCAGACACCGGCTAGCAGATAAATTTTTTTTGATTAAGTATGGATGTATGGATGTATGGATGGCTTATCTGGCCATTGGTACTATCTCCCAATATCAGATAATAATATTTGAGTTATTTGGAAGTAGCGACTTAAGGTATTAAACAGGCTTTATTTTTGATTCGAGAAGAATTCTCAGCCTGTTTCTAATTTCCGGAGTAACGAAAGCCTTATCTTTTAACTTTCCCGCAATTTCAAGCATCCTCTTGTATGTATTTACAAAACCCATACACTCCGGACAGTCACCTGTGTGTTTCTCAAGCTCTTTTAGAGTTTGAAGATCCAGCTCATTGTCAATATACTCCATAATATTTTCAACTACATCTTTGCACATAAACATATTTATCTTCTCCACTCATGAAAATAGTCAGATAATTTATCACGTAAAAATAACCTCGCTCTGTGTAGCCTCGATTTTACCGCGGGTACAGTGATCTCAAGAATATCCGCCACTTCCTCATTTGATAGACCGTCTATATCTCTTAGATGAAAAACCGTTCGATAAGACTCCGGCAGCTCATTAATTGATTCATCTATTATTATTAGCGCCTCTTTGCTGTAAGTAAGAATGTCCGGTCTTGAGCTCCAGTCCTTATCTATAATTCTACCCATAAGGGTGCCCTTATCGTCATAGGGGGCGTAGTTTTCGAGACTGATGTTGCTTTCATGCTTTTTTTGTGACCTCAAGTACATGTAACTTGTGTTTACGGTTACTCTGTATAGCCAGCTTGAAAATTTAGATTCACCACGGAAAGTGTCCAGTTTTTTGGTCAGGGTAAGAAAAACTTCCTGGAAAACCTCCTCGGCGTCACTAGTATTACGGGTTATTCTGAGCGCAAAACCGTAAATTCTATCTGAGTATCTGCTGACAATTTCATCAAATGCGGACTCCTCTCCATCGTTTGTATAAAGATTAACGAGTTCTTCATCAGATTTGTCGGCTACATAATTCTTGTCCTCAGATACAATAGCCTTTATTAGCTTTTTAAAAAACCCAATTTCCATATTCCCCTCTCGGAAATCAAAAAATTAATTATGGGCAAACAATGTATGCATTTTACTAAGAAAGCTCATTTTGAAAGATTCTTTCATTATATCCTCTGGTTAGGATGAAATTAATTTGTAGAAGGTTCATTTTGGCACTCATATTCTTTTGAAAGCGTAAATACCCGGTCTTGATTGGGAACAAATGCTTTGTCTTTATGGTTTCTTACTCTAATTAGTACTTTATCAGATCCGCATGCAAATGTGAGGAGGCGTGATTCAGACTCTTTTAATCCCATGATTTCCGGACGAATGGAGGATATATGGACGAAGATTATACCCTCATATTTATCTTTTTCCACGATATGATTCATAATTCCATGGGGTAGATGTAAATGACCCGAGAGCCATAAATCTACCCTGTATTTCTTTAAAATTTGAGTGAATCTCTCAGAATCAGTGACTTGCCTATCCCTAAGAGATGAAAACGGGATCCCGCTGTCCTCAAGAGGGGCGTGAGTGGTAACGACTATGATTTTATCCTGATTATTTACTACGAGGTCCTTCCACCAGTTAAATACTTCATCCGATATCTCTGTTGCTTTTCCTCTCTGGGAGTCGGACATGAATATAAAGAGAATATTCCCTTTTAATACTGAGTAATTAGTTTCTTCTCTTAATTTCTCTCTAAAAAGTTGCCCCATATCGGTTTTTAAATCATGGTTGCCTATTATCTCATACCACTCTTGGATATATGAATTGTCCCTAGTCCGCACGTACCAATCAAATGTTTCCGCGTCACTTTGATCTACTATATCGCCCGCAACAATGGCGAGGTCAACATTTGGGACATTATCGTTTATATCAGTTATTGCAATCTCAAAAGCTTCTTCATGGCCTCTATTTGTAGGCTGGATATCGGCAAGCGCCCACAGGGTTAAAGTGTTTTTGGCATCAAACCAGTTTGCTTGGGTGAGTTCTTCACCTGATATGTAACCTACGTAGCATGAGGATTGGATGAGAAACAAAAGTATTAAGAAAAGTTTTAGCTTGGTGGGCATATTAAATTATAGGATTATACTATCTTCGTTTGGGGTACACCGAGCGCCTCTTCGTTTTTTACTTCACTTATTTTAACCAGTATTTCATCACCTACATTGAAGTTGCCGTCTGTAATTCTGACCGGTATATAGTTAGGTGTTGTGCCCTTTTGGCCTTTCTCTATTAGTACAGGGAAAGTTCTTCCAATGAATTGATTAAAAAATGCGGTTTTTTTATAACTACCTAGCTCTCTTAATCGCTTGCTTCTATCTTTTATTATTTCAGGACGTATCTGGTCCGCCATCACAGCGGCCGTGGTCATCTTTCTTTTTGAATAAGGAAAGACATGGAAGTAAGTGAGAGGAGAATCCTTGGCAATCTGATAAGTGTTTAGAAATTCATGCTCGGTCTCACCCGGAAATCCAACCATGATGTCGGATCCAATTGCGGCGTCAGGAATTCTTTCTCTTATCAGATTGGTTAAGTTCATAAACTTCTCTGGTCCATATCTTCTTCTCATTCTTTTAAGGACGCCCTGATCACCACTTTGTAGAGCAATATGAAACTGCGGGCATATGGTTTTTGATTCAGCAATGAAATCTATAAGCTCAAGCTCTGTATCCGCCGGGTCAAGAGATGTTAATCTCACACGGTTTACTATTTTTTCTTTCTCTATCTCCCTAATCAGTTCAAAAAAATTGGAACCTATATCTCTACCGTAGCTTGCAATATGGACCCCGGTCAATACGATTTCCTTATATCCGGATTCCGCGAGTTTTTCCATCCTATGAAGAATCTCCGGTATGTCCAGGCTCCGGGAGCGTCCTCTGGCGCGGGGTATAATACAAAAAGAGCATGCGTAGTTGCAGCCGTCCTGCACTTTAAGATATGCTCTTGTTCTGCCTGGGAATACTTCTATGCCTGGGGATTCAAAACCCTTTTTCTTTTCTTTAAAAATGTCAGATATAAAGACCTTGGGTTTTTCCTGTGTCTTCCCTTCTCGTATAATTTTTATAAGGGATGAAAATTTATGAGAGTTCCCTACTATATAGTCAACCCCTTTTACTTCATTTAGCTCCTCCGCGGAGACCTGCGCATAGCAGCCCGTAACCACCACAACCCCGTCCGGGTTAGCTCGTTTGGCACGGTTAATATAGTTTCTTGCCTCTGCGTCTGCTCTATGTGTTACAGTGCATGTATCTATTACATACACGTCGGCCTTATCAGAGAAAGGAACTTGTTTATACTTGCTTTTTGGAAGCTGGTTCAAGATTACAGCAGTGTCGTATTGATTTACTTTACAGCCTAATGTGACTATTGAAATGCTTTTCATATCTAAAGGACCCTATTTATCCATCCCCCGCCAAGTACTTTTTTGTTCTTATAAAATACAACTGCCTGCCCGGGGGTGATTGCGCGCTGGGGGTTTTTGAATTCAACTACAGCCTCTGTATCGGATTTCATAGTTACTAACGCATCATCTTCATGGTGACGGTATCTTATTTTGGCTTTTACTTCGAGGGTTTTTTCTATACTGTTCTCACTGCCTCGGACATCAGCATTTATATCATCAACCCATGATATTTTTTCAGCCAGGAGTTTGTTTTTATATATCCTATCCTCATCCCCTACAACCACACGGTTCTCTGAAGGCTCTATGCCCACTACGTACATAGGTTTGCCCGTCGATATCCCAAGCCCTCTTCTCTGTCCCAGTGTAAAGGAGAAGATTCCCTTGTGTTTCCCCAGCACCTGTCCTTGTGTATCAACTATCTCCCCTTCGTTCTCTTTAAATGCCGACTGGCTAATCAAGTAATCTCTATAGTTTCCTGTGGGGACAAAGCAAACGCCGGTGCTGTCAGGTTTATCCGCTGAATTGAGGTTCAGGTTTCTGGCTATATCTCTCACCTCATCTTTTTTTAATGAGCCCAGAGGGAACATCAGGCGGGACAACTCCTTTTGTTTTAAGGTGTACAGAAAATATGTTTGGTCTTTATTCTCGTCCTCTGCCTTGTTTAAAGAATATCTTCCATTGCCGTTTTCTATCTTCGCGTAGTGCCCGGTGGCCAAATAGTCGGCGCCCAGTTCTAGCGCGCGCCTTAGAAGAAGATCAAATTTTACAAACTGATTGCACAGTACGCAGGGGATTGGGGTTTTTCCCGATTCATATTTCTCTATGTAGTCTTTGAACACGAGCTCCTTAAATGAATCCATGAAGTTGACTACATAATGCGGTATGTCCAATTTTTGAGCTACTCTTCTAGCATCTATTACATGATCAAGAGAGCAGCATCCGCCCTCGGCGTCTTTATAATCCACAAGCTGCATAGTGATGCCTATAACCTCATGCCCCTGTTCTTTGAGGAGTGCCGCAACTGTAGTGCTGTCAACGCCGCCGCTCATTGCAACGACTATTCTTTTCTTATTCATAATTATCACAAGATGTTACCTTAGGTGCATAATAGAGACAAATTTGGGGTATAAGGAGTTATATCCTTTAGGTTGGAATAGTAAAACGGTTTAGATGATGCCCTCTTCTACTCCAACAATCGAATAGTAGGAATCATCTCCTAGAGTAAGCTCGCGTGCCTCGACATATTCGCTTACAGAAAGGTATAACTCCGAGCTTACAATAACTCTCCAGATAGGAGAGACATTGCATATGCTTCTGGCTGTGTCTGTAATTGCTTTTATTCCTTGAGGAACCCCGGTGTCACCATAAACATTTAAGGTTCTTGATTCGATTCCGATTTTTCCGTTTATAGCGATTTTCCCTTCAAGCTTTCTTTCTCTTGTTATTGTAGCCAGGTGTTGTAGTACTTCGACCGCTGAACAAACGGCCCTTAATTCAGGATTCGTCTGTTCTTCGGGCGCGTTGAAAAATGCAACTATTTCATCTTTCATTAGAGCCTCAATAACGCCCCCGTAATTTGAGATGATAGAAGACGCGGACTTTCTGTAATCAGCTAGAAAGGAATTAAATTCAGTTGAATCTAGGGTTGAACTAAGATCTTGGAAGTCTGCAATTTTAGCTACAACAACTGTAACTCTCCTGCTCTTGGTCTCTTGTTCTTTTTCTTCCGTAGCAATAAGAGTAGGTTGAAAAATTGGTTCCTCAACTTTGATATCTTCTCTTTTCTTGAGCATGTCGAGCATTTGATTGTATGTCTCATATGCCCTTATCATTGCAACATCATCCCCTGCCTCACTTGATTCAAGCTTTGTAGTTAAATCTCCTCTGGACGCTCTTTTCATGCCGGCAATAAGTTTTTCTATAGTATCGGATTTTTCATTTGTGAAGAATGAAAGCATAAGTAAAACTATTATGGAAACACCCAAACCAATTAATCCGCTCCAAATTGCTGTGGATATAGTTAGTCTCTTAAAGTTTGTTTTAACCAGGCCGAGTAAGATTGTACTGTTCTCTGATGTGGTAATGGGGAACATTTCAACGTTATCCCCTTCTTCACTTCCCATGCTTTCTTGTAATATCCCTTCTGAGTCAAGGAGCTTTATATATAATACATCTTGTCTTGAGTTTAAAATATTCTTTGCCGTATCTTGAAAACTTGCGTCAGAGGAGCTAAATAGTTGTACCAGCTCCTGAGCTTTTTGATCGGATAAGGTCGAAGTGAAATAATAGGAGCTGAAAAGTGAGACCAGTATTGATACAAGGACAAATATTGCTACTAAGAGAAAAAAAACACCTGAGCCGGGCTTACTCACCCTTGTTCCTAATCCCATTGTTATTGTGCTCCAATTTGGCGGGCAGTGTTTTGAAAACTAGAATTGGCATAATCTGAATTCATATTTTTCATAATACTAATTAATTTGCACTAACAAAAAAGAATTTACACAGAATCGTAAATTTGCAATCAAATACAAGTCTTTCGGATACTGCACAAAGTGAAACTATAAACTAACAAAATCTGCCGCTGTAATTACAGGTACAAACATATGGATTACGAATAAAAGGTGCCCGCCATTAAAAGTCTAACTTGATAACGGTTGGATATTAATTTTAGTTCTATTTTGTGAAAATTTCTGAAATTCAACGGTGCCGTCAATAAGAGCAAACAATGTATGATCCCTGCCCATACCTACGTTATTTCCGGGATGGAACTTGGTCCCACGTTGGCGGGCAATTATATTGCCAGCCCATACCACTTCGCCTCCGAATTTCTTTATGCCCAGCCTTCTACCAGCTGTGCTTCTGCCGTTTCTAGTGCTTCCGCCGCCTTTTTTTGTAGACAATTTGGTTTATCTCCTAATTCAAGATGTCCGTTATTTCGACCGTTGTATAACGCTGACGATGGCCGTTTTTATTACGGTAATCCTTTCTTCTCTTAAATTTAAAAACTATTATTTTCTTGCCTTTCTTCTCTGTAATAATCTTTGCTTTAACTACCGCGTTTTCAACAACAGGGGCACCAATTTGAACATCCCCTTTGTCGTTTGAAACCATAAGCACTTCTTTAAATTCAATTACATCCCCAGGATTGCCTTCCAAAAGCTCGACATCAAATACATCACCAGGGTTTACAGTGTACTGCTTTCCACCTGTTTTAATAACTGCCTGCATTATAATATTCCTCCGGATTGACTAACCACTAACTAATTGAGTAAACCACTTACATTATTCCCGAATTTATACAGTGTTGTCAAATATTTTCGTAATATTTTTGATGGATTTCAATGAATTTTCAATTTCGGCATAGATTATACCTCAAAATCTAATAATTGCACCATAATTATTGCTTTTGTAGTCATAAAATTAATTATATGAAAATTAGAGTTGTCGGGGGATCTATGAACTATCACTTTAGCTCGGGGGCTGATGGGATTGAGGAAGAGGTGTCACTAAACTAAGTTCCCGGACTTAATTCTCGAGAACAAGATTGAATACCGAGGAATCTATATTTACCTTGTCCCGCCATTTTTCATTAACAGCTATATATATCCTGTCACCATAGCGTGAAAGGCGTTTAAATAAACGGTTCATGTGCTGGCGTTGGGTTTCATGAAAATGGTTAATATTAAATGTAATCGAAGAGGAAGTATTTTCGAGCACTTTCTCCAAATGAGGCGCCACATGCTCAAAAAAGTCCTGGTCTATTATTCCTTTTATAGATATCGAGAGGTTAGACGCAGTGTTCTTGACCCTGCTTAAAGAAACTTCAAGAACTCCTTTTCTCATATAGGTCTCAAATGATTTTTCAATAGATTCGGAATAAGATTCGGCAAGAACATTGTTCTCGTCAAATTCCCTTTATAAAATGACGGTCTATGTAGTCCTTCATTGAAATACCGACTGTCCAGTCCTGAATTACAACAGGAATTTGTTTCGGATTCCTAAATGGAAGGGTTCTAAGGAAATGATAAACCCGTCTCATCCCGCCTTTTAAAATGCCGTTTTTCATGAACTTTCCAAATACACCGGCCTGGTCTTTTAGTGTGTAAGTGCTTTTAAAGATCGGATTTTTAAGATAGCCCATTTTATTGTTTATTCTGTCCGCAATGGCTTTATCGTCTAACAGCCTGTAGTAAAGATCGCGGTAGCCTTCTATCATTTCGTCATATGACATCTGTTTGGGGATAAGATTAGTCCCGAGTTTTGTGTTATCCGTGCAGCTGGCATCTTTTATCAAACGGCCGTCCTTTTCCAGTCTTTCGTAGAGTGGTGTTTTGGGAACAGCGGTTAAGAGGCCGACCATTGCAGTCTGGATACCCGAGTTTTGAATGAAATTGTACTGCAGGTCAAAAGTCTTTACGGTGTCGTTATCGAAACCAATTATGAACCCCGCAAGTACCTCTATACCGTAGGAGTAAACATGTTGTACTGATGAGAGAATGTCTGAGCGTGTGTTTTGAAATTTCAGGGTTTCTTTAAGACTCTCTTCATCCGGAGATTCTATTCCAATAAAGACCCAGCCAAAGTTGGCCTCTGCAAAGAGCTGTAACAGCTCGTCGTCTTGTGCCAGGTTTAATGAAGCTTCTGTGCCGAAAAGAAATGTATAATTATGCTCTGTTTGATAATCTCTCAGATTAGACATAAGTTTTTTGGCTTGGGGTTTATTGCCTATTAAATTGTCATCGACAAAAAATACATTTGTTACGTTTAATTCTCTCAGCTCGTCGAGCTCTCTTGCGACCTGCTTAAATGATTTTACTCTTGGCTTACGTCCAAACATGATGATAATGTCACAGAACTCACATCTAAATGGACAACCTCTTGAGAATTGCAAGCTCACGGCTTGATATTTGTCAATGTTTAGGAGGTCAAAACGAGGGGTGGGTGAATCTTCAAGAGAAACTTCATTAGTTTCCTGGTAGAGTGATCTCTGTTTGCCAGCTTCAAAGTCACTGCAAAATTCCTTCCAAATATATTCCGCTTCTCCGGAGATTACCGTGTCAGCTAGTGTCTCGTAGTATTCGGGGCAAAGAGAAGCGTAACTCCCTCCAGCTACAACAAAATATCCCTCGATTTCTATAGTAACTAAGAAGCTCACTTTGGCGTTTAAACTGTACTCCCATACCACAAATTCCTATTATATCGGCTTCTGGTTTTAGGGGGATTGTTTCTATGTTCTCATCTATTATTTCAATTTCCCAGTCCTGTGGAGTGAGAGCTGCTAAAGTGGCCAGCCCCAGGGGCGGGTTAATGGTCCTGATGTCATTTGGCATGATATTATCTACTAGCCCATTTAAAACTCCAAAAACTTTCCGGAAATCTTGGGTTGATAAGTAGTAATTTCATTTTCACTCCGGTAAATAGGGGGCTTGAATTAATGTAATAGTGATTCTAGATTATTTTCGCATTATAATCAATAGACTTTAGTCGGGGTTAATGTTGTTCGGACTTCTTTTGTTGTATATGGACAAGAGCAGCTTTGAATATAGTATGTAGCATCAGTCTAGTATTGACCAAGTCGGTATAATAAAATATTTATTTTTTCAGCACCCATCTCAAAAAAATTATTGGCGGATTTAAAAATAAGACACTCAAACTACTTAATGAGCAATCAAATTAGCAGTCACTTCAATATACAATAGACTATTGGAATATTAGAACAAGAACTCCCATATATCAGAGTTCCGAATTTAAATCGTCGAAAAAGATATGCCTCGGACTGAGACGGAGCATGACGCTTTCATGAATAACCTCTCGGAGCAGACGCGTCAGTTCTTTGTCCCCATGGTCGATGTGTTTGACGATATCTTGCGCTCTTAGAGTAAGCCGGCGGTAACCCCAATGTGATCTTCGCTTAGTCTCGTCCCAACCTTCACGCTGGAAATAAAGCGGCAGGTTGACGTCGAAATAGGAAATGCTGTCTGCATCTTTGAGCAGATCGGAGCCGGGATCGCCACCCACCTCATGGAACTCTACCAACCGACAGGCCTCCTTCACAATATTTCGTTTCACGCCGCAAGCGGTCAAAATCGAGCGCAGTATTTCAGCGCTGTTTCTGGCATGGGCTGCTTTGAAGGTGTCGTAATTGTCGAAGTCTGCTCGTCGTACCTTGATTCTCTCTATTGCCCGATCAATGTCATGGGCTAGTGCCGCCAGCTGTAGGGCTTCGTCGGCATCCGGTTCCAGCCGCAAAAGCCACTCCAATGTGTTGTCAGCGTGACACGGATCTTCAGGCACCTGTGAGCCTGCAATGATCAGTCGGATTTTCTGCTTCGCGCATTCGATGTCAGTTAACATACGCAACTCTGACACGGCGCATGGTCTCAACATTCATCACAATGGCAATAATTACAAGCACCGGTAGTACCATATTTGTC
>PVMK01123429.1_pt1 | contig 23030 bp, 21 predicted proteins | sample 1853481 | NCBI WGS metagenome assembly PVMK01 (sample SAMN08533507, study PRJNA380276) | Marine sediment metagenome, whole genome shotgun sequencing project. | reverse complement strand
CCGTTGCCAGCGAAAAAGGTGGTGTCGGCAAGACGACGATCGCAACTAACCTGGCGGTGTATCTCAAGGCCCTGCGTGAAGATCTGCCGGTAACGATTGCTTCTTTTGATAACCATTTCAGCCTTGACCAGATGTTTGCTCTTGGCCCGCGGTCGGATAACAGCGTTGCCGGGTTGTTCGAAGATGAAGCACCCGCAGAATTGATAACTTTAGGCCAGTATGGCGTGCAGTATATTCCCTCTGCTCGTCGATTGCAGCCGCCATCTTTCCCCCCAGCCTGGTTGCGCCGTCGATTGCACTCTGCGGCGATTACCGGCATCCTGATCCTTGATACACGGCCGATTCTCGACTGGTTTACTGAGGCTGCTTTGCTGGCCGCCGATCTGGTGCTGGTGCCGATCAAGGATCGCGCATCGCTGGTTAATGCAAGCGCTCTGCGGAAGATTATGACTGCAGCAGAACGCGCTGATCGGCTTTGGCTGCTTCCCAGTCTGGTCGATTGCCGTGCCCGGCTGAACGCCGAAGTGCGGGTTCACGAATTTCTTGCCTACGCGGCCCGGGAACGTGATTATCAGGTTCTGGATATCTACATCAGCAAGAGCCCCAAGGTGGAAAGTCTGGCTTCTGGCTTCTCCAGTCGTCTTAGACCGGTTCTTACCCATGCCCGCAACACTGCTGTTCATCGTCAGTTCAAATGCCTGGCCGAGTTTGTCCTGACCCGGTTTGATACGGAGCCAGATGATAAGCGTGGCCTTCGGACCGAATTAACCCGGGATGTTCTCACAAACATCGCTGCCGGTCATCATCGTCGCCTGGTTCTCGAGTGTCCTCTCTGTTGCCGCCAGTCTCTTGCCGGAGATGGACACTTTTATTTCGATATGCGCAGCCGTCGGCGTGGCTTCATTCATCCGAGCTGTTTTAACCAGATTTCCGGTGATCTCCTCCTGCATGATGCTGATGGCTCGTATGATGCTGGCGGCCTGGACAGCATAGTTGCCCTGACCATTGACGGACCCGGACTGGTCGGGCCCGAGTGTCGTTTGACGGTGCATCTTTGTGATACGGACGGAGAGTTGCTTGAGAGTGAGGAAATAGAGCTCAACGGACGTAAGTCTCTGGTCGAATCGCTGGAGATGATGACCGGTCGGCCACTGGATGCGACTTATCGCGAACTTATTCTGGTGAATAAACTTGCTACTCATGCTGACACCCAGCTGGCTGATGCCGCTTACCGTAGCTTTGTAACCCGGCGTCGACAAGTTGCGCGAACACTCCGCGACGCGGGACTGTTTTAGCAGCCTGTCCGACAATCCATGATCGGCTGCAAACCCAGCTGTTTGGCCCATATTTCAGCTCCTTTTCGGCCCATAGCTACTGCTATGAGCTCTCAAACGAGCCAAAATCTGTTCTCAAACTTCTGGGTTTTCGCTTCGACCCTTATTGTCGGACAGGCTGCTAGGCTCTCAGCGCGCCCCTGTCGCTGTCAGAACAATCTGGATGCGACGGTTCTGGGCGCGTCCTTTTGCCGTGCCGTTGCTGTTTATGGGCCGGTATTCGCCGTAGCCTACAGCGGAAAGACGTTCGCCGGGAATGCCGGATTTATCCTGAAGGAAGTGCAGAACCGTGGTCGCCCGTGCTGTGGAGAGTTCCCAGTTCGTCGGGTACTTTTGGGTAAGAGCGCCGCTAATAGGCACATTGTCGGTGTGCCCTTCGACCTGAATGTCCTTATCCGCCGCTGTCTTGAGAATGTCGCCGATTTGTTTCAGGACTTTGATGCCGGCCGATTTGAGAGCAGCTTTGCCGGAGTCGAAGAGGATATTGTCAACGACGTTCACCGTCAGCTTGCCCTTGAGTTCGGATATTTTTACCTCGCCCCGCTGAATCTCCTCCTCAAGTTTGCCGACCAGCTCATCGTAAGTACCCTGAACTTCTGCAAGGCGAGCTTCGCGAGCCAGTTGCTCAGTTTCCAGCTGTTGTTGCAATACATTGCCTTCTTCGGTCAGCCTGTCAATTTCCTGTCGCATTTCTGCCATGGCAGCGCCGGCTTCAGCGCTGCGATCGGCAAGAACCCTTTCCACCCGGTCGAGATCCGCCCTGGCACGCATGAGGTCTTCCTGCAGCAGTTTGCTGCGTTCGATCACCTCGAGGAGGCGCTGGTTGAGGCTGTCATTGCGTTCTGCCAGCTGGTTTTTGTCTGTTTTCAGCCTTTCATAATCAGCCTCAAGGTCTTTGATGACAGATTGGAGATATCTGTTTTCATCAAGTTTCTGCTGATGGACTGATTCGCTGATGCATGCGGACAGAGTCGCTGCAAGTGTGAGTATCAGGCAGAATTTGAAGTAAGGTTTCACGAGAGACTCCTTAAGGTGATGCAGAAAATTGAGGTTAAGTGGCCTGGAAATTGGGATTGTCTGACAGTGTCTATTGTTGGCGATTTCAACATAAATGTAAAGGCTTGGAAATAGGTGTGGTTACGGGGTTTTCAGTTGCTTGTCAAACTTTCGCTATGTTATAAAATAACACTTTAAACGAGCAGCCTGTTGGCCCATCAGATGAACAAGCTCAACGAACTGGCCTAATCTATGGACTCCTTTATTCTTGATCCTATTCTGCGTCGTGCCCTTGAAGAGGATATCGGCACCGGCGATGTGACCACTCTGGCGACTATCGAGCCCGGTACTCAGGCGAGTGCTGAGCTGGTGGCTAAGGAAGATTTTGTTCTTGCCGGTATCGATGTTGCGCAGCGAGTCTTCCAGTTGCTTTCCACAGAAACCGCCTTTGAAAAACTTATCACTGACGGCCGGTCCGTCAAGCGTGGTGATGTCCTTGCCTGGATCAAGGGGGATGCTGCCGTCCTTCTTCAAGGTGAACGTGTGGCGCTCAATCTCCTGCAGCGTATGTGTGGTGTCGCCACCTTGACAGCGGCCTTTGTCCGTGAAGTCGAAGGAACTCATGCCGTTGTCGTCGATACCCGCAAAACGACTCCGGGATTAAGGGTCCTGGAAAAATACGCTGTGCGTATGGGCGGTGGTGGTAATCACCGCATGGCTCTTTACGATGCTGTCTTGATCAAGGAAAACCATGTTGCGGCTGCCGGCGGGATTACGGCTGCTGTCGGTCGTGCTCAACAGCGCGTACCCCACACCCAGAAAATAGAAGTCGAGGTTCGCAACCAGAATGAGGTGGCTGAAGCCCTTGCTGCCGGTGCCGATATTTTGCTCCTCGATAACATGTCCCTTAATGAATTAATTGCAGCGGTAGAGCAGGTCGGCGATCGAGCAATAACGGAAGCTTCCGGCGGCGTCAATCTGGAAACCGTTCGTGAAATTGCCGAGACCGGTGTCCGGCTGATTTCTGTCGGAGCACTGACGCACTCCTATCGCGCTGTTGATATCTCCATGCTGTTTACTTAAAGGGCCCGCAATCTCACACTTATGATGAAGCCGGCACCGCGCGAGACCATCCTATCCCTTTTCAGCCAGGCCCCTGACGGTTTTATCTCCGGTGAGAGCATCAGTGCGGAGTTGGGGATTTCGCGAACTGCAGTATGGAAGCATATTCGCAGTCTGCGTCAGGCGGGTTACCAGATCAAGGCGATACCGTCACGAGGCTATCAATTACTGCAATCTCCTGACGTCCTGATGCCGGAATCAATCCTAGCCGGTCTTGATTGCCAACGGGTTGGAACCCAGGTCCGCTGTTTCGATGAGACAGGTTCTACTAATCTGCAGGCCTGTCGACTGGGAGATGAGGGTGAGGCTGATGGTCTGGTGGTGATTGCAGATCGTCAAAGTTCCGGTAAAGGCCGGATGGGTCGCCAATGGGAGTCCCCCGGCGGTGTCAACCTCTACGCCTCGATTCTTTTGCGGCCACCGATTCTTCCTTTTGAAGCGCCCAAATTGACCTTTCTTTCGGCAGTGGCGGTTTGCCGTGCCATCACTAAATGCACCGGGCTGCAACCGACTGTCAAGTGGCCCAATGACGTCCTCTTAGATGGTGCAAAAGTTGCTGGCCTCCTTAACGAGATGAGTTCTGAGACCGATCAGGTTCATTATGTTGTTCTGGGGATCGGGGTTAATCTGAATATGCGCGCCGACCAGTTCCCGGCCGATCTTCGCTACCCTGCAACATCACTTGCGATCACTACCGGACAGTCAGTTTCTCGCCTTGGTTTTACCCGTACCCTGTTACAGGAAATTGACGCCCTGTACCTGGTTTATCTTGAGCAGGGCAGTGCTCCGATCTTCTCTGCCTGGACAGAACTCTGTGACCTGGCCGGTAAGTCGGTGCAGGTGGATTGCAATGAACTGCAGATTGAAGGCACGATGATTGGTCTTGCCGAAGACGGGGCGTTGCTGGTAAGAACTAAGACTGGTAAGATAGAATGCGTTTATGCAGGGGATGTGCGTCCCGCGTCCCGAGGTCTATAATGCTCCTCGTCATAGATGTCGGCAATACCAATACGGTTCTGGGTCTATATCAGGACAAGAACCTTGTGCACAGCTGGCGCTTGACGACTGACAAAGCGCGTACGGCAGATGAGTGGGCCATGGTGGTCCATGAGCTCTTCAGCCTTAGCGGATTACATTTCCCTGATATCGGCAACGTGATCATTTCATGTGTCGTGCCGCCATTGTTGAATACTCTGGAGACCCTCTGCAATACGTATTTTAAATTGCAACCGCTGGTGGTTGGTCCAGGGATCAAGACCGGTATGCCAATCCACTATGACAACCCCCGCGAGGTGGGTGCAGACCGCATCGTCAATGCCGTGGCCGCCTATGCCAAGAAGCAGACCAGCTTGATCGTGGTAGATTTTGGTACGGCAACGACCTTTGATTATCTCTCGAAGCGAGGTGAATATCAGGGGGGTGCAATTGCCCCGGGCCTGAGCATCTCTGCTGAAGCCCTTTACGAACGGGCCAGCAAACTGCCGAGAGTTGAGATCTGCTGCCCACCGCAGGTTATTGCCAAGAATACGGTTAATAGTATGCAGTCCGGGTTGTTCTACGGTTATGTCGGTCTGGTTGACGGAATTGTCGGCCGGATGAAGCAGGAGTCGCGTGAGTCTCCCTGTGTGATTGCTACGGGGGGGTTGGCGACCCTGATTGCACCCTTTAGCCAGACCATTGATGAAGTTGACAACTGTCTTACTCTGGAAGGTTTACGGATCATCTTTGAACGTAACTACGTTGAGAAGCATTGAAAGGAGAGATCATGGCAAAGTTCGAAACTGAAAAGTTGCGGAACCTGGGCATCGTCGGACAAGGGGATGCTGGTAAAACCTCTCTGGTCGAAGCGATACTGTTTAACACCGGTATGACTGATCGCCTTGGCAAGGTTGATGATGGCTCGTCCAATATGGACTTTGAGCCCGAGGAGACCAAACGCAGGATCACGATTACCTCGAAGTTGCATCACTGTGAATGGAACGGCCATGAGCTCCATATAGTTGACACTCCCGGTTACACCAACTTCCTGCACGACACTCGTAGTTGTATGCGGATCCTCGGTGGAGTCGTCATGGTGATATCGGCTGTTGATGGCGTCAAAGCCCAGAGCCAGACCCTGTGGAGATGGACAGAAGAATTTGAGATTCCGTTGATTGCTTTTGTCAATAAACTCGATCGTGAACGCTCTGATTACCTCAAAACTCTTGATGACATGGAGAAAACCCTCGGCTGTCGACCGGTTGCGGTCAATATGCCGATCGGTGAAGCCGAAGAATTCAAGGGTGTTATCGACCTGATCACAATGAAAGCCCGTATTTTCAAGTTTGATGATAAGGGCACCTACGATGAGGGCGACATTCCTGCCGAGTATCAGGATGAAGCAGATCGTCTACACCTCATGCTCGTAGAAGCCTGCGCTGAAGCTGATGATGAGCTCATGGAAAAGTATTTGGAGACCGACTCACTGAGTGATGAAGAAATTCTGCGAGGGCTCCGTGAGGGGGTCTTGACCGGAGTCTTTGTTCCTGTTCTTTGTGGTAGTGCTACCGCAAATATTGGTATCCGCCAGTTGCTTGACTATATCGTTGTCAGCACCCCATCGCCAATCGATAAGGGAACTCAGTACGGTACGAATCCAAAGACTGGTGAAGAAGAAACCCGTGAGCCCGATCCTTCGTCACCGTTTTCAGCGATGGTTTTCAAGACTGTCAGCGACCCGTTTAGCGGCAAATTGAACCTCTTCCGGGTTTACTCCGGTACGGTTAAATCCGATAGCACGGTTTATAATTCAACTAAGGAAACCAACGAACGCCTGGGCCAGATCCTGCTGCCGGAAGGCAAGAAGCAGAAGCCGGTCGCAGAAGCTGTCGCCGGTGATATCGTTGCAATCGCCAAGCTCAAGGAAACCGAAACAGGTGATACGCTTTGCGATGCAGCCAAGCCGATTGTTTACGAGAGCCCGGTCAGTATGAAACCAGTTATCTCCTTTGCTCTGGAACCAAAGAATAAGGGCGACGAAGAAAAGATCTTCAGTGGCCTGTCAAAGTTGGCTGAGGAGGACCCGGCTCTGCATCTCCTGCGCGATGCGGAGACCAAAGAGATGATCATCTCCGGCATGGGGCAGGTGCATGTTGAGGTCGCGGTTGAGAAACTCAAGCGTAAATACGGCGCCGAGGTTCTCCTCAAGGAGCCGAAGGTTCCTTACCGTGAGACAATCAAAAAATCGGTCGAGCAATCCTACCGTCACAAGAAACAGTCCGGGGGCAAGGGGCAGTTCGCTGACGTGTCAATTAAAATCAAGCCGTTGGCGCGGGGTGCGGGTTACGAATTCGTCGACAAGATTGTTGGCGGAGTGATCCCGCGGCAGTTCATCCCGGCGGTCGACAAAGGCATCCGGGAAACCATAGGTAAAGGAATCCTGGCGGGTTACCCGGTTCAGGACTTCCAGATCACCCTGTACGACGGTTCTCACCATTCGGTCGACTCCTCCGAAATGGCTTTCAAGATTGCCGGTTCAATGGCATTCAAGAAAGCTCTTGAAGCCGCCGGCCCGATCCTTCTCGAACCGGTCATGGCGATGGAAATCAATATACCGGACGAATGCGTTGGTGATGTAATCGGTGATATGAATTCTCGTCGTGGCAAGGTGCTCGGTATGGATCCACAAGCGGGTAGCCAAGTGATCAAGGCTCAGGTGGCGATGTCCGAAGTCCTGAAATATGCCCCTGAGCTACGTTCCATGACATCGGATCGCGGACTTTTTACCATGGAATTTTCACATTATGAAGAAGTCCCTTCTCATCTCCTGGCCAAATTACTGGAGGGGCTCAAGAAGAAGGATGAATAATCTGCATGGCCGTCATATATGTGATAAATCATGTTGCTCAGGAATGATTGCATAGCAAAACAGGAGGTTTTATATGCCTGACAAGGATCAGTTCACTTTTGATGATGACGATGGCTTCCAGGAAACCAATCTGGACGGCCAGAAGAACTCACCAGCATCAGACTTGGCTGATGATTTTCCGGAAGGTGATTTGAGCGCCGCTTTTTCTGACGGTGAGCACGAGGCTGAGACCCCGATACAGGAAGAAGCTGAGCCAATAGTCAAGAGTGGTGGTGGCTCAACGATGCGAATTGCCCTGATGGTTCTGCTGCTGGTTGTTGCCGGTGCCGGGGGTGCTTATTATTTTATGGATCTGGGTGGCACCACTCTTTCTGTGCCAACGGTGCCGATCCCTGTCCAGAAAGCCAAAAAGTCTGTAGCTTTGCCACCGCCACCGCCACCGGCCAAGACTCCCGTTGCTCCAGCCCCGACTCCGGTTCCTCCAACCCAGGCCGAGGAAGTCTCAAAGCCTGTCACCGCGGCCGTGTCGCCACCCTCGCCACCTGTTGAGTCAGTGTCAGAGGCTGCGGCAAAACCGCAACCGGTTCCTGTGCCACAGGCTGCAAAAAAGGTGGTTGTTGAACAATCGAAATCCGCTAAGCAGACAACGACTCAAGCTGTTGTCCCGGCACCCAAGGTAGCGCCAACACCCGAGGCTGCGCCTGCTCCACAAGCAAAGCCCACAGCAACAAAAGCGACATCCACGTCTGTGCCTGTTTCGCAAAAAACGGCTGTTGAGGCTCCTCCGTCCCCCAAACCTGTAACTTCTCCCAAGCAGGTGGCTGACGGCGCCTATACACTGGATGCAGGCTCTTATCTTCTGGAATCAAACCAGAAAACATTGGCAACAAAGATCAATAAACTCGGTTATGAACCGAGTATCACACCGATCAATGCAACTCTGGATATGACGCGTCTGCGTCTTGGTACCTTCAGCAAGGATGAAGTGCAGGAAGCCCTTGATTTTGCCAGAACGATAGAACCTGGGTCGTATAGTGCTCCCGCCGGTGATCAGTATGTAATTTATGCAGGAACGTTCCTGAACTCGCGCAATATAGAGAAACTGACCAAGCGTTTACTCGCAGAGGGAATCAGAGTTTACCCGGAGCCGGTTCAGGTTGTGAGAACACTGAGCCGGGTTCGTTTCGGCAGTTTTGCAACCAAAGAAGAGGCTGCTGCCGCAGCCCGCGAAGTTAGTGGGTCCGGGGTAAAGGCTGTCGTGGTTAAGTCTAAATAGTTACAATAATCCTGGAGTTGCATGTTTCATGGCACAAGCTGAACCGACCACCGTGCGTTTGAAGGTTTCTCCTGCAATTGCACGTATTGTGAAACCGGGGGCCCCCCGCGATGCCCAGTTAGCGGCAGCGCGGGGGGCTCTTCCCCTTGCCAGTAAAGATCTTTTGACGGTTCTCTTCCTGCTCTGCGGCAGTCATGACCTCGAGATCAAGAAGACCGCTGTGAAAACCTTGCGGCAGTTGCCGGAAAAGATTCTTGTCCCGGTTGTCCAGGATGATTCTTTACACCCTCAACTGCTCGACCTGCTGAGCAGGGCCAGGATGTCTGATGTTGAATTGATGGCAGCGGTTATCATGCATCCGGCAACCAGCCTGAAGACACTTCTCAACCTGGCTGAGAAATCCCTTCATGGTGTTCTGGAGCGTCTGGCCGGCTATCAGAAGCTATTGCATCAGTACCCGCAACTGGTCGAGGCCATTATTGCTAACCCTGCAGCCGAGAAAACGTTGAAGTTCAATCTGGGTTGGCAAGATCCGGATCAGGATCTGCGGAAGGAAGACACGGCCGCCGATGATGAGGATGATGAGGATTACGAGGGGGATGAGGACCGCAGCCAGACAGAGATAGAGGTCTTGATGGAGTCAGCTGATGAGGACGGTTTGTCAAAATATCAGATTGCTCTCGAACTCAAGGTGGCTGAAAAGATTAAAATAGGTATGACCGGGGATAAGGAATGGCGTGGCATCCTGATGAAGGAGTCGAATAAACTGGTACAGGGCGCTGTTATGAATAACCCCAGGATCAGTGATGGTGAGGTTCTGTTGGTGGCCAAGAACAAAACTTCCAGCGACGACTTGATCCGTCTGATTTTACTAAACAAGGACTGGATGAAGAACTATGAGATTAAAAAGGCTCTGGTGGCTCATCCCAAAACGCCGGTACCGAAAGCCTTACGTTATGTCAGCTTCCTGACAATGAAGGATCTCAAGGAACTGGCTCGCAGTCGTCAGATTTCCAATGTTGTTATGAGTTCCGCACGCAAGGAGCTGGAAAAGAGAATCAAGAAACAAGGTGGATGAGTAGGCCGGGGGCTGGAGTGGTAGAGATTTAAACTTAAAGCAGATTGAATAAAGGTTGTTATGAAAGAAATAATTGCGGTTTGTACCAGCAAATCAAAAGGCGAGCGTAAAACCGATGTTGGCCAGGCTGAGTTGCAGCAAGGTTTTGGTCTGGTCGGTGATGCCCATGGCGGCGACTGGCATCGCCAGGTCAGTCTGCTGGCGATTGAGAGTATTGAAAAGATGCGTGCCGCCGGACTCGATGTCGGTCCAGGGGCTTTTGCCGAGAATCTGACGACGCAAGGTATTGAATTATATTCACTGCCGATCGGGACAAGGTTTCGAATCGGCGCTGATGTTTTGTTGGAAATGACTCAGATCGGTAAAGAATGTCATGATCGTTGTGCGATCTACCATCTGGCCGGTGATTGTGTCATGCCGAAAGAAGGTGTTTTTGCCATTGTTATAGAGGGTGGCTCGGTGAAAACCGGTGATGCTGTGGAGATCCTGGAACCTGTCGTTGACCAAGGTAGCAAATGAAAACTTCAGAAGTGTATCGTATCGGTGTTGTCACCTTGTCAGATAAGGGATCACAAGGCCAACGAGTTGATGAGAGTGGTCCGATCGTTCAGGGAATGCTGGCGAAGGTTGGCGAGGTGACTCATATTCTCATCCTCCCTGATGATATTGAATCAATCGTTGGTATTTTGACTGAATGGTCGGATCAGGAGCAGCTCAACCTGATTGTGACGACGGGTGGTACTGGCCTGACGCCCCGCGATGTGACGCCTCAGGCAACTTTACAAGTTCTCGATTACGAGATCCCGGGTATGGCGGAAGTGATGCGCATGGAGAGTTTGAAGAAAACGCCTCATGCCATGATGTCACGCGCAGTTGTCGGCGTCCGCAAGCAGACGATGATTATCAATCTGCCAGGCAGCCCCAAGGCTGCCCGGGAGAATCTGGAAGCTGTCATGCCGGCATTGCCGCATGCTCTGGCTAAGCTGGCGGGAGACCCGAGTGATTGTGGGGAAGGGTGAGGGGTGAGGAGTGAGGAGTGAGGAGTGAAGGGGCAACCCTTGGCCCTTTAACCCGCCCCTTTAATGTGCCAGGAACCCGATCCCCCAGGCAAACAGAATGCCAAGGCACAATGCCAGCGACGCCGACAGACCGCGGCTGCGATGTGATTCCGGGATCAGGTCGGATGCGGCGATATAGATGAAGGAGCCGCCTGCAACAGCAAGCAGGGCGCCGAGCAGGGGGTCTGGCAGGTTGTTGATCAGGGCATAGGTGAGGATCGCGGCGCCTGGAGTGGCCAGGGCAACGAAGGATGTCAGCTGGATTGCTTTTCTGCGTGGCCAGCCATAGTGCAGCAGGATGGCGATCATGGCGATCCCTTCCGGGACTTCATGGGCGATTACACCCAGTGCCGCCAGCAAGCCAAGTTCGCCGCCGACTCCAAAGCTGGTGCCGATGATCATACCGTCTATTATCGAATGAAGCCCCATACCGATAAATGCCACCCATCCCATAGGGTGGGGATGGGTGCAGCAGTCATCGTGGCAATCATCAACATTCAGGTTGACGTGGTGTTGCTCCTCATGACCGGCATGGATCAGTAGATGGTGTTCAAGGAAGTAGAACAGGACAAAGGCGAGCAGGATAAAGAGGGGAGCCCTGGTGGTTAACTCCATTGCTTCCGGCAGGATATGGAGAAAGCCGACGCCGAGGAGTACTCCGGCGGAGAGGGAGACCAGGACAGCAGAATAACGGCGGCTCCACTCCTCTCTGGCGAGGACCAGATACATCCCGGCGAAAGTTGCGGCTCCCGCCAAGCTCCCAGCAATAAGTACCGACCACCATTGTTCAGACATTAATCAGCATCTCCAGGGGCATGACTCAGAGAAGAAACGAGAGTCTTTCAGCTACAATTGGTGCAGTATAGATTCGAACTCTGTTAAGGGCAAGTGCCTGAGCCCTTCGCAGTAAAGTTACCCTTCAACTTCTCTCACCCGGACCTTTGTCTCCGGGGCTTTTTATGCCTGGAATTTGACTTGTGTCAAATATTTATGAAATTGTATCCCTTAAAGTTGAGAAAGTTTTCATTTAAGTTATCTTTTAATTCTGTTAGGTAATTTTAGGAGTGTTGTTTCATTAACTTTCTGGATTGCAAACGGGTTGATCGCAACCGACCAATATTATTGGTCATTCATTCGAGAGGGAGGTATTTAGTATGAGAAGGAAACTGGTTCTGCAAGGTTTTATGATGGTCGCTCTGGTATTTCTGACAGCAGGCGTTGGTCTTGCAACAGATCGACATTCTGAAGAAACCCAAGTGTGTCTGGAGTGCCATGATGATATGCCTGGTGTCGTCAGACAGTGGGAAGACAGTGCACACTGGAATGCCGGTGTTGGCTGTTACGAGTGCCACCAGGCAGAAGAAGGTGATGTGGATGCGATGGACCATAATGGTTTCTCGATTGCGATAATCGTTTCTCCACGTGACTGCGGTCAATGTCACCCCAAGGAGACCGCAGAGCAGGAAGCCAGTCATCATGCTCAAGCTGGAGATATCCTGAACACCAAGGACGGCCTGCTTGGTCAGACGATCGGTGGCGAACCGGCAGTAACAGTTGGTTGCCGCCAGTGTCACGGTTCTCTGGTCAAGGTGAATGCCGATGGAAGCCTGGATACAAATACCTGGCCGAACACAGGTATCGGCCGTGTCAACCCCGACGGTTCCAAGGGAACCTGCTCGGCCTGTCATACCCGCCATCGCTTCAGCAAGGAGCAGGCCCGTCAGCCGGAAACCTGTGGTAAATGTCATCTCGGTCCTGATCACCCTCAAAAAGAGGTCTACGAAGAGTCGAAGCATGGCATCCTTTACCGGGCCTTCAAAGATGATATGAATATGGATAAGCCGAAGTGGGTTGCTGGAGTTGATTATTACGATGCAGCGACTTGCGCAACTTGCCACATGGGCGCTACACGCAATCAACCGACGACGCACGATGTTGGAACTCGTCTCGCCTGGAATCTGCGTGCACCTGTATCTAATCGCACTGCAAACTGGGAAAAGAAACTGGCAGATATGCAGGATGTTTGTTCTTCTTGTCACAGCTCTTCGTTCGTCGAAGGCTTCTACAAGCAACTTGATGAATTTGTTGTCTTCTATAACGACAAGTTTGCCATCCCGGCAAAAGAGATTCGCCAGATCTTGATGGATGAAGGTGTTATCTCCAAAGGCAACTTCGACGACAAGATCGACTGGCTCTACTGGGAGCTCTGGCATCATGAAGGCCGTCGTGCCCGCCACGGCGCTGCTATGAGCGGTCCGGATTATGCCTGGTGGCACGGTATCTACGATGTGGCCAAAAACTTCTACACCGAACTCCTTCCCGAGGCGAAAGAGGCTTGTGAGAAGGCAGGCAAACCGGAAGTCTACGAGGCAATTATTGCCAAGTACATTGATGGTCGCAAAGAGCACGAATGGTATACTAAGGGCTTCGATCCCAAGCGTGTTGATGAGATGAAGGCCTACTACAAGGAGCGCTATCAGCAGGACGTAAATTAAGCTGTTGCGTTACAGGAAAACACAACCGGCCGGGCATTTGCCCGGCCGGTTTTTTTGTGAGATTCGGTACCCATCCACAGCCGCTTGTGGATAAATATGTGGAAAGAAGAAATGATGGCAAGGAAACCACCTGAGAGGCATACCTTTTTAGCTTTTTGCACAGAAATAAATCATGACCAGATCGAGCCGGTTAAACATCCGACATCCCTTATAAATGAATTTGTAAGCAGAGCTCTTTGGTAACAATTATACTGCGCATTTCTGTATTTTGGTTGCCTTGTTACAGTCGTTGTGCTATGTAAAACCTCTTATATATCAGTAACTTAATTAACTATTACTGACTCGCTTTCCCCTCGGGTCAGCTTTGCGGGTATTTTATGGTGAGACTGCTTGCCCGTGAATTGTGCCTTATAAATCAAGTAGTTTTGCCTTGTATCTAATGTTTAGTATTCGCCTTGTGATATTATCAGCTGCGACACATTGTGAGGAGATTAGAAAATGCGTATTACTCCTGCTACAGAATTGAAAAATCGCATTGAAAAACTGCAAAAAGAGATAATTATCCACAACCTGGATGCAGTTTTTATGATTCAAAATGCTGACCTGTTTTACTTTACCGGAGCGATTCAGCAAGGAGCTCTCTATGTTCCTGCAGAAGGGGAGGCCCTTTACCTGGTGCGTAAGGATTTTGCGCGAGCACGAATGGAGTCTGGTTTGAAAGAAATCGTCCCCTTCAAAAGCCCACGTGACATCCCTGGTGTGCTTGCCGATTTCGGCTATACCATGCCTGAAACGCTTGGCATGGAATTGGACGTTGTTCCGGTAACGGTGATGGAGAGATTTAAAAAAGGACTTGGTGACTGCGTTATCAGTGATGCTACACCTCTGATCCGTAATGTGCGTGCTGTAAAATCAGATTACGAAATTAATATCATGAAGGACGCCGCAGTAATCGTTGACAAAGTCTGTAAGAGAGCGGCTGAGGTGATTCGGGAGGGGATGACAGATCTTGAACTAGCCGCAGAGCTTGAATTTGTCGCCAGGAAAGAGGGCCACCAGGGGATGGTTCGCATGCGCGGATTCAATGGCGAACTTTTTTATGGCCATACTTTTTCCGGACCCGACAGTGCTGTTCCAACCTACTCAGACACTCCGTTGGGCGGTGTCGGCCTGAGTCCGGCTTTTCCGCAAGGTTCGAGTTACAAGTCTATCCGTAGGAATGAACCGATTACTGTCGATTTTGTAGCAGTTTTTGACGGCTACATTGTTGATCAGACCCGGATGTTCAGTGTCGGCGCACTGCCGGATAAATTGACGAAGGCCTATGTTGACATGGCCGCTATCCAGGAACATGCCAAGCAGATTGCCAAGCCTGGTGTGAGTTGGGGTGGGGTGTATGATGACTGTATGCAGATGGCCTGCGATATGGGTTACCAGGACCACTTCATGGGCTCAAAGGGTGCCCAGGTCTCTTTTATTGGACACGGTGTTGGTGTCGAACTGGACGAATATCCCTTTATTGCCAGAGGGCTTAACGATTATGAGTTGCAGGAGAATATGACTTTTGCTTTTGAACCGAAAGCGGTGTTTAAGGGACTTGGTGCTGTTGGCATTGAGAATACCTTTCGGGTTGCTGCCGATGGGCTTAAGTCTTTGACTTTTTCGGATCAGAATTTGATAGTTTTGTAGGAAGTTTTACAACATTTACTGTAACAGTTCAGCATTATAAAACAGCTGTCATCCCCGAATGATTCTATCGGGGATCCATGCGTTAAGAACTGGATTCTCGATAACACCCTCGGGAATGACAGATGTTTTTGAGGTAAAGAAACATTCCGTTCAACTTGAAGAATAATCCTCTTTCCCCTGTGCAATATTCCACAAAAAAACAAACTCTTTCTTGTTTGCCCTGTTGCCTAAATTTATGAAGCCAATGATTTAAGGTGTTTGTAGGTGTTCCCGTGTGTTGGCATGAAAGTTGATCTAGTAAGTCGTCTAATGTCCTTACTCACTTACTGAAACCAACAACACATTAGAGGCAAGCCTATGATTAAACGCCCGAAGATTTATGTGCCGATCAGTCTGCTCTTTGTTGCCATCCTGGCCGCTGTCTGGATGTTCTATCCATCGGGGATTAACCCGGCTAATGCCGCATTGGCTGAATACCATCTCGAGAAGCTTTCCTGCGGATCTTGTGTAAGTAATATAGAAAATGCATTGGCCAGCCTTGATGGCATTGGTTCAGTTGAGGTCAACCTGACCAGCAACCGTGGCCGCGTAACCTATGACCCGAGCGAAATTGATAGTCGGACAATTGCGGAGACTATCACCGGGGCCGGTTATCCTGCTCGTCTGCGTCTGGAGCTGGACTCGCAGGAATATGCGGCGTTGCAGCAGGAGCAGACCCAGCTTGGTCAGAAGTACCTCGCACGTATCGGCGATCGACTGCTGTCGCGTAGCGATTTTGAGCAACTTGTTAAGCGTCGTTCCGGAGGGCAGCTACGTTCCAAAGGTGCTGTTGCCTCCAATGGTGCTGTTACTACAGGGCAGAACGACCAGCTCTGGCAGGCTGTTTGGAAAGAGGTGTTACAACGTGAACTGCTGCTTGCTGCAGCGGAAGAGAACCAGATCATTGTTCAGGATGGTGAGGTTGATTTGCGACTCGATGAACTGCGGCAGGAGCATAAGGGCCTTGATCAGATCGTAACGCAGCGTTATGGCAGTATCGACAGTTTTCGTGAGCTTCTTCGCGAAGACATGATCATCAATCGCAATATCGATGATCATGTTTACGACGGTGCTAAGAGTCCCGGGGAAAAACAGGCCAAGTTTCAGGGTTGGTATGTCGAGCTGCAGAAAAATACCGAAGTCGTCATTTTTGATAAACGACTCAAAGCCATCAGTCAAACTAGTGGTGGTGGCTGTGGAAGTGGTGGTGGCGGATGCTGTAGCAGCTAGTTTCCAAATCAGAAACGGACACTACGTGTTGAATGCTGAGTAACTTTCAAAGAACAGGAGATAGTGATTATGTCTGAACGCGAAACAAAACGTGAACAATTTAACGAAAAATCCTCTGCCGGGAAGAAATTGCTGATTCCCATTGTCGTTCTGGTGCTGGCTGTTGTTGCAGTCGGTGGCTGGTTCCTTTTTGGCCAGCAATCCTTGGGTGGCCATGAAACGGTTCAGGCAAGTCAGGATGGCAAGATCCGTTTTGCCGCTGCGGACTTCACTGACGGCAAAGCCAAGTTCTACCGTTTCAACGGGAATTCCGGACCGATCGATTTCTTCGTTGTACGCAGCCAGGATGGTGTGGTTCGTGCCGCGTTTGATACGTGCGATGTTTGTTACCGCGAGCTCAAAGGTTATCGCCAGGAAGGTAATGACATGGTCTGTAATAACTGCGACCAGCATTTCCGGACAGATCTGGTGAACGTCGTCAAGGGTGGCTGCAACCCGGCGCCACTGTTGCGTCAGCAGGTTGGTGAAGCCATTGTCATCGCTGCAAATGATATTGAGCGTGGCGCCGGTTACTTCAAGACTGTAGTCAATTAAGGATAATTATCGTGCGACTGGAGCATATTGTTTTACATAATCTCAGGCGTCGTAAGGGACGGGCGATCTTTCTCGTGGTCGGTCTGTTGATCGGTGTCGCTACCGTGGTCACTCTCTTGTCTTTGACGGATGCTCTCGGTCAACGGGCCCAGCAGGAGATGGAGAATTTTGGCGCTAATATTATCATTACGCCCCATAGCGATCAGCTAGCATTGAGCTATGGTGGTATCCAGCTTGGTGGCGTCAGCCTGGTTGCCAGGGAGATCAAGCAGAGTAGTCTTGCCAATATTGACGCAATCCCCAATCGACGCAACGTGGCTACAATTGCTCCCAAGGTACTCGGTGCGGTTGAAGTCGACGGCCAACGGGTCATGATGATGGGGGTCGATCCAGCAGCGGAATTCAAATTAAAGCGCTGGTGGTCAATTGCCGGTCGCCCCGTGCAACAGGGGCGTGAGTTGGTTGTCGGCGACGAGGTTGCCCGTCGTTTCAATCTGGACATGGGTGACACTCTGGAAATTGAAGGCCAGGAATACACGGTGGTGGGCCTGCTGGCCAAGACCGGTTCTCAGGACGATCAGCTTCTGATCGCGCCTTTGCCGATCGCTCAGGCCGTCCTCGGCAAGCAAGGCATGGTCAGCATGGTTGAAATTGCCGCACTCTGCCATGACTGCCCGGTTGACGATATGGTCAATCAGTTACAAGAGGTTCTTCCGGGTGTTGATGTGCAGGCGGTTCAGCAGGTGGTTAAGACCCGTATGCATGCACTTGGGCAGTTTAGGCTGTTTGCCTGGGGTGTCGCTGTGACAGTTGTCATTATCGGTGCCTTGCTGGTTTTTGTAACCATGATGGGTGCGATCAGTGAGAGAACCCGTGAAATAGGAATTTTCCGGGCGATTGGTTACCGCCGTCGGCATGTGCTGCATATGGTTTTAATGGAAGCGGCGCTGGTCAGTGCTCTGGCCGGTGTGCTGGGATATCTGACCGGAGTAGCTGCGACTCTGGCAGCGCTACCGTTGCTCGATGGCGGCAAGGCCGCCTGGCAATGGAATCCAACTCTGGCTGTTGCTGCTGTCATCGCGGCGGTGTTTGTCGGCCTGATTGCTTCATTGCAGCCAGCCCTGCGTGCCAGCCGTCTTGAGCCGAGTGAAGCGCTCAGGGCCCTATAGTCTGAATGAGTAGGGCAGTTTGAATTAGTAAGGCAGCCTGAATTTGCAAGGATATATATGAGTCTGATTACTCTTGAACAAGTGACTAAACGCTACATCAACGGTGCTGATTGTGTAACCGCTCTCCAGCAGATGTCCCTCTGTGTGGATGAGGGGACTTTTCTAGGGGTTATGGGCCCGTCAGGGAGTGGTAAAAGCACCCTGTTAAGTGTTCTGGGCGGCTTGACCAGCCCATCATCGGGATCAGTCAATGTCGATGGAATTGACGTTTACGGACTCTCAGCGGAGAAACTGGCTGATTTCCGGCGTGAATATCTCGGTTTCATTTTCCAGTCTCACAACCTGATCCCCTACTTGAATGCCCTGGAAAATGTCATGTTACCGTTGGTTGTAACGAAATTCTCAACCGCTGAAAAACGCCGGCGCGCCAGTGACATGCTGGAGCGGGTCGGCATGTCGGATCGTATGCTGCATTTACCGCAGCAGTTGTCCGGTGGCGAGCAGGAGCGTGTCGCGATTGCCAGATCTCTGGTCAATAATCCGCCGTTGCTGCTCGCTGACGAGCCGACCGGCAGCCTCGATTCGGCAACAAGTCTGCAGGTGATGAACCTGCTGGCCGAAGTACACCAGGATGGTCAGACTATTATCATGGTGACCCATAATCGCGACAATCTGGAGTGGTTCGATCGCACCATTTCTTTGCGTGACGGCTTGATTGAAAAGGATACTGCTTGTTCCAGCAACCTTTCACAAGCGATGTGAGGCAGCATGTTTCTGCTTTTTATTATCAGTCTCTCAATCATTTTCTACTTGATCTGTATGGAGCTTGACAGGCCTGCTCCTCCAGAGGCCCCTCTTTCCGGAGAGTGCCCTGATTGCTCGGAAAAGGTTGAGTCGGGCTGGCTGGTATGCCCGCAATGCCGGGCTGTTCTGCGTGAAACCTGTCCCGGCTGTGGCAAGGTGCATGACAGTTGGGTGAAGTATTGCCCCTGGTGCAGGTATCTAAACGAAGCGGTGAGCGTAAGAAGTCCGTGGCGAGTTTATGAAAATAAGATTCAGAAAGCATAAATGTTCCTGGTTCTTCGTTTTTTCACTGGCGTCCATCCTGGCAATTGTGGCGTGCAACGCCTGGCAGTTCTGTTGTGGTGGTTGTTCGCTCAGTGACTACCTGCGAATTCCCACGATCGGCTGGATGCTGATTGCTGCCAACCTGTTTGCCGGTTTGATCCTCTTCGGTGTCAGACACCGCAACTGTAAGAAGCTTGGTGAGGAATTCTGTTGCGAATGTCGTATTCGCCTGCGCGGCACCTGGCTCTATTGCCCGAATTGCGGCGGTGAGCGTGGTCATTGATCCGGTTTGTCCCGTCCTTTGGTAAAGAGTCCTCTCTCTCAGACCTGAATACGTGAGTAACCGGCGAATAAAGAGTGCAAGTGCTTGGATTGAATAAGTGTTTCAAAAATCTTAGTTGCACCCGTAGGTTCAGCGGTGATTTTTGGGACGCTTAGGCAATTCAATGACTTGTGCAATTTGCTGTCGAGTACTCACTGATTCAGGTCATACTAATCACATCATCACGTTTAACGGCATCTCTGTTTTGTTCAGAACTGTTCGCAGTGCAAAGGATGACTGCACACGCATCACTCCGGGCAGGCTGGTGAGCTTGTTGTGTACACGTACATAGTCTTCATTGTCCCTGGATATGACACGTAACAGGAAGTCGAAATCTCCTGACATCAGATAACATTCCATCACCTCCGAGACCCTGCTGATTTCCGTCTCGAAGGCAGCCAGTTTCTCCCGTTGCTGACCATCAAGAGTCACTCTTACGAAGACATTGCCCGGTTTCCCTATGGCGCTCTGGTTGATCAACATCACGTAGCGATCGATAATCCCGCTCTCTTCAAGGATCTTGACCCTTCTCAGGCAGGCTGATTCCGACAAGCCCACTTCATCGGCAAGTTGCACATTTGAGAGGCGACCGTTCTTTTGTAACTTGTTCAGAATAGAATGATCTATAGCATCCAAATCCATGTTTGGCATAATCTGTCTCCTTTCTCTAAATTTGTAGAATTATCCACCAATAAGTAGGCTTATTATTAGTGGTTTGCAAGAAAATTCCCCCATTTTACTGTTAGACTTTGACCATATTGAGACTAGGAAGTTGTCGGACTATCCATGAGCCAGCTGCAAACCCGGCTGTTTGGCCCATATTTCAGCTCCTTTTCGACCAATAGCTACAGCTATTAATCATCAAATGAGCTAAAATCTGGTCTCAAACTTCCGAGCTTTCGCTTCGGCCCGTATAGTCCGACAGCCTCCTGTCAACCATTCATAAGGGGAATTATCATGATTGTCGGTATCCTTAAAGAGATCAAAGTTGCTGAAAACAGGGTTTGCATGACTCCGGCAGGTGTTGAAGCCTTGTGCGGGAACGGTCATGCTGTCCTGGTTGAAACCAAGGCCGGCGTGGGGAGTGGTTTCAGTGATGCCGCTTATCTTGACGTCGGTGCAGAAATTATCACCACACCTGAAGAGATCTATCGCCGCGCAGAGATGGTCATGCATGTCAAAGAGCCGCAACCTTCTGAATACTCTCTGATTCGTGAAGGTCAGATTGTCTTTACCTACTTTCATTTTGCTGCCGAGGAGAAATTAACCCGGGCGATGATTGCCAGTGGTGCGATCTGTATCGCTTACGAAACAATTGTCGGTTCAGATGGAAGTTTGCCCCTGCTGACTCCGATGAGCGAGGTTGCGGGACGTATGGCAACTCAGGAAGCGGCGAAATATATCGAGCGAACTCAAGGTGGCAGAGGCATTCTTCTCGGTGGCGTCCCGGGCGTCATGCCGGCAACCGTTCTGGTGATTGGCGGTGGTACGGTCGGGACACATGCCGCAGAGATGGCCTGTGGCTTGGGGGCCAAGGTTTACCTGCTTGATACCAGTCTTGATAGACTGCGATACCTTGCTGAAGTCATGCCGAAGAACTGTATCCCGATCATGTCGTCACCAGCCACAATCCGTGAGTTGATTCAGGAGTCTGATGTGGTCATTGGTGCTGTGTTGGTGCATGGCGCCAAAGCTCCCAAACTGGTCACCCGTGAGATGCTCAAAACCATGAAGCCTGGTGCCGTAATGGTCGATGTGGCAATCGATCAGGGTGGTTGTATCGAGACCTCCAGAGCGACCACCCACAGCGAACCGACTTTTATGGTTGATGGCATCGTTCATTACTGTGTCGCCAATATGCCAGGGGCTGTGCCATTGACATCAACAGTTGCCTTAACGAACGCAACACTGCCTTATGCTCTCAAAATTGCCGATAATGGATGGCAAGGGGCCGCTCGAGACAAGCAGGGACTCAAGGAAGGTTTGAACGTGGTCTGCGGTAAGGTTACCTATGCCGGTGTCGCAGAAGCTTTTGGCCTTGACTATACTCCGGTTGAGGTTGTTCTGGGTTCAGAAGGGTGAGGGGTGAGGAGTGAGGAGTGAGTATTGCAATCATGGCCTTGGACGATAGAATGCATGGAGACTGAATGCACGGAGCCGTTAATTTTTTGGGGGAGGTGTCCATGGAGCAGATTGTTTTCCGAGCAGATCCGCTGGCCAGGCTTGCAACCGCCTCTACCTATCAGGGAAAACTGGCCATTGTCCATGGTGTCTTAAAAAAACGCTGCCCAGGTATCGATCGGGTCAGTATCGCTCTCTATGATAACCAGACACATTCACTGAAAACTTTCATTGCTTCTCCCGTCGCTGAAAGCCCACTGAAAAATTACGAGATTACTCTGGCGGCGAAATCCATACTTCGCGAGATCGCCAGGAATGCTGTCCCGCGAATTGTGAATGATCTGAGAATTTATGAAGATCATGATTCCATTCATTCTCATGCGATTGTCGGGCACGGTTTTGCCTCCAGTTATACCCACCCGATGTACCGTAATAAGGAACTCGCCGGTTTTGTTTTTATGAACTCGTTTCACAATCAGTATTTTCGCGATCGTACTCTCGAACAGGTTGAAATATTTGTACATCTGCTCTCCGAGATGATCATGCGCGATCTGGCTGCTACGCATGCCCTGGTGGCTGCCATGCGGACGTCAATCAGCATGGTACAGACTCATGATCTGGAAACCGGGACTCACCTGGAGCGCATGTCCCGTTACTCTCGCTTGATCTCCCGCTCTCTGGTTAAGCAGGGGCTGGAACAGCTTGATGATGAACAGATTGAGCAGATCGCCCTTTTTGCACCTCTGCACGATGTTGGCAAAATCGGTATCCCGGATCGGATTCTGCAGAAACCGACACATCTTAACAGCGAAGAGCGTAAGGTCATGAACACCCATACCGTGTTGGGGCGTCAGATTGTCGATGATCTGATCAGTAATTTTGGTTTTGAGCAAATTCCGTATATTGATTACTTGAGGCACATTGCTGAACTGCATCATGAAGCCATGGATGGCAGTGGTTACCCGCACGGTCTGCGCGGACAGGAAATCTCACTGGAGGCACGTATTATTGCCGTCAGTGATATATTTGACGCATTGACAACCCAGCGCCCCTACAAGTCTCCCTGGTCAAATGAGCATGCTTTTGCGATGTTACAGCTTTTATCCATTGATAAACTGGATAAAGGCTGTGTCAGTGCCCTGGCTGGCAGTCCTGAAGAGATTGTGCAGATTCAGCAACAGTTTGCCGAGATGCATTGATAGTTCAACGTCCTCCTGGCCCATTCAAAAAGTCTACCCAAAAAGAGAAAGGCCCGCTTATCGAGCCGCGGGTTTTTAATCTTAAACACACATAGTGATCCGGAAATGATTAAGTGCCGATCGCTAAGCCGGTTGACATTTCTGTTCCCGTAGGGTTACATAAAAAAGATATCTCATTTTTTCTATATAATACTTACAGTCTTTCATTGACCAAGGAGGCTGTCGGACTATCCATGACCCGGCTGCAATTCCGGCTGTTTGGCCCATATTTCAGCTCTTTTTCGACCAATAGCTATGGCTATTCCTCTCAAACGAGCCAAAATCTGGTCTCAAACTTCCGAATTTTCGCTTCGGCCCGTATAGTCCGACAGCCTCCTAGTGGTTAAAATAACA
>PVMK01119504.1_pt1 | contig 23031 bp, 18 predicted proteins | sample 1853481 | NCBI WGS metagenome assembly PVMK01 (sample SAMN08533507, study PRJNA380276) | Marine sediment metagenome, whole genome shotgun sequencing project. | reverse complement strand
CTACTGCCACGACAATGAGCATTCCCGCAATATAGATGCCTCAGAATACGGTGAGGTAACCCCGGGCGGCGAACAGGGATCGATCGCTACCCACAAACCATTTGCCGGTCTTGACGCCCTGCTGAAGAACAAAGAATAACCTTTCAGAACATATCGCCGGTCTATTCTGGAATTCCCGTGCAAAAATGAAAATAACTGCATTTCCACATGGACACTTAAAACGCTGCCATATTTTGTAACGATCGAAAATATTACGGATAAAACCGATAACGATGTTGAAAATATCAAACCATGTATCCGTTCCCCTCACTGATATAAAAATACTTCCGATTCGTGCGATGGGTCCGGGCGGACAAAACGTCAACAAGGTTTCATCAGCTGTTCATTTGCGTTTCGATATTAAAGCAGCATCGTTGCCTGATTTTTATAAAGAAAAACTATTGAAGTTAAACGATCAACGCATTTCAAAAGACGGCGTGATCGTCATAAAATCACAAAAATATCGGAGCCAGGAGAAAAATATAGAAGAGGCACTTGCGCGGTTGCAAGCGTTGATTAAGCGTGTATCGATTGCGCCTAAAATACGCAAAGGGACCCGGCCGACAAAAGGATCGAAGCAGAAACGATTGGACCATAAAAAAAACCGGGGAAAACTGAAAACGTTAAGAGGAAAGGTCGATGATTAAAACAACGAAAAGTTAAATATTTGGTAGGCGTTCACGGGTTCAAAGGTTCAGGGGTTCAAGGTTCCATTCTCGTCCGTGGGCTGCATTTGAGATGCGTATTTGCGAAAAAAGCGTCAGCTTCATCAGCCTAATCCAAAATTTACAGCCAAATTGGAAATTATTTAGGGAAATGAGCATTTTTAATCAGGACTTCGGGTCTTTAATGCCTTCTTTGTCCTTAACCCTGAACGTTGAACCCTGAACCTGTGAACGGTTACAAATTCCGAACCATTTATCCGGGCAATAACGCAGGGGTCATCAAATGATCTTCCAGGAACCTGATTTCATCAATGCCGGATACCACGATCTCGGGATCTGTCACGAGCTCTTCTTGGGAAATCTTATCCTTATACTCGACATTGAACAGAATATGTTTGATGCAGTTGACCCGGGCCTTTTTCTTATTGTCGGAGCGGAAAATTGTCCATGGAGCAATTGATCGGTTGGTTTCATTAAGCATCTGGAACTTTCTGACGGTATAATCATCCCACCTTTCCTGGGCCTCTCTGTCAACCGGAGAGATTTTATACTGCTTCAAAGGATCCGTCTCTCTCGAATCAAACCGGCGCATCTGTTCCTCTTTGGAGACAGAGAAAAAGAATTTGAAGAACTTAATTCCGTTCTTTACCAGCATCGCTTCAAACATTGGTGTGTCTTTCAAAAACCGTTTGTTCTCCTCATCGGTGCAGAAACCCATGGTGGGTTCAACCATGGCGCGGTTGTACCAGCTGCGGTCGAAAAGTACAATTTCCCCGCCGGATGGGAGGTGTTGGACATACCGTTGAAAATACCATTGCGTTCGTTCCCTGTCGCTGGGTTTTAGAAGTGCCACAACCCGGGCACCTCTTGGATTCAAATGTTCAATAATCCTTTTTATCGTCCCGCCCTTGCCGGCGGCGTCCCGTCCTTCAAATAACATTAGAACGCGATTTTCGTTGGCAATGACATGCTTTTGCCATTTCAAAAGCTCGATCTGAAGTTTGTGCAACTCCTTTTCATAATAGAGGGTGAATTTTTTTACCCAAACAGCCTTACGATTTTTCTTTTTTTCCTTATCTTCATTCTTAAGGGCGGTGTGTTCGGATAATTTCGTTTTTTGCTTTTTGGGTTTTTCTTTGACTTTTTCGCTTATTTCCTTTTTTGCCTTGGATGAATTCTTTTCCTTAACCGAAATTGGCTTGGCTTCCTTCGGTTTTAACCCTTTGGGTTTCTTTATGACTTTTTCACTTATTACCTTTTTTGCCTTGGATGAATTCTTTTCCTTAACTGAAATTGGCTTGACTTCTTTCGGTTTTGTACCTTTGGGTTTGTGTTTCTTTTTCGTTTCTTTTTCCATCACGGTCTCCTTTATGTTTTCCAAAGATATTTACTTCATACCTGGTGAAGCGGGACCCCTAAATGTATCGGAAATTCTACAATTTATTGGCCTCCGGCTCGTAGGGTAGCGCCTACGCCTCGGAGAGAATCACGATACTTTTTGCGGCCATTTCCTTGGTAAGCCGCATGGAATGTTGGAATATTGGGTATGAAAAGCTGACAAAGGTCTATTCTACAAAAAATGTTGATTCTACATTCTTTGATGATGCTCACCAGTCATATTTTTTCTGTTTTTGCCCTATAAAATACGCCATTAAAACATGAAAATCAATGCAAAATATGTGCTTTGAGTCTCGTTTTCTTTAAACCCATCATTCCACAATTCCAACATTCCATTATTCCAATTGTGAGCGAAGCGAACTAACTTGTATCCAATCATCAAAAGCTGTCTCGCACCGGCCACACGAATAGGCCGAGGGCCTGTTCTTTGTTGTGCTGAACGCCATAATACAAATGCACGCAATAGGCATTGTTGAAACGGCCCGTAGGGTCAGGAAACGCACTGCCGGTCCAGTAGTAGTCGTTTTGCACATTGTCAAAAGGATCTCCTGGTTTCCATTTGCCTGTTCCCGCGGTATTAGACACTGCCGGTTCTCGATATTTTTTAACAAAAAAGTCCTCCCACTCCCACACTGAGGGTAAGCGCCAGTCGCCCGCAACGGAGCCATCTTCAAGGCCGCACTGACCGGATGCAAGGTCGGCAGCTAATTCCATGGCCTTATCAAAATTTTTCCAGCGAAAGCAATTCGCATTTTTAAGCCAGACCAGTCCGGTCTCGTTATCCCGAACCGTGCCGTTCCCAAGGTCGGTGAACCGCCCTTGCCCGCCGGCATTGCTCAGTACCGGTAATAACAGACCCGCAGCAACCAAAACCGTCATCATTGCCAAAACCAAAATTGTTTTTCGCTGTTTTTTCATTTTTTCTTGCTCCTTGGTTTTGTGGTTGGAGTTACCCGTTTGACAGTTTCAATAGATTTATCAATTGTGCAGCTCTAACCCCTTTGCTTTTCGGAACAGCCCCATTTTTATTCTTCTTCAATCAAACTGCGAATATAGTCTATCCGGTGGCGCGCATCCTCTTCCAGCAGCCTCAACTCATCCAGAATAATCTCTCTCCTTCTTTTTTCAGAGATCTCGGTGTCAAGAATATGATCTAACTCTGAGACAGCCTTTTGCAGAAATGGCGATACTTCCCACCGGATGTCTATTTTGCGTCTACCGCCATCTGCCAACGATGTTTTTTTGATCCGGGGAAAGCGAAAACGCTTGCTTTCCGGTAGAAAAGAGCCCTTTTTACGTTTGTACACAATACGCAAAACATCAGTATTGTCAACGGATTGCACGGAATAGCGATCTATTTGATCGGGCCTTTTGACTTTCATCTCTCTTAGTGTCTTGTATTCAGGCATAAAAAAATCTCCCATCAGGGTTAGTTCAGACCTCGTTGAATAGTTTACTGGTTGAATGGTTGATTAGGTAAATTATAGCCATAATTTCAGAATGTTATGATTATTGTTTAAAAACTTTTGGGACACAGATTTGCACAGACCCGCCCGCCTCGCTCGCACCAGTCTGCCACGCAAGGCGTGAGCGGGCGCGGTAAACGCAGATTAGTACAAACCGCCTGGCGGCGGAACCATGTCCAGACATACGTGGCCGCCTGCTTGCTATGTGTTCTTTCTCGCCGAAGGCGAAACAAACTTTCTTTTTAATCCGTGTTCATCCGTGTTAATCTGTGTCCTAATTTTCCTTTCTTTTGAAACCTGAAGTGTCCAATTATTTTCAGATTGCTGTATGTTTATCTGTCTTCTCGATCTTTACAGGACCTGTCGGTTTGATCCCATGCAGTTGAGCTGCCTTCCCGACCTGTTCATAACCTTTCAGGATCATCTGGGGCTTCTCTTCGCTCTCCATCACGTGCTCAAGCTCCCGATGACAGGCAATGACATGCCCTTCGGCAGGATGGCGGTAGAGTGGCGTCTCCTGCTCACAGGTGCCGTCTTCGATCCCCAGCGGGCAGCGGTTGAAGAAGGGGCAGCCGACGGCGGTAAGCTCCACGCCCCGTGCAATTCCAACGGCCGCCTCGCGGGTCTTCATGGTGTCCTCGAGCCAGCCGATGCGAAGCTCGGGAACCGAGGTGATCAGAAGCCGCGTATAGGGGTGGTAAGGCGGATTCAGCACCTGATCCGTCGTGCCTTGCTCAACGATGCGTCCGGCATAGAGCACCACGATTCTGTCGGAGAAGGAGGCCACCGTAGAGAGGTCGTGGGTGATAAATACGATAGAGACGCCGGTTTGATCCCGCAGCCTTGTCAGTAACTTTATGACATTGTCTCCCACAATACTGTCGAGGGCCGAAGTCACCTCGTCGCACAGTAGAATATCCGGCTTTGCGGCAAGATGGCGCGCCAGATTGACGCGCTGTTTCTGACCGCCGGAAAGCTCCATCTGGTACCGGTTGGAAAATTCCTGGGGCAGCTCCACCAGGTCCAATAATTCGGCAACCCGGTCCCGTTTTTTCTTGCCTTTAAGGCCCAGGTAGAACTCGAGCGGCCGTCCGATGATGTCGCCAATGAGTTGCTTGGGATTTAAGGCCGTATCAGCCATCTGGTAGACGAACTGAATCTTGCGCAAATCGTCCCTGCTGCGCTTCAGCATGCTTGGCTGCAGGGTCTTGCCTTCCATCATGACCTTGCCTTTTGCCGACGCCAATAATCCGGCCACCACCCGGGCAAGGGTGGATTTTCCACACCCCGATTCGCCGATGACACCGACAACCTGAGCTTTGCCGACCTGAAGGTCAATGTTGCGGAGAATCGTGAACTGCGGTTCGTTATCCACTATCTTACCATAACCGGCGGTGACATCATCCATTACTATCGCCGGCTTTTTATGGGCGTGCTTATCCATGTGTTCTTCATGGGATACGGAAGTCGGCGGGGGGCGCACGGCCGCCATCAATCGGTGGGTGTATTCATGCTCGGGCCGGTTGATAATTTGATCCACGGGACCTTGCTCCTGCACCTTACCGGAGTAGAGAACCACAATGTGGTCGGCGATCTGGGCGACAATCGCCAGGTCATGGGTAACGTAGATGGCAGCAGATTCCTCTTCCCGGATCACTTTTTTGAACGCTTTAAGAACTTCTATTTGAGTGGTAACATCCAGTGCGGTGGTCGGCTCGTCAAGAATCATCAGATCGGGCTTGCCGCACAGCGCCATAGCCGCCATCAGCCGCTGTAGCTGACCGCCGGATACCTGGTGCGGATAGCGTCTACCCATACGATCCGGATCGGGCAGCTCCAGTGCGCGGTACAACCTTTCCGCCCGTTTGTTTGCATCTTTCTGGGAAAGTATGCCATGCAGGACGGAAGATTCGGTAACCTGCTCGCCGATGGTGATTGCCGGATTAAATGTAGCCGCCGCACTTTGGGCCAGATAGGCAACCCGACGGCCGCGTATATCGCGGTGCTGTACACCAGACATCTGCAGCAGATCTTGGCCGTCCAGCCGCACTTCACCACCCGAAAACTCCAGGCCGGGTTTGGTATAGGCCAGTGACGAGAGTGCGATGGTCGTCTTGCCGGAGCCGGATTCGCCTATCAGCGCAACCACTTGGCCTCTATTGACGTTAAAACTGACGCCCTTGACGATGGGAATCGGGGGGGCGTTTTCTTTGGGAGCCTGAATTTTCAGGTCTTTTACTTCGAGTAGTATCTCAGTCATAGTTACACCATTTTCCCTGCTAGCTTGCCGCCGGCCGACGCGGAGATATCGTCAACGATCAGGTTAACGGAAATAGTAAGCGAGGCGATTGCCAGTGCGGGCCATATGGCTGCAAAAGAGCCATAGCCCAGTCCCTGCAAATTCTCCCTCACCATACTTCCCCAATCCGACATGGGCGGCTGGACACCCAGGCCCAGAAAACTGAGACTGGAAATGAATAAAATGACGAAGACCAGCCTGAGGCCAAAGTCCGTCGCCAACGGCATCGCGCAATTGGGCAACACTTCGCGCAGGATAATCCACCAGACCCCCTCGCCGCGTGCCCGGGCGCATTCGACAAAATCACTCACCATGATGTCCTGACCCAAGGCCCGGGCAATACGATAGACACTGGCGGCATAGATCAGCCCGGCGGTCATGATCAGGATCGGTATGGATGATCCCAGCGCAGCGATGATGATCAAACCCAGCATGATCGTCGGCAATGACAAAATGGCATCGTTTACCCGGCTGAGGCCGGTATCCGTCCAACCCCCTTTTACCGCTGCGGCAATGCCGAGGGTGATGCCGAAAAAGTAGGCTCCCAGGGTCGCTACGAATGAAATACCGATCGTCGTGCGGGCGCCCCACAGAATGCGTGAAAAAATATCCCGCCCCAGATAGTCGGACCCGAGCCAGAACTGACTGTCGGCCGGCAGAAAGCTGTCGTCGGCGATCATGTCGGCCTCGTGGAAAGGCGCAATAAATGGACCGACGAATGCGATTATGATCCAGATAGCGATGATGGCCACAGCCGTTTTACCGACCCAGGAGAGTTTGAGCTTTTGCTTGGGCGGTGCGGTTTGCAGCTCTTCAAACTTATCGGAAGGGGATGCCTTAGCCTCCGGTTGCGTTTCATCAATAGATTGTATTTCTTCATTCATTTTTTATCCCCTATTTGGGTTGTCTGAGCCGTGGATTCGACAGAATCGAGGCGATGTCAGCCGTCAAGATCAGCAGGACATAGGTGCCGCAAAAAATCATCGCACAGGCCTGCACCAGCGGAAGGTCCCTTGTCTGTACCCCGTCCACCATTAGTTTGGCGAGCCCGGGGTAGGCGAAAATCGTCTCGATGATGACCACGCCGCTGACAAGATAAGCAAGATTCAGCGCGATGACATTGACAATCGGACCGATGGCGTTGAACAGCGCATGGCGAAGAATAATTCGTTTTCGCGGCACGCCTTTCAGAATCGCCATCTCAATATAGGGTGAGTGCAACACATTGAGAATGCCGGCGCGTGTCATACGGATCATCTGAGCAGATATCACGATAACGAGCACAATGATCGGCAGCAGCAACGCCCGCATCAGTTGGAAGAAGGTCTCATCGCCACTCATATACGCAATGGCCGGGAGCCAGTGGAGCTGAACCGCGAAAACCAGCACGCAGAGGGTGGCGATAAAAAACTCCGGAACGGAAATCAGGCTGAGCGTGCCGAACGTCACGACGCGGTCAAGCCAGGTTCCCGGATACATGGCGGCCAGCAGTCCGAGAAAGATGGAAATCGGGACCGCTATCCCGGCAACAATGCCTCCCAGAAAAAATGTATTATACAGACGGCCGCCGATAAGATCTCCAATACCCGTGCCGCCGGCTTTAGAAACCCCCAGATCGAAGGTTATCATGTCGCCCAGCCAGTCGAAATACCTTACAACAGCGGGTTTATCGAGACCGAGCTCGGCACGAAGCTTTGCCAGGTTTTCAGGGGTTGCACTTTGACCGAGAACGATCTCGGCAACGTCCCCGGGTAGAATTTCGGTGCCGGCAAATACCAGAACCGACACCACCAGTAACGTGAAAAATCCGATTCCGATACGCTGAAGGACCATGGTCTTCATTTGCTTAAGCCTCCGTAGAAAGGGGTTGATATTCTGTTTTTCACATAAAGTGATCGGTTCCAGGTTCAGGGTTCAAAGTTCAAAGGTTATAACATGCTGACTTCCATAACTTTATCCCCCATTGTTTGGATTGGCCTCTTTCACCCATTGGGTGAAACATGGAATTCGACCCGATTGACGCATAATACTATTGTTAGAGACCAGTTAGGGCACTTTAACCGGGAACTGTGAACGCTGAACCGCTCAACCTAGGACAAGCGTTGACGCCGGTACTGGGATGGTGAAAATATAATGGACAGAATTCCTTAAATCTAAAATCCAAATTCAAAAATCTAAAATTGACCCCATCAATTTTCACCACCCCGGGCCGGTCCTATCGCCGAGTTCCATTCTTAAGCCAACCAGGCAAATTCCGGCCATTCGGAAGCGCCAAGTTCGCCGAGCGGCACCATGGGCATACCCTTAACCTTGTCTGATATACCGTCTATGTAATTCAAATGGGCCGGTATAACCATGCCGCTCTCATTGTTGATGAGCGTCTGCATTTCACAGTACATCTCCTTGCGTTTACCCGGGTCTTTGACGGCACGGGACGCGACGATCAGTTCGCCCATGCGCTCGTTCTTCCACAGCGTGTCATTCCACGGCGCGTCAGGTGCAAAGGCAATGGACAACATGGAGTTGGCTGTCGGGCGGTTGTTCCAGGTGACGACATTGATCGGCGTTTTCATCCAGACCGCACCCCAGTAGCCGTCGTTGGGGACTCGCTTGACATCCAGTTTAAGGCCGATCTTGGAAGCTTCGCGCTGTAAAATGAGCACCGAATCGGTCATCCCGGGTGCAATTTCGGCAACCTGAATCTCGGTCCGGGTGATACCCGACTTCTTCAAGTGGAACTTGGCCTTGTCCGGGTCGAATTTTCTCTGTGCCAGTGTGTCACAATGATCCGGGTATGACGCGTTAATGGGCTGGTCGTTACCGACCGTGCCCTGTTTTTTGAGGATCGATTTCACGATCCTTTCGCGCTTCTGCAGCAATTTCATTGCCATGACAAAGTCAGGATTATTGCCCGGCGCCGTGTTCGTCATACAGCAGATCCCTATATATTTACCGGAGGGAACCGATGCGATGTGAACACCCGGCGCACCTTTCACCTGTCTGATCGCTTTGGGATCGACGCTTGATACCAAAAGCATATCGCCGGAAAGAAGTGCGTTCACCCGGGCGACCGAGTCGGTTATCGCCGTAATCTCAACTACATCAAGATTGGGACCATCGCGCCAATAGTTCCTATTGCGCTCATGGATGGATCGCATCCCCGGCTTGAACTCCTTGAGTGTAAATGGGCCGGTGCCGGTCGGCTTTTGCCAGTCGGTGGTATCCTTTTTAACGATTTTAAAATTGTACACCCCCAAAATCGTGGCAAAGTCGGCATCCGGTGAATTAAGAATCGCCTTAACGGTGTGGCTGTCGACCTTTTTCCACTCCTTGGCCCCCGACATAAGTGGTTTCACCACGGATTTCGAATCTTTTCCCATGTGGCGCCGCATGGACCAGACAACATCGTCCGCGGTCAGCTTGCCGCCGTCGTGAAACACAACATCCTTGCGGATTTTGAAGGTCCACTCCGTAAAATTCTCATTGGATGAAAACTCTTCGGCCAGCTCCGGTTGCGGTATAATTTTCTCGTTAAGCTGAACCAGGCTGTTGTAATGCGCCCGGTGACGATTGTAGTCGATTGCCGAGGTGGCCATTATGGGGTCCATCGTATCGGACGGCCCATGCAAATCGTGTGCGGCCCTTACTTTTCCGCCGCGCTTGGGCGTTGCGGCCATGGCCGTTTTGGCCGAGGTAAAGATACTGCCGGCGGAAGCCAGCGTCACCCCTGCCGCCATCAACCAGGTTACGAATTCTCGGCGCGTCACCCCGCTGCGCAATGAATCGGTGATGAGATTTTTCTCTTGGGCGCTGAGGTCGGTGTATCCGATCTCACCGCGAATCACGCTTCCTGACACCTTGTTTTTCGTTTCATCTTGCATAACATCCTCCTTTTAGTTAGTTGGGCAACATACCCGGACAAGCCGGAATTGAAGATTGAAGATTTGTGGTATCGCTTCGCTCTGTCTTTTATTCAATCTGGCTATGGCATAAATCATGCGCAAACATGATGTGATTTCAATTGTTGATGAGTTGATCGACAACGATGCTACATAGACATTTAGGGCATGGTCATAACTTGGGCCATTAGATCTCTCACAGAGCTCACAGAGTACGCAGAGAAAAATTCAAAAACTCTGTGATCTCTGCGGGCTCTGCGAGATAACAAGAAAATGTTTACAGTTAAGCTAATTTCTGATGGCCAGAATTAGAACCAACCTCGACATTTATTTATACAAACTGTCTTTTCGATGCGGCTATAGAGATTCAAAGAATATAACTACACAAGATGGCAAAAGATAACCATCCGGGTTCAAAAACCTGTTTTTGAGCAGCCGAAGGCGTTGCTGCTTTGTGCTTCCGGATTACAGATCCAGCGCTTTTCCGTATGAGGAATACAGCAAATAAATAGTTATATTTTTGGCCCAATTGGGGCTTTTTTTTGGTAGATAGTACCTATGTTAAATTTTCCATATCATTTTTTATAGCATATGTCAAGAAAAATATCAGGATAATAATTGTCTCAAGACAAATAACAAAATGTTATGTATTTACTAAATCTTTTTTCTCTCCGTTACATATTGAACCAGCCGCTTTTCGACATCCGGATCGATATCCGGTTTTTCATATTCGGTCAGCCGCTTCTCAAGAAGCTTTCCCGCTCTTTGGGTAATGTCTCTCGGTTCCATTTCAAGCCATTTATTGTGCATCGTTTGGTTACTCAGGTCGGGAATGAAAAACTCGTCCCGGCAGCGCTCTACGGTGTGCATCTCCATCAGGTAATTGCCGGAGGTGCTCAGCTCCTTTATCAGGTCCATGGCAAAGGCGTCATCCGTGAATTCCACCGGTTTCATCAATTTTTTCAAGGCCCCGCAAAGATCTTCGTCGGCAATAAACTTCTCATAGCTCATGGCAATCATGGAGCCGTACGTGCCGCAGGCGTGGAGGCTCAAATGAACGCCGCTTAAGGCTGCCGTGGTCAGCATCATCGCCGACTCCATCCCGGCCTGGTAGTCGAGACAAAACGACTCGGTCAAGGCCCCCTGGCTGCGGCAGGGTATGTTGTAATACTGTCCCATGGCCGCGGCGATGGCGGTGTGTTTGGTATCTTCGGGTGAGCCATTGACGTAACCACCGGTTTTCATCTCCGTGGGGCTGCCGCCCAGACCGTATACGATGGGCGTGCCGGGATTGATAAGCTGTGCCAGGCAGATGCCGGCCAGCGTGGTCGCATTGGAGATCACCAATGACCCCGCAATGGTGATCGGGCCGGTGGTGCCCAGGGTACAGGCGGAGTGGATGATCAACGGCTGCCCGGCTTCGGCAAATATCAATATGGCGTCGACCATTTCAGCGGCGTACTGCAGAGGAGACAGAGAGTCGACCAGGGAAATCATCACGGGCTCGGTCGTATGGCCCCAGATCATTTCCGCCAGCTTCAGAGAATCCCTGGCAGCCGCTTCAGAAACAGAACTTCCCATAATGGGTTTGTCGGTCAAAAGCATGGTTGACAGCAAAATGTCCAGATGGGCCGTAGCCGGGGGCACGTCGCCGGGCTGCACGACCATGGAGCTGTTGAAGTCCAGATGCTTCGAGGTTTGAACCAGTTTGCAGAAATTTTGCACGTCTGCCAGGGTGGCGTCCCGTTTTTCTCCCGAAGGCTCGATGATGAACGGCGGGCCGTAGCCGGGGGCCATAACGAAATTGTTGTCTCCAACTCGGATGCTCTTTGTCGGGTTTCTGGCCTTTATGGTAAACGCCGACGGAACGGTTTCCATGGTTTTGTGAATATCTTCTTCCTTAAAAAAAACCATGTCGCCGTCTGTGCGAAAGCCATGCTTTTTAAATATTCCCAGGGCCTTTTCGCAGGGGAATTTGATGCCGGTAGACCGCAGCAGTTCCAGTGAATAATTGTGAATGGTATCCAGGGTTTTTTGCTCGAAGTTGATAATCGCTCTGTTCATCGTGCGCACCCGTTCATAGGTTCAGGGTTCAACGTTCAGGGTTAAGGACAAAGAAGACATAAAAGGCCCGAATTTCTGGCTAAAAATGTTCATTTTCCCAAATAATTGCCAAATTCGCAAAATAATAGGACACTTCATGTTTCAACAATCGTTACATTCTGAAATTATGACTATAATTTATCTAATCAACCATTCAACCAGTAAACTATTCAACGAGGTCTGTATTAAGACCAGTCAAAGTTAAGCACTTCCCGATTCATGGCCTCAAAATTCTCCCTGGGAGTCGCAGGGGAAGTAGTCCCGGAAGTAGAGAAGATGTAGCCGGGCATACCCCTAGCCGTCTCCAGGTGCAAAAGGGTTTCCGTGGCCACTTCTTCCGGCTTTCCGATCAGCAGGGGGCCGTTGGGATTGATGTTGTCAAAAATGCAGATCCGGTCCCCGACCTTTTCCTTTAACTCCCGTAGATCCAACACGCTCTCCTGGGTGAGGTTGCCCGGCATGATGCCATGGATGTCCATTTCCAGCAGCATGTCCACGATGCCGGTTTTGATGATGGCGCCGCACATGTGAGGCAGGACCTTCGCGCCCAACCGGGACAGCGCGTTGACCACCTTGCGGGTGGGTTCGTGCACGAACTCCCGGTAATGGCCGGGTGATATCAGCAACGGGCACTCCATGTCGGCCCCGTAGAAGATATAGTCCACACCCGCTTCGATCAGGGCACGTCCGATCTCGATATCCAGCGGAACCAATGCATCCTGAAGGGCACGAACCAGTTCCGGGTTATCGTACATGTCGGCCATGATTTCGTTGGTGCCCCTCAGGCGGGTGGCGATGGTAAAAGGGGATATGTATTCGCAGGCAATGGGCACCTCCCCCTGCAGCTCATTTTTCAGGATGGCAACCCCCTTTAAAAACCGCTCCATTCGGTTGGTGTACACATGGGCTTTGGCGATGCGGTCGACGTCCTCGATCGATCGAATCGTGGTCTGCTCGATCACCGGGAAAACATCTTCAGGGTAGCTGACCACACAATCCAAAGCTTCGGGGATGATTCCCCCGATCAACCCCATGCCCACCATGACCCAGTCGAACTTGAACACGTCCAAAGCTGTCAGGTGGGCGTCTGCCATGGCCCGATCCTCAAGCAGGGCAGCTCTGAAAGTGGAGCCGAAATAGGTGCAGATCGGGGCCTCATAAAACGGAGCGTTGGGCACCCGGTCCACCGGTTTCAGGTTGATAGCCGCATCCATTCTTTCCGTTGAGTTCATTTAAAATTCTCTCCACTTCTTTTATGACTCATGGTAATCGATCAGCTGGGCAGTCTGAACATCATGTATTTGGCCTAAATCATTGGTAATGGTATCCGATTTCAGTATAGTGCAGTGTCTCAAAAGTTTTGAAAGCTATTTTGGCAATTTAAAATCCTAAAGACACGACACAGTTTTTATGAAAATCCGAATATCGAAATCCGCCCATTTTATTAGATTGGCCGAAACAATATCAAAATCCGAATGTTTAAAATTCAAAACAAAATCGGCTCAACAACGAATGTGACTGGATGTTTTGGTCATTTGTATTTAGGTTATTAGGGTTTGTTTCGAATTTCGATATTCGTATTTCGTGCTTCCCCGTCCCCCGGCGGTGGGTAAATTGTATGATTCCCAGCATCATATTATACTGCCATTTCAAGATGCATAACTTATGGGACGGGGTACTAGTACCGGAAGATGGCCTGTATAACAGGTCTCTACCGGGCCGGTCATTACCACTATGTCGCCCTCTTTCAACTCGATCTTCACCGACCCGGCCGGCATGATAACAGTCATGCGTTTCTCCGTGGTCAGACCGCGCCTGTGCGCCGCAGCCACGGCCACGCAGGCCCCCGTGCCGCAAGCTGTGGTCAAAACTCCCGGCCGCTCCCAGACGGAAAGTTTGAGCGTCTTCGGATCGATAAGCTGGGCCGCACCGATGTTGGCCTCTTCCGGAAAGAGAGGATCTTTTTGGAGTTTGAGGCCGTAAAGTGCCAGATTGACAGCGGCCAGGTCTTCCACAAAAAAAACCGCGTGGGGGTTGCCGATATTCATACCCACCGGGTCTTGAAGTGGCCCAGCCCCGATCCCCAGGTGAAGCGTGTCCATCTCCCGGGAGAGGGGAATTTCCTGCCATCCGGTCCGTAGTCTACCCATCTCCACGGTCACCAATTTATCTCCGGCATCGCGGCATTTGAGCTGTCCCCCGAGGGTTTCAATAGTTATTTCTTTGCGCCCACTCTCCTGCAACAGGAGCCAACCCACACAGCGGGTGGCGTTGCCGCAAGCTTCCACTTGTCGCCCGTCAGGATTGAATATGCGCACGAATGCAATTGTGCCCGACACCGCCGCCTGAGAACCGGGAGTTTCGACAATAACCAGTTCATCGGCGCCCACACCCTCGTGCCGGTCACAGATGCGGACGATCTCCACCACAGAAGGCGTATAGGGCGTCTCGCGCCCATCCACAATGACAAAATCGTTGCGCAGACCGTGCATCTTGACAAACGGGCGGCCCACCTGTATCAATCCGGTTTTTTCATCGGAAAACCATGGATGCTGCTGCATAAATTTATATCCTCATTATGCATTGATCATCTCCGGAGCAATCCCAGTTACCAGCCATCGGGGCTATACTTGGGCCATTAGATCTCTCACAGAGCCCACAGAGTGCGCAGAGAAAAATCAAAAAACTCTGTGACCTCTGCGGGCTCTGCGAGATAACAAGAAAATGCTTACAATTAAGCAAATTTCTGATGGCCGAAATGAGTACCAACCCCGAATTATCTAGAAGTCAATTTGTTCCGCTGCCGCCAGCCGGTTCTGCATCCCTTCCAGAGCGTTGTTGCGTATGTTGCGAATGTGCCTGCGCATTGCCGTGCGTGCAGCCGAGACATCCCGGGCGGCCACCGCGTCGAAAATGGCCTGATGTTCCAGGCCAGCGCTTTCCTGGGGACGTGAAAAGATCAGTTCCTGCCCGAATCTGAGGTATAAAAAATCGAACAGATCGCGTAAAATCCGGATGCTGAGGCGCTGACCTGAAAGTCCGGCCAAGGCCATGTGAAAATTGATATCCTTTGCCAGTCTCAGATTCAGGGAGCCGCTGCGGCTGGCTGCAAGATATTCGTCCAGGGCCTGTTTGAGCTCTTTTTCGTCATCATCATCAAGATCTTCGATGACGGCAGGCAACAGGCTCAGCTCAAGCATTTCACGCAGCTGGTACGCCTCCTCAATCTCCTGGGTTGAGATCTGTTCGACGAAAAAGCCCCGATTCGGTTCGTGCCGAACCAGTCCCATAAACTCCATATGTTTTAGCGCCTGCACTACCGGCGTGAGACTCATGCCCAGGCGTTCGGCCATTTTCCGGTAAGCCACCTTCTGGCCCGGATTGAGCTCTTTTAAGAAGATCATCCTCCGGATGTCCTTGTATGCCTCCCGCGTCAGATCCTTCTCACCGTTGATTTTATTTACCGTCATTCCAAACGTGTCCACACGCTCCAATCGAAGGGTTCGAATATAATTCATTTTGTATTTAAATTTTGAATACAGTATGTAATTCACTTTGTCAAGACTTTTTTGCTCTAAACGGATATATCGACCACAGCAGTGAATACCGAACAACAGTTTGGCGCACCCCATACGTTCATCCCAGGTCAGTGAAGAATCCAGGTTGCTTGAGGAGTTTGTGAATGCAAATGGTCAAGACGTAAAACCGGAGCAACCGCAGTCACTAATCTTTTGGATAAGATAAGACTGTATCCAAATTTAAAAACACATACCCTCGTTCCTGTTCTTGTAGTGGCTGGAGGCGTCACTTCAGGCGTTATAAAGAATAAAAGGGTTTCGGTAATCACATTGGATGATTTTTTTGAGTAATATAATGTATCGGAATTTCTACAATTTATGAATACGATATCCACGGCAAGGATGCGCATTCAATCTTTTTGTCATGCGATGGTCTCATCAGTCACAATCCGACTCTCATTCAATCAGCTGTGACATATGCATTCGCAAATACTGAATTAACCATTACGATTTAAACCACCAGCGTTCGTGGCCTCTACCACCGTCCAAATCCAAATCGGCAGCAAAATTTTCATATCCGAGTTTACTATTGGCAACAATAACAATATCCGAAAACATTGGTACTACAGTGGCACCTTGGTCACGAACAATCTGCTGCATTTCAAAATACATTTCACCGCGCTTTTTATCATTCAATTCAGCACGCGCCTCTATAAGTAACTTGTTAAAGCGCTCATTTTTCCAATAGGTTTCGTTCCAATTGGCATCTGCTGCGTAACAAGTAGTAAACATTAAATCTACAGTAGGTCGAGCACTCCAATAGCTCATGCTCCAAGACTTTTTCATCCAGATGTTACTCCAATATCCATCACTTGGCTCCCTGACTACCTGGATCTTTATGCCGGCTTTGGCTGCACTTTGTTGGTATAGCAATGCTGAATCTACCGCACCGCCGAAAGCCCCGTCGGATGTATGAAGATTAAAGGTGTGATCTATCATCCCAGCTTTTTTGATATGATATTTAGCTTTATCGGGATCATAAGGTCTTTGCGGTAAATCGGCGGCATAGTATTTTAGAATAGGAGCTATCGGGTGGTCATTTCCAACAGAACCGTATCCTTTTAATACTTTTTTAACCTGCTCCTCACGGTCAAGTGCATATTTTAATCCCAGACGAACATCATTATTATCGTATGGTTTACTGGTAAACAACATGGGCACAGTGCTATGGCTCCCACTTGTTTTGCTGATAGCCTGAACGTTTTTTCGTTTTTTGAACAATTCAAGGGTCTTTAAATCGGGACGGTCCATAACATCTATTTGACCAGTAACTAATGCGTTTGTTCTGGCATTGGTATCTACAATACTTAGAGTTTCTACTGAGTCAAAGTGCGCACGACCTTCTTTCCAATAATTCGGATTTCGACTACTCACTGCACGCACCCCTGGCTCCCAGGACTTAAGGATATATCCGCCAGTGCCGATACCTTTTTCAAATTCCTTCCCCTTTGTACCAGCTTTAAAGATGGTCAAATGATAATCAGCCAAAATATAGGGAAAATCTGCATTACCACCTTTTAAAGTAAATATGACTGTATCCTTTCCATCAGCCTTAACATCTTGAATTGGGTCTAGAAGCCCTTTTGCGCCGGACTTCGAATTCTCACCGCGGTGATGATTCATTGTATAAACGACATCATTAGAATCTAGTGTTTTCCCGTCATGAAATTCGACACCTTTACGAATTTTAAAAGTCCACTTAACTGCGTCCGGTGATGGTTCCCAGCTTTCAGCTAACTCGGGAACTGCATTTGAATTGTGGTCTACCTCTACCAAACAATTTCGCATTTGAAAGTTCAGAAAGTCATTATACGTTGAAGTTAAGCTACCCGGGTCTAAAGAATCGGTTGTGGAACCGCCTGTACAGGCAACGCGTAGATGACCACCTTTTTTTGGTGTCGCTGCCTGTGCTGACCTTGCCAGAATTGCCGGAGAAATTGTTGCAGCTAAACCTATTGCAGATACACGGACAAGAAACTCACGGCGGCTGATCTTCCCATGAGATAACATTTCCTCAAGTTTTTTTAATTTAGACATTTTAATTTCCTCCTCTCATTGTTGATGGCTTTTAACGAATAGTTACTGAACACTCAAAAATCCTATTGATAGCAATACCCAATCGAAATTGCTTGACACATTTAGTCAAACAATCGGCATGTAAGGAGCTATGCGTTATTCCCTCACAAAACAGCTAACTCCTCAGACAATTTGTCAGTCACAAACATATGCCCCGGACAATGAGAAATCATAAATGGTATCTTGCTGCTTAATGCAACGGTCTGTGGTGTTACGCCGCATGCCCAACTCATGATAATTTCATTCGGCTCTATGGGTTCAATATGCTCATGAAAAGAAAACATATCGGGGTGATATAAGTCCTTTATTCCAATATCATTTGGATTCCCAATATAAACCGGTGGCCCATGGGCGGCCAAATTGCGAGACGTGATTTGAATTGCACGGACGGCATCATGGCTCGTCTTGAAAAGCCGGGTTGATACGACCATGGATCCATGAAAACTGCCGGCAGGAACGCATTGGATGTTTGTGGTGTAATCCCCGATATAACGGTATTGAACATTTGCAGCACGAAGGCTGGAATCAAAATTGGTGCTGCAACCTAAAAGAAATGCAACCAAATTCTCATCCCAGTATTGAATAACATCGAGGGGTTCATCGATAATCTTGCCGTTCTTGAAAACTCGATATCTTGGCAGGTCAGTTCGAAGATCCGCTTGGGGTGCTGAAAACTGAGGGTGATATTCTCCCGGATCGGTAACGTCGATTACCGGACAAGGATTTGGGTTACGATGGCAAAACAGGAAAAATTCAAAGGCAAAAGATTTGGGAACGATAACCAAATTCGCTTGAGCGTGCCCCCGACAGGCATTTGTGTTTACATCGCGCCATTCTCCGCGTCTAACAAGATCCCGAAATTCGCTCGGCATCATGTCCGCTAAGTTCCTTTCAGTTAAATTCTGCTGGTTCATTTTTTTCTTTTATCATCTTAAAATGGTCAAATGAACGCAACGTCAATCAGGTTGCGAGCTTGAGACCATATGTTTCAATTTCATCTTTCATTTTATGATAAAGTTCACGATACTCGGTTCCTGGCTCCAGAGTTTCCATGTCGAACAGATCTTGAAAGCTTTTCCCAACCGGTGCATCCGGAATTTTTGATTCATATTTGCTCAGAAGCTCTTTGACGATCTCATTGGCATTGTCTCGTTTCATTCCAAGGGATGCCAAGGCTATCTCAACCGAAAACTTCGGGTCCCATGGCGTAAGATGGTCGGTGTGGACATTTTTGGCAAGGCCTACGGCCAGGATTCCACCACCGGATACATTTGTTGTTATGGTCCTGGCAGCGTTTTCGTAAAAACACATCTCCGTACCCGGGCCTGAAGCTAAAATTCCGGAAGTAAGAAGCGGGAATTTACTGTTGCGAGATATTGCCTGGTTGCTTATGCTGGTGGCCCATAGGGTATTCCTGGTTGTATTGCAAGAAAATTTAAAGTGGATCGGGAAAGTAAAATGGACGGATCCGCGCTGCACCAGGATTGCTTGCAGATGATAAGCCACGTTAGCTACAGCAACTCCTTCCGGCCACCACAATAACCTCCCAACAAGGGCCCGGATTCTGCTACAATATTACTTCCGAAATGTAATGCATATGCAATTTCGTTTAGTCGTTGAAAATCCAGCTTCAGCTCGGACATTGACCCCACCATCAATCCGTCCGACGGATTTAGACCGAATTGACTACCGGCAATCTTGGCAGCGTCGGAAGTTGCCGTTGAAATGGCGTTCATGATCGGCATCCCCGCTCTTCCCGCTTTTCTCAACGCTGCCTTGGAAACCTCTACTGTTCGGATGGCCCCTAAGATCTCTAAAGGTGTTTTTGCAACAATGGGCCTACCGTTAATTCTTGTGATTGACGGTGTCGTAATAGAATTTCCATAGGGCACCAGGCCATATCCTTCCACAATGGCAGACAACACCCGTTCATCTGTAACTGCCGCCCCTGCCGCCCCAATGAAAAACCAGGGTGGTTGGGTGCTTTCGGGGGTCGGGCCATCAGTCTTTTAGCATCTTTATCTTTGCCGAATACGGGCTCTGAGGGTGCCTCAGCAAGGGCTTCAATAATTTCCCTGTTTGTAAACCTGGCTACCCGTAAAGTATCGACACAGTAGCTGCCGACTTTTTCATAGAACTCTAAACCAGCCGCAAACACGTTATCCGCCAGCTGATCGTCTTGAGGGATCGGATTTTCCGGATCATATTTAATGCCATATTTATTGACCGTCTCTCTCAGTTTTTCGTCGAAACCCAGGTCGTAATCCATTTCAGCAACGTGGGGCCTTCCAAAAATCGGTAAAAAACCTCATAAAAGCTGAGCATGCAGTTACCTCCTTGATTTTCGAAACGTATTTCTGTTTGTAGTAGACGTTCACAGGTTCAGAGTTCACCGTTCAGGGTTGAAAAAACCCAGACGGCTCGTATTCAAGGGATCAAATTTTGATTAATATTACGAACAGTATCCATCAGTTCAGATATCGTTGATTGGTTGATTAGTTGGTTGGTTAAGTTGTTGTAAATATGGATTTATCCCATATTTGCAAAATAATTAGACACTGACACTCAGGTTTCAGGTGTCGGGTGTTCCGCCGGAGGCGGATCAGTAGTAAAAAAGTGAGAGCCGGCCTGAAACCTGACACCCGACACCTATTCTCCGAAAAAGCTTCAATACGCCCGATAATGTCCCAAAAAAAGAGCTATTTTCATAGTAAATTATGAGGTCTGGATTTAAATAGACAAGACAGAGCGAAGCGATACCATAAATCTTCAATCTTCAATCTTCAATCTTCAATTCCGGCTTTGCCGGGTTAGGTACCAACAAGTTTCAGTGCCAACTGAACTGCCTCCTCAGCTGTATCGGCATAACCGTCTGCACCTATTTCATCTGACCAATTCTGGTTGACGGGGCCGCCACCAACCATAACAAGGAAATTATCGCGGATCCCTTTTTCTTTCAAAAAATCTATCACTTCTTTCTGGGCAGGCATGGTGGTCGTCAATAATGCCGACATTCCGATAACATCCGCATTTAATTCCTCTGCCTTGCTCACAAATGTAGATAGAGAAACGTCCTCACCCAGATTATGCACTACAAATCCTCGGGTCTTTAACAACATAGCCAGTATTTCTTTACCAATTTTGTGAACATCTCCCGTAACGGTTCCCAAAACGACAACTCCTGTCTGACTCTGTTTTTCCCCGCGCTTCAAAATCTCGGGCTCCAGCACCTTTATCGCAGCGTTGAAGGTGTTGCCGGCGCGTATCAACTCCGGTAAGAAACATTCGCCCAGGTTGAATTTGTCACCGATGCTTGTCATACCGGAAGATAGTCCTTTTTCTACACCTGCTAAGGGATCTATGCCCTGGGCAATTAGATTTTTGGCAACTTCGACAACCTTTGCTTCATCCAACTCTATAATTGCTTCCTTTAAAGCTTCAATTATTTTTTCTTCACTCATTAAGGCCCCCGATCATAGTTTGATTTTTTATTTCTTTTTTAGACACACCTTGATGGAGTCAGACGACGATGGATCTTCCAGCCAAGACATGAGGATCTTATCTTATACAACTAATAAATCACGGGGTGATTTAGTTAACGGTCGACAGCCGTCAGCGGTCACCATGATGGTATCTTCCAACTGAATTCCCCCCAATCCCATTTCATAGTAAGGCGTTTCCACATTCACAACCATTCCCTCCTCAAGAATGTCCTCGGATGTTTCACTTAGAAATGGTGGTTCATAAGGCTCAATACCGATTCCATGGCCAACATGATGCCTGCGATAGTGTGGAATACCCGCATCTCTAACCCCTTCGACAGCCTCTTTGAATATTTGTGAAGCGCGTACACCGGGGCGAACGATCCCTAATGCCCTTTCCAGACCGGCTCGAATGGCATGATGATAGGATCGCTGTTTTTCATTCGCTTCTCCCACAACAACGGTACGCGCACAATCCGAATTGTAATATTTATAAATGCAGCCGACATCAAAGCGGATGAGATCGCCATTTCTTACCGGTTGTGAAGCAGAGATTACATTGGAGAGACCACCTCGTGGGCCGACACCGACACACGGCCAGGACGGTAAAGCACCCTCTTCTATGACCTTTTTAAAAAGCATCTGCCATATTTCAAATTCGGTAGCTCCTTGTCGAATGGCCATTAATGCATTCTTGATTCCTGATTCCACGATTTCGGCAGAGCGCTCTAATCTATTCGCTTCAGTATTCGTTTTAATGAGACGTATTTCTCTCAGAATTTGATATCCTTGAATAAATTCAACTTTTGGAAAGTCCTTTTTAAGCGTATCGTATGCAGAGGGTGTGATATTGCCTTCGTCAATGGCGATCCTGCCCTGGGTCATGCCAATATCCGCCAGGCATTCCGTTAATGCCGTCACCGCATCCTTTTTGGGTTTTGATGAGTTCAGCAGCCTTTGGTAGCGCTCTTCCGTGTTACTGAGAGTTGCCTCGGCAGGACGCTCCACATAAAATGTCCCAAAAGTCAGGAAATTGTCCGTCCAACAATCTTCCTGGTCGGCCGCAAGATCCATATCACCAACGGAGGTAATGATAAAAGGAGCTAAATCCTGCTTTCGAGTAATTACAGCAAAATTTTGAGTCGCCTTTATTAGACGGTGGGTTAGACTCCAAAAATCGGTTAAATATGTCACATTTTCCGGCATCGTGGCTATGATAGCTTCAATGTCGTATTTTTCCATTACATCGTAGGCTCGATCCTTATTGAGCAGCATAACACCTCCTTTAAAATAGCCGTTCACAGGTTCAGCGTTCAACGTTCAGGGTTAAGGACAAAGAAGGCATTAAATACCCTAAGTCCTCGTTTAAAATGCTCATTTTGCCAAATAATTGCAAATTTGGCTGTAATTTTTGGATTAGACCTGACGAAGCAGACACTTTTCTCGTAAATACGCATAACCAAAGGTAAAAGAGTAAAAATCAGAGCTATTTCCGCTTTTAAGCCCAACGCTCCATTACTCTCTCCGAGCCGTAGGCAATACGAGCCATCTACGAGCCGGAGGCCAGCACTCCAGCACTCCTCCACTTTACATGTCGGCATAACACAAATTGCCACGGACATTCCAATAACCAACAGTCTTGATTCACACCCTCATGTCGTAAAATGTTCGGAGAAAAGATAGCGATATCTATTGTCAGCTAAAATCGTAACGATATTTTTCCCTGGACCGAGTTCCTTTGCAACCTCCATACATACATGAACATTTGCACCGGCGGACATGCCGCAAAACAGCCCCTCTTCCTCACACAATCGATGGGCCATGGAGATGGCATCTTCATCTTTTACCAGGAATGCTTTTTCCATATAAAATTTTATCTCCGGAGCCATTTGAAACAGGGACGAACTGGCGGGTTCGACAGCATAAATTTTCACATCGGGATTGACTTCCAGTAACGCCTCACTAACTCCCAGCAATGTTCCTCCGGTTCCCACGGCACCGACAAAGGTTGACGCCTTTGTCGGTG
>PVMK01114462.1_pt1 | contig 23031 bp, 24 predicted proteins | sample 1853481 | NCBI WGS metagenome assembly PVMK01 (sample SAMN08533507, study PRJNA380276) | Marine sediment metagenome, whole genome shotgun sequencing project. | reverse complement strand
GAGGATTGACCGAACGTGTATAAGGAAAAAAACGATGAGTTAAAAAAACCCGAAACGAATGTTTGGAGATGCCGGGTTGGTTGATCCGCGCAGTGCTTATTATGTTGATTTGGAGCGGGAGATCAAGATTTGATAATCATGGTAGACCAGGGACGGTATTTTTTTCATCTTTGCCCCCAGACAAAGCGGCAAGACGACTTTTTTCAAAGCCTTTTGTCGCAGACTGGAAAAGAATCCGCTTTATATGCCGATTCTGCTCAGCTTTCGAGACTACAAGAATCTTTCAGCGCAGCGGTTTTACCAATTGGTCTAAAAATCCATTTACAGGCAGCTTATCAGCAGGCTGGAGCTTGTCGGGTGTCCCCAACTGGATGCCATCAAATCATACCTTGACACCCATGTCCTATCCGATCATATCTCCTTTCGTGAGCTGTTTGAGGAGCTTAACGGAATTGAGTTGACAAAATGAACGACATTATTTAAATATATTGGCATTTATTGGTTTACTCTTTAGGCTTGACCTGATTTCAAGCCGTTTCGAATGCGGTCATGCTCGGGCGGTCATCCCGAATGACCCGTCACACCGGAAAAATTAAAGCGGTCCCGCGCAACCCGAGATACTGCGGTATTAGACCACAGCGGGGTAGGAATGAAAGAAAAACGCTGGCAACCCTGGGTCTTGCTTTCCCCATCTTTGAGTGCCATCTTCTTCTTTATGGTGGTTCCCATCGGTTTTATCGTCGTCTACAGCTTCTGGATTAGAGCTTCCACCGGGGCCGACATTCCGGCCTTCCAACTGGGCAACTACCAAAAGTTTTTTGAGGACTACTTCTATCCCTGGATGCTATTGCGAACCCTTCGTATTGCATTGGAGACAGTTCTGCTTTGCGTCGTGTTCGGATATATTCCGGCCTATTTTTTCTATCAAACCCGGACTAAATTCAAATTCCTGCTGATGCTGCTGCTCATGCTGCCTTTCTGGATCAGCTATATTATCCGGACTCTGAGCTGGATCAACATACTGGGCGAGTCCGGCCTGATAAACCACATCCTCATCACATCAGGGATACTGTCAACCCCTTTGGACATCCTTTACAACGAAACATCGTGGTCATGAAAGACGGCCGCAAACAGCAAGAGGGCCCTCCCGAGGAGGTATACGACTCCCCCAACAGTCATTTTGTGGCCGATTTTATCGGTCACTCCAATTTCTTTAAAGGTCAAATCAAGCAGCTCGATGAGCGACAGTTGGTGGCCGAACTCGATGATGGGTTAGAATTGAAAGTCGCACAAAAGGGCGATTGGCAAGAAGGCCAGCGAATCGAAGTGGTCACCCGCGCTCAGAAGTTTCATCTGACGCCCAGGGGACAACCGTTTAGCGAGGCCGCCGAAAATCAATTCCAGGGCCGAATCAAGGACCGAAGCTATATGGGGGGTGAGGTGCGCTATTTTGTGGAATTGGAAACCGGTACCGTCATCCACGTCATCGGCGGCGTCAAGGACATGGTCTTCCGGCGCACAGACGAGGTGTTGGTTCAAGTGTTCGCCAAAGACTGCCGGATTTTGGTACTGGAATAAAAATAGACAAAAATAGATATAGGGACAGGCGCTTAATTTACCAGGAGGCTTAACAGCATGAAAAAGGTTTTCTCGCGGCTGGGTGACGGATGGGCAATCGAGCTGACAGAGGCTGAACTGATGAAGGATATCGTGGATGGATCGACCAAGGCCGCCGGCGACGCCGGAATAACACCCCTATCCGATGACGAGACAAACCACCTTTTCGACATCTGCAAAAATGTCCATAAAATAACCGGTGTGGAGCGCGGCTGTGAAGTGATCACCACCTTCGACGGACCCACCATCGAAATAAGACACGCCGGTATCATTGCCAACCGCCAGCAGGCCCTGCAGATTTTTGAACGCTGCCTGGGGGCGGACACCATCGAATTTTCTCATGTGGACTACAGCTACAAGCCGGCAAAAACCGTTGTCCACGAAGATCTGCCCCTTTTTGAACAATCCCAGTTCCTGATGGTAATCCCTCTTTTCTACGGGGCGATGCCCAATCTGGGCCTCTACACATATCCGGACGGCCCCATGCCCAACCCCGCGGAACTGCTGCCACTGGGAAAAATCAAGGAAGCACGCGAAGCTTACCAAGGGGCTGTCGAACTGGCCGTCCACGACATGGTTTTTGTGGCTTCCGCCTTTCATGAAGCAGGAGCAGACGGAATCAACTTCGATACTGTAGGCGCTTCCGGGGATCCTGACTTCAAGGCGGCCCTTCTGGCAACCGAGATATTGAAAAAAAAATATCCGGATATCTGTATCGAGATCGGTATGGCCGGTGAATTCGTACTCGGGACCCACGGAGAACTAAACCACTTTGAGCGGAGACTGGCCGGCCTTTTTCCGCATCAGCAGCTCAAAATTGCAGAGAAGGCCGGCGCTACGATCTTCGGCCCGGTTGTTAACACGGTAACGAATAAAACCATCCCCTGGAACCTGTCACGGGCAATCACCATGACAAAGGCCTGTGTTGAAATAGCAGACATACCGGTGCACGCCAACATGGGGATGGGCGTGGGCGGCCTGCCGCTCTGCGAGACCCTTCCCGTGGACATGGTCTCGGTAGCATCCAAGGCGATGGTGGAAATCACCCGCTTGGACGGATTGTAGGTGGGTACGGGAGACCCGGCCGGTGTGACGATTCCACACACAGTGACTTCGGGCATGGGCGGTTTGCGGACTGCTGGAGATCTGGTAGCACGCATGCAGATGACCCGGGGCATGAAGGTAACCGAAGCCAAAAAATACGTGGCGGACAAACTGGGAATTTCAACAACCGAGCTGATCGACGAAGTGGTGATGAGAGAGGTCAGGGAGGATCACAAGCTCGGATTCATCACCTCCAGAGGCGGCCATCCCAAGGGGATCGAAGCCAAACACCACATTGCAAGACTGCTCGATATCGACATCAACTCGGTCAACCGATTCAAGCAGCGCTGCCGGTGATAAAGACCCAAGAGCTCTTAGTTACTTAGAATTTATTTTTGTGCATTTTGTGGCAAAATATTTTTTTACCAATAACACAGGTTGCCCAGGAAATTGCCTAAAATTCAAAATGCCTAAAGTGCCTAAAATTGAGGTATTCTGTCGATTTTATTCGAACTTCGCATGTTAAATTATTTTTTACTCAACTGATCGTATACCTACCAGGGTCCAAAATGCGTGTGTGTTTATAAACAGACGGAGCGAAGCGACACCACAATTTTAGTCATTTCAAATTTTAGCTCAATTTTTCGGTTTATCCGGGTTATGGGCTACACCTCCATTGGCCTGCGCCCCGTAGGGAACGTTGGATCACCCGGCAACCGTTTTCAAAACATCCAAAAATATCTCCAGGCCGACCTCTATCTGCTCTGATGTTGTAATCAGCGGCGGGCAGAAGCGAATCGTGCTGTCTCCGCAGCTCAAAAGCAGCAGCCCGTTTTCAAAACATTTACGAAGCATCAAATCACGAATTTTCTTGTCAGGCTTTTTTGTGTGTCTGTCCATGACGAACTCGGCTGCCTGCATCAATCCCAGACCTCGGATGTCGCCTATGCATTCGAATTGATCTTTTATCGTCTCAAGCCCTTTTTGAAGAATTTTTCCCTGGATCGCTTCCACCACGATCAGGGCAACCTCTTCCGGCGGAACAATCGTCTTGAAGAGTTCATCCTCGATAAAGCGTACACAGGCAAAATCACATTCGGGATAGGTGAGGTTGTAGGCACAGCGATAGCAGTATGCATAGGGGACATGCGTCACGCCGGGCAGCAGAGGTCCGAACTTTCTCTTCTGAACAGCCTTGGAGGCAGTGAGGGTAAGAGCTCCCATGGTTCTGCCGTGAAAGGCACCCAAAAAGGCCAGGGCCTTTTGCCGGCCGCTGTGCCAGCGGGCAAGTTTAAAACCGGCTTCGACCGCCTCTGCGCCTGAATTGCCGAGGAAGATGCGTTTTTTGGACTCCCCGGGGGCGATGGCAGCCAGTTCTTCAGCCACCTCAATCATCGGAGCATGATAAAAATCGGCCCCGCAGGTATGAATCAGCCTGTCAAGCTGATCCTTGGCTGCTTCAACAACTTCAGGGTGGCAGTGGCCGGTGTTGCAGACAGCGATTCCCGAAGTAAAATCAAGGAAGGTATTCCCGTCCGGATCATCCACCCACACACCTTTTCCTTTTTCGATAACAAGAGGATACTCCCTTGGCAGTGAATGGGATATGAAACAGAATATATCTATTCTATTATTTATCAACAAAAAAATGGACTTGTTGACAATTGGGAGCAGGGAGCTTAATTTAACGGCTGCTATGGGAACCGATAGTTCGGATTGAAGAATTAAAATGGAGATACTAAATGGCCTTTGAAACCCGAGAAAATGTTTTAGAAAAAATACTTGAACAGAAAAAACCCAAATGCCCCCACTGCGACCAGGAAATGAACCTGTGGGAAGTACCGCCTTTCAACATCGGTGACGGTCTCGGCTGGGGAGTTCCTTTTTTATACTTATGTTTTAATGACGATTGTTCGTTATACCGCCAGGGGTGGGATCATATCGAGGAAAATTATGCCCACAAAGCGTCCTATCGTTGCATGAACTATCCGGGTACCGAGCAATTCGAAATTATGCCGGTATACAGCCACATGGGCGGCACCGGTCAAATCATCGATGAACAGGCGCTTGTTGAAAAGGAAATCCTGAAAGAGGCCATCAAAAGAGGCTTCAGCATTCTGGCAGATTGCTATGTATCCAAAGACGGCCCGACTGTCCTCACAATACTGACGGATTCCACCGAACCTGCCCGGGTCAGGAAAAAAGCGGCGGAAATGATCGGCGATATTGGTGAGCTGGAGGCCATTGAGCCCATCGCTCATCTCAAATTTGGAAATGAACTCATACAAAAAACGGTCGATGAGGCCATAAAGAAAATCCATAAAAGATTCTTTACCCGTGAATGCCCGTTTTGTGCCGAAATTATCAAAGAGCGTGCGAAGATTTGTAAGCACTGTGGCAAGGAAGTCGCGGGCGTTTAGCCCCCATCGATAGTTTTCGAATATTGAAAACATTGTCAACCGATAAGGAGGAAAAATGCAAACCAGGGACAAAGAGGAAATCAGGCAAACAGTGCGAGAACGTTATGGAAATATTGCAAAAAGCGAAAAAGCTGTTTCAGGGATAAATCCATCCCCATCTTGCTGCGGCGAAACCGGTAATTCCAAGGGAAAAAGTCCGGCAAATCCATGCTGCGGTGAGCCTGAGATTTCGACCGAGCAACTGTCGGCACTCATGGGGTATTCAAAGGAAGATATTTTAAGCATTCCCGATGGCGCCAACATGGGCCTCGGGTGCGGCAATCCCGTGGCCCTGGCTTCGCTTAAGCCGGGAGAAACAGTTGTGGACCTGGGCAGCGGCGGCGGGTTTGACTGTTTCCTGGCCGCCAAACAAGTGGGCGAAACCGGACATGTCATCGGAGTGGACATGACGCCGGATATGCTGAGTAAAGCCAGGACAAACGCAGTTAAAATGGGGACCAAAAATGTGGAGTTTCGATTGGGGGAAATCGAACATTTGCCGGTGGCCGACAACAGTGCGGATATCATCATGTCCAATTGCGTGATTAACCTGTCCCCTGATAAAGCAGATGTATACCGTGACGTCTTTCGGGTGCTGAAACCCGGCGGTCGCCTGGCGATCTCGGATGTTTTAGCCACCGCTCCGCTGCCGGAGGAAATTAAAAATGACCTGGCCTTGGTAACCGCCTGTATCGGCGGCGCTGCAACCATTGATGATACTGTGATGATGCTTGAAAAAGCAGGCTTCCAGGATATCAAGATAAAACCCAAAGACGATAGCCGCAAACTTATTCAGCAGTGGGATCCTGCAAAGCGCGAAAACGCCGGGGATTATATTGTCTCGGCATATATTGAGGCTTTCAAGCCGGCTCAGTAGATACCCGAGTCCAGAGGGCCCGGCACTGATTTCTCCCTGAAAGGGAGTGTTTGTCTTATTACATATAAGTGCCTAAAATGAACTAAAGTGAGCTAAAGTGCCTAAAGTTAAGGAATTCTATCTTTTTTTATAAACGGCAGAGCGAAGCGATACATCAACTTTAGATCACTTATAACTTTAGTTCACTCCACACTTTGTATTATTTTCAAGGTAGAGACCATTATCTCTGACCTGGCCCAAAGGACCAGGTTTTCGATGTTAGAATAAAATTATTTTTGAGTGAGCCCTTATTCTGTTTTAGCCATGATTTTTATGATTAATGGGTGAAAACGCGCAATATCAGCGAACGAATTCGCACACAACCTATATATTTCTCTGTACATTCACATTCTCACTGTCGTAGGTGCGGAAAATCAATTTTTCCCTCTCCAGTCGATCTTTGGGAAAAGGCAGAAGCTCAAGGGATTCTAATTTTTCAATGGCCTTCTTTTTTGCGGGAATTGCATCCAGCCCCTCTCCTGTCTTTTTTCCGGACACGGTGTCCAACACAATGGCTGTTTTACCATCTGAAACCACCGATAATGGAATCTGGTAATCATCCAGCAATCTGGCAGCGGCGACTATCTCCCTTTCCCGCGATCCTAAAGATCCCGCGGCACACCTGATGGCCATAAAGCGGGTTTTACCGCCGTCTGTACTTACCACCAGATCCAGCTGGGACCGGTAAAGCTCACCGGCAACAGTCATTTCGATATCAGCGTCAATTTGGATATCTTCTTTCAAATACCCTTTTCGCTCCACCAGAAACCTTTCGATGGCCTGTCGGTTCTCTTCAGCCCCGATGTTGGGTACGTCTTTGCCGGTAACAAAATCGGTGATCATTGTGTAGGGTTTAAGTGTATCAGGCACCATTAACTCCTTTCCCAACCCGGACAAGCCAGAATTGAAGATTGAAGATTGAAGATTGAAGATTTGTGGTATCGCTTACGCTTTGGCATAAATCAGGTGCAAACATGTTGTCAGAAAAAACGGACTAAGGGCCTAGTTGGAGCGTTTCAAATTTTAAAAAAGGATATCTTAACGGACTGCTATGGAAAATGGAAGGCGAAATCGGAGCATTTCTACAAAAAGTCGACATTGACAAGCAGGGACACATTCTGTATTAAGGGCTCACTCAACAATAAATTTACATTAAGGATGAAATTTCATATTTAATCCCCCACCCGGACAAGCCGACCTCCGGCTCGGAGAGAAATAACAAATTACAATATCCAAATCTCAAATAAGATCAAAAAAAAGCTCAAAATCTACAAATAAGAAACTAAATTGGTTCCGGCCTGGCCGGGATTGGAGAAATGCTCAATGAAAAAAATAATAGCACTGATGGTCGCAGGTATGATCATGTCAATCGGAATGAATTCAAGAGTTTTTGCGGACCAGGAAAAAGCTGCAGATCTAAATGTCGTTAAATCCCGTATGATTGTCGATAAATCCCGAATTGTGATCGAAGAAATGATACTCAACGTGGAAAAGGAAAAGGCCGTACCGATTGATCTTATTAAAAATTGCGCCGGTCTGGCGATTATACCCGGCATGTTCAAAGGTGCCTTCATTGCCGGCGGCTCTTACGGCACAGGCGTTGTTTTGAAACACAAATACGGAACATGGTCTGCACCCGCATTTATCAGCATCGTGGCCGGAAGCCTTGGGCTCCAGTTCGGTGGGCAAGTCGTCGATTTGATTTTAGTCGTCATCGGTAAACAGGCCATGGACTCATTTTTGAAAACCAAGTTCAAACTCGGTGCGGATGTTGGTGTCGCGGTCGGTCCGGTGGGTGCCCAGGCGACAGCAGCCACGGAGATCTTTTTAAAAGGAGGAATATATTCTTATTCCAAAACCAAGGGAGTATTCATCGGCTTATCTATAGAAGGCGCCGGCATTGTAACCCGGGAAGATTTTAACAACGCTTATTACAATGCATCCTACAGCCAGGCAGATATTCTTTCCGGTAAAGTCCGTCCTTCCGAATCCGCGATACAATTGATTAATACGCTTAAAAAAGTCAGATCAGCCGAATAAAGTAGCGTTCACAGGCCCTTAGTACAGATATAGTTGATTGGTTGATTAGTTGATTGGTTAAGTGGTTGCAAATATGGATTTATCCCATATTTGCAAAATAATTGGACACTTCATGTTTCAACAATCGTAACATTCTGAAATTATGACTATAATTTACCTAATCAACCCTTCAACCAGTAAACTATTCAACGAGATCTGTAGTGATTTTTGTGCATCTTGTGGCAAAAAAATTTTATGGGGATACGTTCACCCTCTTCCAATGATTGAATATTACGATGTTGCCTTTTCCAAAGAAGGTGTCATGATTCGTTCGGCGTCGTCCCACAGACCTTCCAGGTCATAAAATTCACGCACCGGCTCATAAAACACATGGATGATCACATGCCCATAGTCCAGCAGCACCCAGTGACCGTTTTTGGTGCCTTCAACGCTTAAAGGCTTTATTTTATGCTTTTTTAAATCCGTTTTAATAAAATCTGCAATCGCACTGACCTGGCGGTTTGATCGGCCGCTGCAAATGATAAAGACATCCGCGTAGGAGGTCAGATCAGCCACGTCAAGTACCACCACATTGGTAGCTTTTCTGCCCAAAATTGCCTTGATATAAAGATCCAGAGACGGATCTATTTTTTTTATCATAAATAAAGTCCTCTGGAGTTAATAAATTCTGCCGCTTTCCGGGGCACCAAATAACCAATCGACCGGCCCTCTTTTATCAGGCTGCGAATTTTGGTTGAAGAAATGTCCAAAGCGGTTACTTCAAAAATATAAATCGGCTGTTTGTTATCAGCCAGGTAGCATGATCGCAATTCGGAAAATTTGTAGTCTCCTGATAGTCTGGATTTCAAATAATCGTCCATGAGTGCCCATCCGACACTGCTCAAACGGCGGTCTGTTTTCGGACGGTTCATGACGATGATCGGGACCTGCACCAGCAACTCCTCATAGGATTTCCAGGAATCGATCTCAAGGAATGCATCCAGGCCCATAACCAGGTAGATCTGCGATTTTTCAGGTAATGCGTTTTTGAAATGGTTCACCGTATCGATGGTGTACGATGGACCGGATCGTTTCAACTCAACATCGGACACGCTGAGCCCGGCGGAATCTTCAAGTGCCAGATTGAGCATGTGCAGGCGGTCGCCGGCATCCACCACCTCACCGGGTATTTTGTGGGGCGGGAGGGCGGCTGGGATTAAAAAAATTTCTTCCAGCTCAAAACCTTCCTTTACTTCCAGTGCCGCCCGAAGATGCCCCAGATGAACCGGGTTGAAAGTTCCGCCGAAGAGTCCGAAACGCATAGCGAAAACCTGCTAGTAGTTAATTATTATTGATTATTCGAAACAGTCAACTATTACTAAATCTCAAATAACAAGCACCAAATTACAAATAAATTCCAAATTCCAATATCAATCCAAATAGATCAAAGCATCTGGATTTTGATTTGGATATTGAGTTTCGAATCAATGGCAGTCTTGATGATATTTGTATTTCAGGCTGCCTAATGGACTTCCGTGTGAGGCCGCGATATCGAATATTGAATACGAATGTGAGGAATTCGGTCATTTTATCTAAAAAGATAGAAAATTCACTGTATCCATTATTTCAGATTTCGTTGACGGTCGCTTTTTTGCACCGACTGGGTACAGACAGTCATAGTTCTAATTGTGGCTATTTTTACAAAAGCATCAGATAAACGCCCACTAGTGCTATTCCCGTATTTGCCCATCACCCATCACCACAAATTTGGTGGTTGTCAATTCTTCCACTCCCATGGGCCCGAAAGCGTGAAGCTTGGAGGTGCTGATACCGATTTCAGCACCCAGCCCCAGTTGTCCGCCGTCATTAAACCGCGTTGACGCGTTTACCAGCACCACCGATGAATCTACTTCGCGAACGAACCGTCTGGCCCGCTCATAATCGCGAGTCACGATGGCTTCGGTGTGGTTGGAAGAGTAGGCTGCCACGTGGGTGATCGCTTCATCCATATCTTCAACGATCTTGACGGCAAGGATCAGATCGAGATATTCAGCCGACCAGTCCGATTCCTGGGCCTTCTTAACATCGGGTAATATGCGGCATGTCGCGGCACACCCTCTGAGCTCCACCCCCGCCCCGCTAAACCGTTTGGCCATTGGGGGTAAAAAAGATTCAGCCGCCGACTGATGCACCAGCAGTGTTTCCATGGCATTACACACCCCGGGACGCTGGACCTTGGCATTAAAGGAAATGTCTTGCGCCATATCCAGGTCGGCATCTGCATCTACGTAAATATGACAAACCCCTTTATAATGCTTCAAGACTGGTATTTTAGAGTTTTCCACCACAAAACGGATGAGTCCCTCGCCTCCCCGGGGGATGATGAGATCCATAAATTCTTCCTGATTTAAAAGCATTAAGACGGCCTCGCGATCCCGAACCGGCACTACCTGGACGGATTTTTCCGGCATCCCGGCATTGTTAAGCGCCCGGTCGATGATAGCCGCCAGTGCCTGGTTTGAATGGAAAGCGTCCGAGCCTCCACGCAAAATGACGGCATTGCCGGCTTTAAGGCATAATCCGGCGGCATCTACGGTCACATTGGGTCTTGATTCGTAGATGATACCGATAACCCCCAGTGGAATTCGCATGCGGGCAATTTGAAGCCCGTTGGGCCGAACCCACGTCGGGCCCATGGTAGCGACAGGGTCTTTCAAACCCTCGACCTCTCTGAGCCCGTTAACCATGGAGGTGATGGTGGTGTCTTTAATCGCCAGTCGATCCAGCATGGCGCTGGAAAGCCCCATTTCTTCAGCCCCGGCAAGATCCTTTTGATTTTCCCCTTTAATGAAAGCGGCTTCTTTTTCCAGGCCTGCTGCGATGGATAACAACGCCGCATTTTTTTGATCGGTGGAAACCCGAACCAGTTTATTGGCCGCCTCTCTGGCCGCTTTTGCCATGCCCTTAATTGTTGCTTCTACACTCATCACAATTTCCCAGTGGTTATTGAAATCACATAATGTTTGCACATGATTTATGCCATAACCAAGTTGAATATTTAAGAGATTCTACCCGTCGAGAGCCTCCCCTCGAGAGCCTCCCTTCGAGGGCCTCAGGGTCTACGACAGGGTCTAATGATCGATTTTAATAGAAAAGACAGAGCGAAGCGATACCATAAATCTTCAATCTTCAATCTTCAATTCCGGCTTCTCCGGGTTGGGTACCTATACATCACAACCTGCCGTAATGGCAAGATTATCCCGGTGAATAACCTCGTCATAGGACTTATGGCCCAGCACCTGTTTTATGTGGTTGGATTTCAGGCCCATGATCTTTTGAATTTCAGTCGAGCTGTAGTTGACCAGCCCGATTCCCAAAGTCTCATTGTTCCGGTTCTGAAATTCTACCGGCGCACCGACGCCAAAATCGTCCTGCACCGCGATAATACCACTGGGCAGCAAACTTTTGCCGTTTTCTAAAAGCGCCTTCACAGCGCCGTCATCTATCTTGATGATCCCCTTGGGCTTTAACGAAAAGGCAATCCAGCACTTGCGACTGGCCAGCTTCTGTTTTTTGGGGATAAAATAAGTCCCATGTTTTTGCCCGGCAAACAGTTTGAGCAAAATATTGGGCAGGTCACCTCCGGCAATCACCATGGGTACCCCGGCGGAATTAACTTTTCTGGCCGCTTTAATCTTGCTGATCATGCCGCCGGTTCCCAGCGCGCCGGGGATATCACCGGCCAATTTTTCAGTTTCTTTACTTATGGTGGAAATGGTGGAAATCAATTCCGCCTCCGGACAAGTCCGCGGATCTTTTGTGTAAAGACCGTCTATATCCGTAAGGTTGATCAGTACATCCGCATCCATCAGCAGGGTGATCATGGCGGCAAGATTGTCGTTGTCGCCAAGTTTGATCTCTTCAACCCAGACCGTGTCGTTTTCATTAATAATCGGAACCACCTTCCAGGACAACAGGGTACAAAGGGTGTTGCGGGCATTTAAGTATCGTTTTCGACTGGAGAGATCTTCGCTGGTCAGAAGAATCTGAGCAACTTTCCGGTGATAGCGGCCAAAGGCTTTTTCATATTCCATCATCAGGCCGGCCTGTCCGATGGCGGCCACTGCCTGGCGTTTGGGAAGTTCATCCGGTCTTACGGCAAGGCCGATTTTTTTTATGCCCGAAGCCATGGCCCCGGAGGAAACCAGGATCACTTCCAGTCCGCTTTCGATCAATCGACAGATTTGGCGGGCGATGGACCGTATGGCTTTCAAATTCAACCCATTGTCTTCGGTCAGCACGTTGCTGCCCACTTTAACAACGACCCGTTTGGCGCGTTCAAAACTCAATTTACGGTTCATCGTCATGCAATTGATCCAATCGTTCAATTATCTTTGAGATCAGCTGTTCAACGCCTTCTCGGGTAACAGCGGATATTAACAAAACTTCCCGATCCTTGAGCATCGCCTGAAGTATTTTTGCCGTCTGGTCCGTACCGGGTAGATCCATTTTGTTTAAAACCAAAATCTGGGATTTTTCCGCCAGCTGGGGGCTGTAACCGGCCAGTTCTCCGTTGATGGTATCATATCCCGCTAACGGGTCTTGGGGATCGATGGCCGAAGTATCCATAAGGTGAACCAGAATATGGGTACGTTCGATGTGGCGCAAAAAACGGATGCCAAGACCGGCTCCTTTGTGGGCACCTTCGATCAACCCGGGTATATCGGCCACCACAAACGGCTTTCCCCAGCCGGTTTGAACCACACCGAGATTCGGGGTCAGGGTGGTAAAGGGATAATCTGCAATTTTGGGGGTTGCTGAAGAAATGACACTAATCAGGGTGGATTTTCCAGCATTTGGCAGACCGATGAGCCCCACATCGGCGATAAGTTTGAGCTCGAGCTTGAGTTTTAGAAATTGGCCGGATTCGCCGGGCTGAGCAAACCGCGGACCACGGTGGGTGGAAGTTTTAAATCGACAATTGCCCTGGCCTCCCCGGCCGCCTTTGGCAACGATGAACGATTCGCCGGGTTGGGTGAAATCTTTTAGAAGGTCATTGGTTTCGGCATCTTTGATAAGCGTTCCCGGCGGAGTTTCGATGATAAGATCCTCACCGTTTTTACCGGTCTTTTTCTTTCCCTGGCCGTGGCCGCCATTTTTAGCTTTGAACTCGCGTCTAAATCGAAATGGATATAAGGTGCGTCGCTGGGATGTGCTCTTTAGAATCACATCACCGCCTTTGCCCCCATCACCACCATCCGGACCACCCCGGGGGATGAATTTTTCACGCCTGAAACTCACACATCCACGGCCGCCGTTTCCAGACTGAACGGTAATGAACGCTTCATCAAAAAATTTCACTCTGCATAAACGCTGACTTTTTTACGCGCGCGTCCCTTTCTTTCAAAGGAAACGGTGCCGTCTATCTTGGCAAACAGGGTATAATCCTTTCCCATACCAACGTTGTTACCGGGATGGATTTTGGTTCCCAGTTGCCGAACCAGTATATTGCCGGCTCTTACCGGTTCTCCGCCAAAGCGTTTGACGCCGCGTCTTTGTGCATTGCTGTCGCGGCCGTTTTTAGAACTGCCGCCTGCTTTTTTATGAGCCATTTTTAAACTCCTAACCGATTTGAGGGGTGTTGCTACGGCATTGGAACCCTCTTAGTATTTTTTGAGATATGTCTAATAGTTTAAATTCGGAACTCGAAATTCGGATTTTGTAGGTACACGCCTTAAATATTGTACGCACTAAAGGAGTGATTAAAGTAATCCGTGTAATCTGCGAAATCTGTGGATTAAAAATATTGATGTTTTTTCTATTCGGTTTCTTTCTCCGACTCAGCTTTCTTGGCCGTGGTCGCTTCGGTTTCCGGCTTCTTCGAAGCCTCTTTATCGGGCGCTGCCTTTTTAGCTTCCTCTTTTTCCGGGGCGGCCTTCTCAGTTTCCGGCTTTTTCGCCTCGGCTTCAGGCCCGTCCTTTGTTTCGGAAGATTTTTTAGCTTTTGGTTTTATACTGTCAATCAGTACGGCCGTAAATTCCTGGCGATGGCCCCTTGTGCGGCGATAGCGTTTACGCCGTTTGTATTTAAAAACGATTATTTTTTTGGCCTTGCCCTGCTCTACAATGTGCCCTTCAACCGCGACATCTTCCAGGGCAGGCTGCCCGATGCTGATGTTTTCTCCGTCTGAAAACATCAACACCCGGTCAAAGGTCACAGGATTGCCAACATCTCCTGAAATTTTTTCGACTCTTAGAATTTGTCCCTGCTGGACTTTATATTGTTTTCCGCCTGAATTCACTACCGCGTACATGGGGCCAGCCTCCTGTATCCTGATTTTTGTGTCTTTAGTTCAAAATCAGCAAATATTAATCTTTTCACACGATTTGTCAAGCAATATTTTTAGTATAAGCTCAGCCAGTAAGACACGAAGGCCCCAAAAAAATTGCTGAACTATTATAAATTATATACCTAACCCGGATAAACCGGAAAAATGAGCTAAAATTTTCTGAGCCGCCTGCTTTGCTGGTAAAAAAACTATTTTGCCACAATATGCACCAAATCCATTTGTAAGATACTAAATTGGACATAACCTCAATCGGTCATATTATTAAGCATAGGTTGGGAGCACGGCATGCAGGATTCTCGGCCGACCTTGAATTAAATTGTAAAATGAACTAAAAAAACAGGCAATTGAATATGTACCGGAATTTCTACAATTGGGGCGAAGCCCCTTGTACCCTTTAACCAAACAGCGGAGGCGTGATTGAATACAACGATTCAGCATCAGCTCATTCACTGGGACATGGCATCCAATAAAGCGAAAGCCCAGGACCTTCTAAGAGAAGAACCGCTTTCCATTAGAGTGGAGGGCAATCCATATTCCGTGATGATGCGAACGCCGGGGGATGAAATTCCATTGGCGGCAGGATTCTGCCTGACGGAAGGTATCATCGATACACCGGAAGATTATACCTCAATCGCCTTCTGTGACGGTGAGGATACCAATGTGATCGCCGTAACGTTAAAGCCGTCCCGACGTCCTAAGATATCTGAAATTTTAGATCGTAGAGGCTTTATCAGTCAATCCAGTTGCGGCCTTTGCGGAAAAGAGATTGTAAAGGACCTTTTTCAGCTGATTAAGCCCCTTGAAGATGATATCCGGATTGACGCCAACAAGGCACTATCCTGTCTAGAAACGATTACCCGGCATCAGCCCTTGCGCTCTCAGACCCGCGCAGCGCATGCCGCTGTTTTATACAGCTCAAAATTTGATTTTCTAGCTGCAGCCGAGGATGTCGGGCGGCATAATGCCCTGGATAAAGTCATCGGCAAAATGTTTTTGGACCGCAAACTGGGACGGGCCACGATGTTGACCCTGTCTTCCCGGATCAGCTATGAACTGGTCCAAAAAGCAGCCCGGGCACGCATCCCGATTATTTTGGCCATATCACGTCCCACAGCCCTGGCGGTGAAACTGGCCTCGGAGTTAAATATCACGCTGGCATCGTTGGCGGACGGACCCGGATTATATGTTTTCTGCGGTGCACAGCGGCTTGTTACAAGGTAACTATAAAAAGCAGGAGGTGTTGTGATGGCACTTTTTCGTACTGTTTCCCCGCAGGAAGCAACCGGCAAAGTCAAGGAAGTTTACGAAGATATCAAAGAAACGAAAGGAATCGATTTTATTCCCAATTTCTGGCAGGCGCTGTCCAATAATCCGGATCATAAAGGACCCGATTTATCGAGGCGTTCACGGGTTCAACGGTTACTTGATATTTTTGTTGACACTGATTGCTACCCTGTGGCAACTAAAGACTGACATGCGTAGAGAAACAATTTGGAGAGAATCAGCCGACAGATTATAATTTTTAACCATAACTTAATATATAAGGGGGAACATGATGGTTGCACAAAAAATATTACTTCCTTATAATTTCACGACCCTCGATCAAAAAGCCCTGGCTTTTGTAAACAGTACTTTTGGCCATCTTGAGGGAGTGGAAATCACACTTTTTCATGCTTATACGCCCCTTCCCGAAATTGAAGCCGAGAGCACATCGGTTATGGGAAAACTGAAAGGAAACCTGGGCTATCTCAGCCAGAAAATTATGCAGCAGGAAACCGAGCTAAAAGCTGTGGCAGAAAAGCTGCTGCAAACCGGCTATGCACAAAACCGCATACACACCGTTTTCAAACCCCGTAAAAAGGATATCGCTGCCGGAATCATTGAGTTAGTTACTAAAGATAAATTTAACGTGGTCGTTATCAATCACAAGCCCGGTAAGGCCAGCCGTTTCTTTACCGGCAGCGTTTTCAGCAAAATCGTTTCAGCTTTAAAAGATACCACCGTCTGCATTGTGTCCTGAGGCCTGTCTGCAACCGGCTGCAATTCGCTAACCGCCGCAACTCATAAGACCTGCAGACTAAAAACAGGTGAGGAGGTATTCCATGGGTAACGCAGAAAAAATAGATATTGAAGTCTTTAAAGCGGTCACCAGAGCCATCGCGCAATCGGACAACCTTGAAATCATGACCAGCCATTTAACACAGCTGCTGGTCGGCACCCTGGAAATTAAAGGATGCTCTATTTTTGCTCTGGAGCCTGAGAGTGGAGAACTTGAATTGCTGTCAAGTTTCGGCCTGAGTATCGGTTACTTGAACAAAGGACCCGTTTTTTCGGGCAAAAGTATTGGCGACATTAAAAAGGGGAAGCCGGTTATCATCCGCGATTTGAACGACACGGACCTTTTACAATATCCCCAGGAGGCTATAGATGAGGGAATCGGCGCCATCGTTTCGCTACCGATCAAATTCTACGGCAAGAATATCGGAGCCCTGCGTATGTATCACCAAGAGCAGTGGGACATTTCTGAACAAGATATCGACTCTTTGCTGCTGCTGGCCGAAAATATCGGTTTGGCCATGATGTACACCCGTCTTCTGAACGCTTTAAAAGAGGTTAAAAACACCGTTAACGAAGTGCATTCAATCTGGTTTAATGCGATCGGCGGCTAATTCAACGTCTCGTAATTTCTACAACCTACTATTCCAATTGGGGGTGAAGCCCCTAAGTTTGACAGTACTTGCGCATATAGTAGGTTGGGTTAAGTTCACCGGTGCGGATTGGGTTCGCCGATCTAAATGCACCTCAAAAGTTTGAAATAGCAACAAAATTAGCGAACCCAACAAGATTGGTTGCAAACCGTTTTACGCATTTTTTATTGACAATCCTGCCACAATGTAACAACATATAAACTGTAATAAAAAAACGGGGGCGTTCACGGGTTCAACGGTTACAAAAAAAATAGGGACTAATTTGATGAACAGCAATGAATTTAAATCTTTACGAAAAAAACTAAGCAAAACTCAAAAGCAGATGTCACAATTGCTGGGAACATCCTTAAAGGCCATTCACAGCTATGAACAGGGTTGGCGTACCATTCCGCCTGCGGTGGAGCGACAATTGTATTTCATGGTTTCTCGGATATCCAACAGCCCAAACGCCAACAAACCATGCTGGAGAATAAAAAAATGCCCTACCGAACAAAAGAAACAGTGTCCGGCCTGGGAGTTTAAAAGTGGAAATCTTTGCTGGTTTATCAATGGCACCATCTGTGAAGGCAGCGTTCACAAGAACTGGGAAGAGAAGATGAAGGTCTGCCGCTCCTGTGAGGTTTTTAACAGAATTTTTTGATCACCCCTCCTTTCTTCTTCCTGACTACCTGCCAAAGACCTTTTAGTATCTTCAGGTCGGTGAATCCGGGAAGGATGTACCCGTACTTACAGTTTAAAAAGTCGGTATTCTTAGTTTATAAAATTAAGGCAAATTTAAGGGTGATGAAATCGTAAAAAGTCATTTTAGCGCCTGGATACCCGCCTTCGCGGGTATGACACATATTGTAATAATATGATGTAAATCTAAATATTGTCAATCCCGGCAATCGGGAGAAAAATGTGGAACCACGGCAAAGCGCCCAAAAATTGGAAGAACATTTAGAAAAAATGCAGCAGACCATGATTGCTTACAGCGGGGGAGTGGACAGTGCCCTGCTTGCATTTGCTGCGCACAGGGTCCTGGGCGAGCGGATGGTGGCAGTGTTGGCCGACAGTGCGTCTCTTTCACGCCGAGAATATCGCAATGCCCTTGGTTTTGCGCAGGAAAACAGCATCCCGCTTCAAATCATTCGAACCCGGGAATTAGAAGATCCGAGCTACCAGGCGAATCAGGCGGATCGTTGTTATCACTGTAAAAAGGCTCTTTTCGCAAAGATCGAAGTACTTCGCAAGCAATTGCAGGGATCTCGCGATATTGAACCCTGGCAGATAAGTTACGGTGTCAATGTGGATGACCTCGGTGATTATCGACCGGGGATACAGGCCGCCCGCGAAGCGTCGATTCAAGCACCCTACCTTGAACTGGGTTTCAGCAAACAAACAATCCGGGAGGTATGTGCCTATTATAATCTGGAAATTGCCGATAAACCCGCCATGCCCTGCATGGCCAGCAGAATTGCCTACGGGGAAAAAGTAACGCCGGAAAAACTGAGCCAGGTGGAACAGGCCGAAGATTTTCTCTACGATCTCGGATTGCGGGTGCTACGGGTCCGCCACCATGGTGATACTGCCAGAATCGAGGTGCCTTTGCCGGATTTTGAAACCATATTGACACACCGCGAGGAAATTCGTCAAAAATTCCATGCACTGGGATTTGTCTATGTTGCTATGGATTTGGATGGTTTTAAAAGCGGTTCTCTGAATTCTGTGCTGAAGTCGACGTGAATCAGTCATCCGGATTAACCCCAATGTTGGAACCTTAGGTCCTTATCGGGTTTTATTTGACAACATGTTGTAAGAAACTGAAGGTGTCAGGTGTCAGTGTTCAGGTTTCAGGATTTAGTACCTCAACTCCCTGACACCCGAAACCTGACACCTGAAACCTAAAATCAGCGTGCATGCTGCCCCGCAGGGGCCATTTTTTCCGAGCGCAGTCTCGGAAAAAGCTTAGTATCTTAGTTGTAATTTTTGCGCATTTTGTGGCAAAAAATCTATCAAGACAGACTACTCATTGAGATAACAAAATCCGAATATCGAATTTCCGGACAAACAGGAAATCAAATACTCAAAAGCCTGCTTGGTTCCCCGCTAAACCGGGATTTCCGCTTCGCTCCAACCGGTTTGTCCGGGTTGGGGTTAACTAAACTAATGAAGGATCCTGGACCTACAGGTTCTCAAATCAGATCGAGCTTAGTTCGCTTCGCTCACAATTGGAGTAATGGAACAATGGATGATTCCAACATTCCATCATTCCATGTAGGCGGCATAAAACCAGTGTTGTTAAAAGCCACATGATTTCAATATATTATAGAAATTCCGAAACGTTAAAGGAGACGGGTTATGAGTGACAACTACAAATTTGAAACATTATGCCTGCATGCCGGTCAACAACCGGATGCAGCCACAACAGCCAGAGGTGTTCCGGTTCACCGGACTTCTTCTTATGTGTTTAAAAGCACCGAACATGCGGCCAATCTATTTGCACTCAAAGAACTTGGCAATATTTACACCCGCATCATGAACCCGACCCAGGATGTTCTGGAACAACGGGTTGCAGCCCTGGAAGGGGGTGCGGCCGCCCTGGCACTTGCTTCGGGTACCTCAGCTGTTTATTATTCCATAATCAATATCTGTTCGGCCGGCGACGAGGTCGTATCCGCCAATAATCTTTACGGCGGCACCTATACGATGTTTGACGCCCTATTACCTCAATTTGGTATCCAGGTAAAGTTTGCTGATCCCCGGGACCCACTTAACCTTGAAACGGCAATTTCGGAAAAAACCCGGGCGATCTTCATTGAAGCCATCGGCAACCCGCTGCTCGAGGTCACCGACATCGGGGCGGTCTCCGAAATTGCCCACAAGCACCATCTTCCATTGATTGTCGATGCAACCTTTACAACACCTCATTTGCTGAAAAGTATCGAATATGGTGCCGATATCGTGGTCAACTCGCTTACCAAATGGATGGGAGGACACGGCACCGGTATCGGCGGCATCGTTATCGATTCCGGAAAGTTTGACTGGACAGATCCCAAGTTTGGACTCTATAACGGGCCCGACGCAAGTTACCACGGAATACGTTATGCCCAGGATCTGGGGGATCTTAATCCCATAGCCTTTATTATGAGAATGCGGCTGGTACCGTTACGCAATCTCGGGGCCTGTATTTCTCCGGATAATGCCTGGATGTTCCTGCAGGGGCTGGAAACGTTGCCGCTTCGAATGCAGCGCCACTGTGAAAATGCAATGAACGTGGCACAGTTTCTGAAAACACATTCAAAGGTCAACTGGGTACGATATCCTGGGTTGGAGGATGATCCTACGTACCCGGTTGCCGTAAAATATCTTGGGAACGGCTTCGGCGGCATGGTAGTGTTCGGAATCAAGGGCGGCCTTGAGGCCGGAAGTAAATTTGTAGATAATTTGAAACTCTTCTCTCACCTTGCCAACGTGGGAGACGCAAAAAGCCTCGTGATCCATCCCTCAAGCACAACCCATTCGCAATTGAGCGAAGCGCAGCAGAAAACCGGCGGATTGACACCGGATCTGGTGCGCCTGTCCATCGGTCTTGAACATATTGATGATATTATTGGAGACTTGGAGCAGGCGTTTGCGAAGGGTTTGATCCGATTTGAACGTAACCGTTCAAGGTCAGTTGATTGTGGTAAGTGGTTAGTTGTCAATGAAAAGGATTTGAACCTGATTGTTACATTTATCTTGAATTGATTCAGGCATAGCTTATAATCGACATCAGCTTAAATCCTTCTCCGAAAAGACTTCAATACGACCGATAATGTCCAAAAAAAAGGGCTGTTTTCAGAGTAAATTATGAGGTCTGTCTTCACAACTGACAACAAACAACAGACCACGGACTCTGACGATTGAAAATCATATTTCTTTCAGGATCTCAAAACGTTTGATACTTCTGCATAGTAACGGTAGCCTAAATAATAAGTCAGCATGAGCGAATACATCGAGCATGATAAAGACGCCAATTCGGTAGGGAATCGTCGAAAAAAAGTTATACACCTTTGCCGAACCGCCGGGAGAAATGGTGCTCGAAAGCGGTGCCAGACTGGGTCCCGTAACCCTGGCCTATGAAACCTGCGGTACGCTGAATGCAGACAGGAGTAATATCATCCTGGTTCTGCATGCCCTGTCCGGAGATTCTCATGTGGCCGGCTACTACAAAACGGACGACGAAAAGCCCGGCTGGTGGGATAACATGGTGGGCCCCGGCAAAGGAATTGATACCAACAAATATTTTGTTGTTTGCGCCAACATTATCGGCAGTTGCATGGGCTCCACCGGGACCCTGTTCCATCAATCCGAAAACCGTGTTGCCGTACGGGCTTAATTTTCCGGTAGTCACTATCGGCGATATGGTTGATGCTCAGAAAGCCTTGATGGATCATCTGGGAATCAAAAAAATACTGGCCGTTGTGGGAGGATCCATCGGGGGTATGCAGGTGCTGGAGTGGTGTACCAGGTACCCCAAGATGGTGACTGCGGCAATTCCGCTGGCAAGCACCACCCGACACTCCGCTTTGACCATCGCATTTAACGAAGTGGCCAGACAGGCGATTATGGCCGACCCCAAGTGGAACCATGGAGAATATTACTTTGGGCCGAAACCGGACCTCGGGCTGGCGGTGGCCCGCATGATCAGTCACATCACATACCTGTCCGATGAATCCATGCGTCATAAATTTGGACGCCGGCTGCAGGATAAAAGCGATTTTTCATTTAACTTTGATGCCGACTTCCAGGTGGAAAGTTATTTGCGTTACCAGGGTAAAAAATTTGTGGAGCGCTTTGACGCCAACTCTTTTTTATATATCACCAAAGCAGCGGATTATTATGACCTGGAAAAACAACATGGTGATGGTTCCGAAGTAAAAGCGTTTTCTAAGACCGCTGCAAAATTTTTGGTTGTCTCCTTCACATCCGACTGGCTGTATCCAACCTACCAATCCAAGGCCATGGTCAAGGCCATGAAAAAAAACGGACTGGATGTGAGCTTTTGCGAAATCGAAGCCAAGTGGGGCCATGACGCCTTTTTATTATCCAATGAGCGGTTGTCCACTATGATCAGAGGTTTTTTAGAGCGTGTCTACAACGAAACCCGAAAATAAAAAAATGCGGTTTGATCTGCAAATCATCGCCTCGTGGATTGAACCGGGGTCCCGGGTGATTGATCTTGGCTGTGGTGAAGGTGATTTGCTGAAATTTCTGATACACCATAAGGGGGTGACCGGCAACGGAATCGAACATAATGAATCCAGGGCTGCTCGATGTATTGAAAAAGGCTTGTCGGTTCTTCAGGGCGACATCAATGAAGAAGTTATCGACTATCCTGAAAACAGCTTCGACTATGTCATTTTGAGTCAAACTCTGCAGCAGGTCTACGAACCCGACACCTTGATTCGATCCATGTTGCGTATCGGCAAGAAAGGGATTGTCAGCTTTCCCAATTTCAGCTACTGGGGGTGCAGACTGCAGCTGTTGTTATCCGGTTATGCTCCCGTAACCAAACAATTGCCCTATGAGTGGTATAACACGCCGAACATTCGCGTCATTACCATCAAGGATTTTAGAAAGTTAATCCATGAAGTCGGTTTTAATATTTTAAAAGGCGTTGCTATAAATACCCATTCGGAAAACAGATTCGGGAAAATAATTGCCGTCTTGCCCAATTTACGGGCGACCTATGGGATTTTTTTAATCGGAAATGGCACCTGATGATGTCCTCCACGAATAAATTAGAAAAGTTATGTGGGAAATCCAAGTACAATTGAATCCTTGAATTGAGAAAATACCAAGCATCAAATAACAAATAACAAACAATATCCAAATTGCAATTTCCAATGATCCAAACGGTTTTGTTTTGGTCATTAAATATTGGAATTTGGAATT
>PVMK01123737.1_pt1 | contig 23047 bp, 18 predicted proteins | sample 1853481 | NCBI WGS metagenome assembly PVMK01 (sample SAMN08533507, study PRJNA380276) | Marine sediment metagenome, whole genome shotgun sequencing project. | reverse complement strand
GTGACAGTCATTCATCAATGTCCCTCAGGTTGAATGTTTGGAGGCATAGTACTCAACCTTACACGGTAGTGTCAGGCTTGCTGGTGCTTCCAGCTGCCACGGCGGAAAACGATAACGCTGAGCACTGTCAGCAGGGATTCGGAAATAACCATGGCGAGAAACACACCGTTCGGTCCGAGTTCTGCCGTTGTGGCAAGCCAATAGCTGAGTGGAATCTGCAACATCCAGAAACAGATCAGGTTGATTACTGTCGGTGTCACCGTATCACCTGCGCCATTAAGTGCCTGCGTAATGATCATGCCGATCGCATACATCGGGAAGCCGAGTCCAAGAATGCGCAGACAGCTCGTGCCGTACGACATTACCTCTGGTACGTCCGTAAACAATCCGACAATCCAGGGCGTCAGCGCAATGATAAATACGCCGGCGACGCTCATGAATATCGTGTTGTACCTGGCAGCGAGCCAGGCGGAACGCTCGGCCCGCAGCGCCTGATCGGCACCGAGATTTTGCCCGACCAGGGTTGCGGCCGCATTACCGAGTCCCCAGGCTGGCAGCCAGACAAATTCGAGCATGCGCAAAGCAATCGTATAGGCGGCGATTGCGGAACTGCCGTACAGCGCAACAATGCGCATGATGACGATCCAGCTCGAGGTCGCTACCAGGAACTGGCCAACTCCGCCGATCGATATGATCAGCACTCGTGAAATCAGCGAGGGAATGACGCGCAAATGGCGAAAATGAAATTCGAGCCGGCCGCGCCCGTCGAAAAGGTACCAGAGCTGATACAACACACCGGTTCCACGCCCGATCGTAGTCGCGACTGCCGCACCGGTGACGCCCATTTCGGGAAATGGACCGAGGCCGAAGATCAGGCAGGGGTCGAGGATGATATTCAGGCCATTGGCGAGCCACAGTGATCGAAGGGCGACGGCCGCGTCGCCCGCACCGCGAAACGCCGCGTTCAGTAAGAACAGGTACAGGATGGTGACGGACCCGCCGAGCAATACGGAAGTGAATCCGGTGCCGGTTGCCACGACGCTGTCGGACGCGCCCATCATCGTCAGCATCTCTTTCGCATACGTGGCGCCGGCAACACCGATTACGATTGAGAGCACCGCACCGATCCATATTGCCTGGCCTGTGACACTGGCCGCAGCATCGGTTTGTTTCGCGCCGATACGACGCGACACCATGGCAGTGACGCCCATACCAAGACCGACGGCAACAGCGTAAAGCACAGTGACGAGCGCCTCGGTTATACCGACTGCCGCGATCGCGTCCGTGCCGAGCCTGGATACGAACGCGATGTCTACGACTGCAAATACTGACTCCATCGACATTTCCAGCATCATCGGTATTGCCAGCAAACCAAGCACGCGACCGATCGGTCCCGTCGTATAGTCGACGTCGTCATCACGCAACGACAATCGAACAAAGTCGATGCTTCGTCGCCATACAGGCTTGTGGGGTAACAGACTAGTCATTTGCGCGCCGGTCGGGTATCGGCTCCAGCCGATGTTAAGCTCCGATTACTCGATAACCGACAGGAATCGCCCAATGCCGGAAGGACTGCTTCCAATATTGTTGATCGTTGCGGCGATTATCGTGTATGTCGTTGCGAAGGTTGTGCAAAACGTACGCAAGAGTGAACAGCAATGGGAACAGGTTGACAAGAGCAAGCTCAGGATATGGGATGACGACGATTAATTTTGCAATCAATTACGCGTGTCATCCCGAAGTAATGAATCAAGTTCCTCGGCTGTATCCTTCGCAGACTGGATAAGCTGTTCTTCTGAATGGTGAATCGCTTGTTGTTTGAGCAACAGGTGCTCGTCCCGTTCGCGAAACGATGACGTAATCATTTCGATGTCAGAGTCGCTAAGCCCGAGCGAACCCAGAACCTGTTCCGACATTGCGAGACTTGATAACAGGGTTTCGCGGAATATGTGTTCGATACCAAGATCCATCAAGTTATACGCATGGCGGCGATTTCGTGCGCGCGCAATAATTTTGAGGTGCGGAAATTCGCGCACGACGGTCTCGGCTGTTCGCATCGATGCCTCGATATCGTCAATCGCGAGTACGAAAATCTTTGCGTGCTCGGCGCCGGCGGCACGCAGTATGTCGAGTCTCGATGCGTCTCCGTAGTGCACGGAATTTCCGTAGCGACGCACCACATCGACCTGCGACGAGTCAATTTCGAGTGCGGTGCAGGATTTGTCGACGATACGCAGCAGCCGGGCAACAATCTGACCAACGCGGCCAAAACCCGCGATGATCACGTCGTTGTGCGAGCTCTCCATCTCGTCGTACTCGGGTTCGTCTTCTGCAGACATCTTGTTGCCAAAATGTTCGGCGGCGAGATAGGCGAACGGTGTGAGCAACATTGATACAGCAACGGCGAGTATCAATTCATCGATCAGGCCGGCCGGCAGCAATCGATCTCGAGCTGCAATTGCGAACAGCACGAATGCGAATTCACCGCCTTGCGACATCGCCGCGGCCAAACTCCAGGCCGAACGCGAATCGCAAATTCCGAATATGCGCGCGATCGGAATGAGGATTGCCGCTTTTGTGAGCATCAGAAGCGCAACGATAGTCACGATTCGATCTGGCGACTCCAGCAAGAGTCCCATGTTGACCGACATTCCTACTGCGATGAAAAACAAGCCAAGCAGCAGACCCTTGAATGCCGCGAGATCGGCCTCGAGTTGATGACGGTATTCAGAATCGGCAAGCATCATTCCCGCGATAAATGCACCGAGCACCATGGACATGCCTGCGAGTTCCATGATCAGCGCCGCACCGATAACTACGAGCAGCGCAGTTGCAGTAAATATTTCCGGAATTTTTGAGCCAGCGGCAATTTGCAGCACTGGACGCAACAGGTATCGACCGGCGACGATTAACCCGCCAATCGTTAACAGCATAATGCCTGCTTGTGATGCATTGATGCCGCCGCCGGTGCTGGCGCCAAGCATCGGCAGAATTGCGATCAGCGGAATTGCTGCTAGGTCCTGGAATAACAATATCGAAAATGCTGCCCGGCCATGCGATGTGGTCAGTTGTTTTTTCTCAGCCAGCATTTGCAACACGAATGCTGTTGAGGACAGTGCGAGAATCAGGCCAATGATCAGCGCCGAGTCTCCCGGCTGTCCAAGCAACCATGCAATGGTCGTAATTGCGGCTGCGCTGAGGATCACCTGAGCTGAGCCAAGGCCGAAGACCATTTTCCGCAACACCCAGAGTCGCGATGGCTGTAGCTCCAGACCGACGATAAACAGCAGAAATACGACGCCCAGCTCCGCAAAGTGCAGGATGTGCTCAGGGTCTTGAATCAGCTTTGCGCCGAACGGTCCGATTACGATGCCGGCGGCGAGATAGCCGAGTACCGAACCGAGGCCGAGGCGTCGGCTGATCGGTACCATTATGATTGCGGCGAGCAAGTAGACAATCGATTCTTGCAACAGGCTCATGGCGGCTCCGGTTCGATGTCGATGTGGGTGCTTGCAACAGTCTAGTCTGCTGTGCTGACGCGATCGACCCTTGAGCCCATTTTCGATTAAACTAGTCCGTCATTGCATCGGGCCTGGTCCGCCAGCCCAGCCGTTACGGGACACATTCATGTTCAAGCGCTTTGACTTCACTCGCCGTCTGCTCGCAGGTGTCCTGGGCCTGGCTTTGGTGGCGGCCGGCTGTGACTCAGGAAATCCGGGCACACCCGCGGTTGATGATGAGGCTGCCCGCGACAATGTAGCGGCGATGGCTCGCGAGCACGCCGACGATACGACGGATGCCAGCGAAGGCGCGAAAATTGCTCCGCAACGGGCAGTCGTGTCAGACCGACTGGCGTATGCCGAGGTTGGCGATGAGTTGGTTCATGGATACTTCGTATTCCCTTCCGACATGGTTGAGCCGCTGGCCGCGATCATCGTTATCCACGAGTGGTGGGGGCTGAATGACAATATTCGAGCCATGGCTGATCGGCTGGCAGCCGAGGGATATATCGTGCTTGCCGTCGACCTGTTCGGTGGCAAAGTCGCGACTTCAGCCGACGAGGCGAGGCAATTGATGTTGTCCACGATTGAGGGCAGCGAGTTTGCCTCAGAAAACATTCGCCAGGCTTACGAATTCGTTAGCTCGACTGCCGGCGCGCCACGTATTGGCGTGCTCGGGTGGTGTTTTGGCGGCGGTTGGTCACTGAAAACTGCAATGCTGTTTCCCGACAAACTTGACGCCGCAGTGATTTATTATGGCCGGGTCACTGGCGACGAAGAACTGTTGCGGCCCATCAACGCGCCGATTCTCGGCTTGTTCGGCGCCGACGATTCAGGCATCAGTGTCGAGTCAGTGGAGCAATTCCGGACCGCACTGGAGCATCTGCGCAAAAAACACGAGATTCACGTTTATCCGGGCGCCAGGCATGCGTTCGCGAATCCGACCGGCAACGCCTACAACGCTGACGTTGCTGAGGATGCGTGGGAAAAAACTCTCGAGTTTCTCAATTACAACCTTGTCGTTGCGGCAGGAGAAGACACCTGACTGGCAGCCGGTGTCTCGCACTTAAGCGTTATTGTCAGCGCTTCTGTCCAGTAGACTATCGATTGTCGGCCGCCGTCGCTGCACTTGAGTGACAGCTGGGCGGTCAGGGCATCGCGAACTTCCATAAAGGCATCATTAGCCGCGTCTTCTCCCGCCACGCAGAAACCCTCGATCACCAGCGGCCCGATCTGCTCTCCTGGAATTCGGATAGTCGTCTCGATAATCGGCTGTTCTGCCAGTGGATCGCGGCCGATGCGGAGGCGAGTGTCTGCGACACTAATCGAAACCGAATCGGCGTCCTTGCCGATGGCGCATCGGGGTTCGAGGCGAACCACGAATTCGAGGCTGGGCAGGCGAATCGCGTGACGGCCTGATGGACGGGCGCTGATCTCAACCATAGCTGTATCAATGCTTACCAGCAGATGATCGTCAGACTGTTCCTCACCCGGGCTTTCTACAGCCAGGGCCATGATTGCAATGAAAACTATTGCGCCACGCATGCAACAAAGACTACGACATGCTTGTCAAAAAACAAACGGAATTGATGCTGTAAGCTGGTGAAATGTTCAATCAGACTCTGAATCGGACTTACAAGGTCGCGCGCCGCATTGCGGTGGCAGTGGTGGGCAGTACCTTGCTCGCGGTCGGCGTGGCGCTAATCGTGCTGCCCGGACCCGCGCTGATTGTCATACCAGTCGGGCTGGCCATCCTGAGCATAGAGTTCGCATGGGCGCGATTGTGGCTGCGACGGGTGCGTCGAAAGCTCAGTAGCCACGGTGCGGAGTCGCGCGCCGATTGCGCTGAACATCACCGGGACCGGGTTTCCTGATAAGAAAAAGGCGCCGGAGAACTGAGATCGTTGAATGATTCAGCGGGCCGATCCGACACGGAACGGTCTCCGGCGCCCAAGCATTGGCAACACGGGGGCGTGCCACCAAACCTTTCCCGGAATCGCAAATCAGGCTATCGGGGGAAAGGCCTGATCGGGAAGCGTTCCGGACGGGTTTAAACCGATGTGTGGTTCTGCACCGGAAATTCAAGGGCTAGCGGGCTATTGAACGCAGACGTGGCCGCAAAAGCCACGGCTACAAGGATGAGCAGTGCGCCCACCAGCGCCAGCCCGTTTTCTACATTCTTGGTCTTCATGGTCGATTCCTCAGAGGGGTTGCGGCCTCATGCCGCAAGATTTCAAAATAACTGCTCATCTCTATTGCACGGAGCGTGCCAACTCGACAAACGATTTAAAAACAAAGAGTTACGTCGAAACAGGACTTTACGGTATTTCGTAATTCACGAAATACCGTTAACCTTTTTTACGGAATTTCGTATACACTCCCGCAATGAACCAGATGGACGACTATGAATGGCTGTTTCGCCGGGCGCCGGTGATGGCGACCTCGATCGGTGCCGACGGTGCGTACCTCGACGTCAACGATGCCCTGCTGGAGCGACTGGGCTATGCGCGCGAGCAGATGATCGGCCACCGGCCGACCGACTTCGTCACACTGGAATCCGCGCAACGAATCGAAAAAGAGTTCCTGCCGGCGCTAAGGCGCACGGGCAAGCTGGAAAACAAGCCGATGGCGTTCGTCACACTGTCCGGTGAGATCGTCGAGTGCCTGGCCAACTTAGTCGTCGAATACGATCCGGATGGCGAATTCCTGCGCACCGTGGCGATGTACACGGAGATTTCGGACGAGGCACGAGCCAACTTCAAATACCGCAGCCTGTACCGATCGACGCCGGCGATGCTGCACACCGTGGACGGCGATGGCAATATTGTCACCGTGACCGATCACTGGCTGCACAAGCTCGGTGACGAACGGGAAGAAGTGGTCGGTCGACCTATCAGCAATTTCTATACTGAGTCTGACCAGCAACGCTTTAGTAAGGGTCGCCTCAAGGAATTTATCAACCAGGGAGACTTCAACAATGAGGAACGACAGGTCGTCACCAAGGATGGACAAGTACTCGACTTGATTGTCTCGGCGATATCGCGCCGCAACGCCGTGGGTGATGTCGATCGAATGCTGATCGCCTCCAAAGATGTTACCGAGCGCAATCGCTCTGAACGAAAATTGCGAGTGACGCTAGCTGAGAACGCGCGATTGCGTGAGGAGCTCGAGCACGAACGGGACTATTTGCGCGAAGAGGTGAATGTTGCCATGAACTTCGGGCGCATCGTCGGCACAAGCTCTGCCCTGATGCAAATGCTCAAAAGAGTCAGCGCAGTCGCGGAAACACCGGCCAGTGTCTTGCTGCAGGGCGAATCCGGAGTTGGCAAGGAACTGGTTGCACATGCAATTCACGCGCAGAGTCCGCGCGCCGATGGGCCACTCGTAAAAGTAAATTGTGCATCGATACCGAAAGAGTTGTTTGAAAGCGAATTCTTTGGTCACGTTAGAGGCGCGTTCACAGGCGCTCATCGCGATCGCGTGGGCCGGTTTCAGTTTGCGGATGGGGGCACGATTTTTCTCGACGAAGTCAGCGAAATCCCTCTTGAGTTGCAGGGTAAGCTGCTGCGCGTGCTGCAAGAAAGCGAATTCGAACGTGTTGGGGATGATGTAACCAGGTCCGTTGATGTCCGCGTTATCGCCGCTACCAACCGCAACCTTGAAAAGCAAATCGTTGACGGAGCGTTCCGCGAGGACTTGTTTTATCGGATTAGTGTTTTTCCAATCGATGTGCCGCCATTGCGCGATCGTGATGACGATGTGATTCGCCTGGCTCGACATTTCCTGGAACAAACTTGCAATGACTTTGCGCGCCCTGCAATGCAGCTAACGCGCAGCCAGGCAGAAATGTTGCGGGGTTATAGCTGGCCCGGCAACGTTCGCGAGCTTAAGAATGTCATTGAGCGCGCCGTGATACTTTCACCGCGCAATGTATTGCGCCTCGACCTGTCTATGTCAAACCCTGGCGCTGATGCACGCAACTCGGACGCCGCAGTCAGGCCCGCTGAGCAATTGTTGACGGAGATAGAGATGCGCGAATTTCAAAAGAAAAATCTTATCGCGGCGCTCGAGCAAGCCAACTGGAAAGTATCCGGGCCAGGCGGAGCGGCAGACTTGCTTGGCGTAAAATCGACCACACTAACGGACCGGATCCGCATGTTCGGGATTCGGAAGCCATGATTGCCAGGCTCATGGTTTTATTGACGATACTATTGGCGATTGTCTGCGGGCCTGGCGTCGCTATGGCTGCTGACGGCGAACTCCCTGCGCGTGCGCGGGCAGCGTTAGACATTCGCCAGGGTTCCGGACGACACGTTGAGCGTACATGTTCGCGATCTCGGCAGTGGCGAGGTCGTATTGCAATGGAATGACGGTATTGCGCGCAATCCGGGATCGACGATCAAGCTTCTGACAACCCTTGTTGCGCTCGACGTTCTGGGGACCGGCCCGTACCTGGAAAACCGATGTCTTTGCGTTGGGCGAAGTGGAGAACGGCCGTCTAAACGGTAACTTGCTGCTCAAAGGACATGGCGATCCGTTCCTGGTTACCGAACGTGTGTGGCAGTTGCTACGCAGGATTCGGCAAGCGGGAATTCGAGAGATTGACGGCGATCTGCACATCGACGACAGCTACTTCCAGGTATCCGAGCATGACCCCGCGGCTTTCGATAGGCAGCCATTACGTGCCTACAACGTTGCGCCGAACGCATTGCTCATGAATTTCAAAGCGGTGCGTTTCTCGTTCGAGCCTGACCACGAAACGAACAGCGTGCGCGTCTTGCTCGATCCAATGCTGGAAAATATGAGTATCGACAATCAATTGTCACTTGAGCAGGGTCGCTGTCGTGGTTTTCAACGCGGCATCACGATTTCCGCCAACAAGGAGGGCGACGAAATCACTTTCAGCGGCAAATTTCCAGGCGGCTGTAAACGTTATGCAATGGATCGGACGGCGTTGAGCCACAACGAGTTCGTCTATGGTCTGTTCAGCTCGCTGTGGCGTGAGTCTGGCGGCGAATTCACGGGTGGCTGGATCAATGTGGTTGCCCCGGAGGATGTCGAGCCTTTGCTGAGTTTTGATTCGCTACCGCTTGCGGACGTCATTGCTCGCGTCAATAAACACAGCAACAACGTCATGGCGCGCCAATTGCTGTACACGCTTTCGGCCGAAGTGCTTGGCGAGCCTGGCACCGAGGTCGGCGGGCGTGAGGTCGTCGCGAACTGGCTCAACGACAACGGATTTGTCTTCGATACTTTGACTTTCGACAATGGTGCCGGCTTGTCGCGTGAATCACGCATGACGGCCAGGGATATGGGTGCCATGCTCGAGTTCGCATGGAAGCAGCCTTATATGCCCGAGTACGTGTCGTCATTGTCTTTGGCGGGCCTCGATGGGACGCTCAGGCGACGCTTCGACGACTCCGCGCTGGACGGGAACGCTCATCTAAAGACGGGGTCACTCGACCACATCACGGCGATTGCGGGCTACTTACAAGCGCAATCCGGCCGCCGGTTTGCCGTGGTCATAATGCAAAGCCACAAGGACATACATCGCGGTCCTGGCCAGGAAATACAGGAAGCCTTGCTGCGCTGGGTCTATGATCAATAGCGCATTCGACGTAAAATCGGTTTTGGAGAACGTCTTGTGAGAATAATCATGCGATTGGTGTGGGTAGTGTTTGTGGTGTTTGGGCTCGTGCCGTTGCTGGTAGTGGCCGAAACGGTTTATGTGACGGATAATCTTCGGCTTGGCCTGCACGAGGCGGCCGACACGAGTGGCCCTACGATTCAAACACTCGACAGCGGTCAGGAACTCGAAATATTGTCGCGAGACCGCAACTACGCGAATGTACGGTTGCCCGATGGCACTGAGGGCTACGTTAAAGCGGCATACCTCGTTGCGGACAAACCCGCGAAACTTATCGTTACTGAAACCCAGGCGGAGAGCGATCGCTTGCGCGATGAACTCGAGAATCTGCGCCAGCAATTTGCCGGCCCTGCTGCGATCATCGCCGCGCTGGAGGACGAATCTGCCGGTCTGCGGGTACAGGTTGACGAGAACGAAGCACGCATTGCCGAACTCAGCACGACAAGTGCAAATCTGCGGCAACAACAGGCCCGATATCAAGGGAGCTTGCCGCTTTCATGGGTTGGCGGCGCGCTTGGCGTATGCCTGATCGGTGGTTTTCTGTTCGGTCTATGGTGGGTTGATCGCCGCAGTCGCCAACGGCACGGCGGCATTCGTATCTACTAGGGAACCACCGTCTCGAATCGGCAAGTTGGCGTCATTGAACAACCTGTCGACGTCAGCCTGAGTTCGGACATGGCGGGTTTGCTCGAGTTGGTCGGTCGTGATGTGTGGCGCAAACAACTGCACGAAGTCAAGCATGTATCGGCGCAGGACGATGTTCTTACGGAAACCGATCCACGTCGTACTTCGCGGGAATAATCCCGTCGTTGCGATCGTCGTCAAGTCTTCCTGATCGTCACGGACATCCGCAATGCCTGCGACGATGCCGATACCAAGACCCATACGTACGTAAGTCTTGATGACGTCCGCGTTTCTGGCGGTGAATACGACTTCCGGATCGAGGCCTTGCTCGGTAAACGCGGATTTGAGCGACGATTGACCCTCAAAACTGAATACGTAAGTGACGAGCGGATATCTAGCCAGGTCGTGCAAGGTTAACTCGCGATTGAGCTTGGCAAGCGCGTGGTCCTTCGGAACGAGAATCTTGCGCTCCCAGTGATAACCCGGAACCAGCAACAAATCCCCGAATAATTCATGGGAACCCGTTGCAATCGCGAAGTCGACCTGGTTCGCATTGACCATGTCCGCGATCTGTTCTGAGGTTCCCTCGTGCAGATGCAGATCGACCTGTGGGTGGCGGTTGCGAAATTCGCGAATGACATCTGGCAGGACATAGCGGGCCTGGGTATGCGTAGTCCCAATCGACAGCGTCCCGTTTTGCTCGTGATAATAGTCGGACGCGAGGCTACGAATATTTTCGGCTTCCTGCATGATCAGTCGGGCGCGTCCGATGACCTGTTCGCCGGCCGAAGTAATGCCGTTCAGGCTCTTGCCTTTGCGCACAAACAATTTCAGCCCAAGTTCTTCCTCGAGCAGTTTCAATTGCTTGCTAACACCTGGTTGAGATGTGAACAACTTCTCAGCAGCTGCTGTTATGTTCAAACCGTTGTCGACGATCGCAAGCAGGTATTTGAGTTGCTGTAATTTCATTCTGGCGCCCCCGCAGCTCTTATTTGTGACCACGGATTTTCAGGTTCGTTTCAATTGCAGACCGGATTTCAGAAACAGGCAACCGATTGACCCATATAACCTCCGGTTATGCTCAACACAAAACGACCGGAATCTGCTATACCAGAGTTACAAACAAACAAAAAAGGGAATCCGATCATGATTTACGACAATATTCTGCAGACGATCGGCAACACGCCAATCGTGCGTCTCAATCGCATGGGCCCGGACAACGTAGAGTTGTACGCCAAAGTCGAATCGTTCAATCCGCTGGCGTCGGTCAAGGATCGCCTTGCATTTGCCATCGTTAATGACGCTCTGCAGAAGGGAGAGCTGCAAGCCGGTCAGACTGTTATTGAAGCAACCTCGGGAAACACGGGCATAGCCCTGGCCATGGTCTGCGCGGCGCTTGGGCATCCGTTCGTCGCCACAATGGCGGATTCGTTCTCGATTGAGCGTCGCAAGATAATGCGGGGACTCGGCGCCAAAGTCATACTGACGCCGGCGGCGGAGCGTGGTACTGGCATGGTCAAAAAGGCCGAGGAACTGGCTGAAAAATACGGTTGGTTTCTTGCACGTCAATTTGAGAATCCGGCTAATCCGGACTACCACGCCAGTACGACGGGGCCCGAGATTCTTAGCGACTTCGCTGGTCGTCGGCTCGATTACTGGGTCACGGGGTACGGCACGGGTGGAACGATGTCCGGAGCTGGCCGGGTAATCAAGGCGGCAAGACCGGACGTATGCATAGTCGCTACTGAGCCCGCGGCCGCAGCGTTGCTGGCAGGCAGCGAGTGGGCGCCACACAAAATCCAGGGATGGACGCCTGACTTTATTCCTGATGTGCTCGACCGGGAAATATACGACGAACTGCGATCTATTGGCGACGATCGTGCCATCGAAGTCGCACGCGAACTGGCGGTGAAAGAAGGGATTTTTGCCGGAATATCGTCGGGCGCAACGCTGGCAACGGCGCTCGACATCGCCGCCGAGGCAGACGACGGCGCCGCAATTCTCGCCATGTTGCCCGACACGGGCGAACGTTATTTGTCGACGCCGCTGTTTGAAGGCGTCAACGAAGGCTCGGATGACGAGTGGCTGGAAACACTCTAATTCGCTGAATATTCAGACAAAAATACTACTACTTGAGACCTGAGTCACAGCCAAATCAGGCTACTGCTGGCATCGTGAGGCATTCTTGGCAAGATGCCAATGGCAGGAGCCAACATTGCCGGCTGATCTGCATAATCTGCAAACCAGAAAAAATATCGGCATGGCCAAGGGCTTGCTGCACTCGCTCGTACCGCGGGCGCAATGCTTCTGTTTCTACGATATCAAGCGCGAGTGCATCTGGAGCAGTGAAGGTGCCGACGACTACGAAATTGACAATTTCGTTGCCGAATTGCCCGATGAGATATTCACTGGACTGGACGAGGACAACGAGACAGTCCGGAGGACACTAACCTCGGGTCGAACCCTGCTCCTGTTGCCCGTGCAGGGCGGCGAAGAAACAAACCTGGGAATTCTTATCGCTGTTTTTTCACGTAATGCCGGCAAATCATCGTCATTCAATCCAAATCTCATCACGAAAATCCTTACGCCAGCCGTGGACATGATTGGCGAAGGCCTGTTGCTCAGCCAGCAGCTGGAGCACGCCGAAATCGCGGTCGAGGACATCGAGAAAGAGCTAACGCTGGTCTACGAGGTCGACGAGAAAATTCATGGCATGTCGCGCAGTCATGCGGGGCTTGCCCAGCTCGTTGGCCAAAGCGGCCGATTCCTCGGCATTGCCTACAGCGTGTTGCTGATTCCGGGTAAACGCATTCGCGTCAGTGCAACGCATTCCAGCTGGAAAAACGTCAATCGCAAGGCCTTGGATCGATATCTGCTCGAACATATGCTGCCGAAGCTGGAGAGTCACCGTTGGCCTGTAATTTTCGAGATTCCCGGCGTCGAGGGCGCAACTGGTGGGCCTGACAAGGGCTATCAAACGCTGCTGTGTCCACTACTGGACAAGCAAGGCAACCTCGAAGGGGTGCTTGCTCAGCTCGGACGCGTCAATGGCGGTGATTTCACGAAGCCCGAACGACGTTTCATGGCGCATATTGTTCGCAAGGTCGAGTACGTGATCGAACGATCATTCGATGTAATGACCGGGTTGATGAACCGGTCGGGATTCGAAGCGCAATTGCAGGAGTCGGCAAAATCGCTGACCGGTCACGATGATGCTCATCAACTTATCTATCTGGATCTCGACAATCTGCAACTCGTCAATGACACATTCGGCCGCGAAGCCGGTGATGCCGTCATCATGCGATTTGCGCGCTTGCTCGAGGAAGATCTATCGAGAAACGCGGTCGTTTCACGCCTGGCCGGAGATGATTTCTGCATCTTGCTCGCGCACTCGGACGGTGAAAAGGCGCTTGAACTTGCAGCGCAGATTCGACAGAAGGGGACGGCGCTGCGCTATCTCGAGGGCGACAAGTCGCTGCAGGTAACGATGAGTATCGGAGTCGCAGAATTCAGTCTGCGGACAGGCGATGAAGGACGCGCTCTTACGACAGCGCGCATGGCATGCGAAGCTGCACAGGATCACGGTCGCGATCGCATTGAAGTCTACAACGATCAGAATTTGAGCGTCATACGCCGCCACGACGACATGCAGCTCGTTACGCAGATTCAACAGGCGATCGATTCCGATGGATTTGAGTTACTTGCACAACCCATTGCAAGCCTGAAAAGTGGCGAGCGTCGCCCGCGGTATGAAGTGTTGCTGCGAATGAGAGACAGCGACGGTGAGAGCGTTCCAACCAAGGCATTATTTTCGGCCGCAGAACGCTACCGGCTGATGCCGCAAATCGACCGTTGGGTGACGTCCACAACGATTGCGAAACTTGGTGCACACTCAGAGTCAATTGACGCGGTGCAGGCAAATTTCTCGATCAATCTGTCGGGCCAGTCGCTCAGCGACGATGACATTCTTGAATTCATTGACGAGGAAATCAAAGACAGCGGCATCGCTACGCAAAGATTGTGTTTCGAGGTTACGGAGTCTGCAGCGGTGTCGAATCTCAACAAGGCCCAGGCATTTATCGATGCTCTGCGTGAGCGTGGTTACCGGATCTCACTGGATGACTTTGGCGCCGGCCTGAGTTCGTTCGCCTACCTCAAGAACTTTAATGTTGATACATTGAAGATCGATGGCAGTTTCATCCGAGATATAACGGACAACCGAATATCGGAGTCGATGGTAGCCGCTATTACACAGGTTGCGAAAGTCATGGAACTTGAGACCGTAGCCGAGTATGTCGAAACCGAAGCAACACGCGAGCTGGTAACGAAGCTGGGTGTCGACTTCGCTCAGGGCCATGCAGTAGGCAAGCCACTGCCACTTGATGAGGCACTGAATCAGCTCGCTGCCGGCGACAAGTCATCAACCGCCTAATAAATGCCCGCTTCAAGTCCCGCCGCGAGCGTTAGGCCGAGTTCCGCACATTCAGTCAGTCGAGATTCGTCAAACTCGCCTGCGATAAGGATCGGGTCCTGTACCTCCCGAACCGCAAGCCCGGTCAATATTCGCCGAATGCTGCTGATGGCGCCCGACCCGTCGTTTCCGGCTCGAATGAAAAGCGCATATGGCTTGCCGTTTAGCTTGTTCTCACAATCGTAATAGACACGATCAAAAAAATACTTTAGTGCCCCACTCATGTAGCCGAAATTTTCGGGTGTGCCAAGTATGAACCCATCCGACCACAGCAAATCGTCGGCAGTGGCCTCCAGCGCTGACTTCACTCGTACGTTGACACCCTCAACATCCTCGCTCGTTGCACCCGCGATGACAGCATCCGCCATACGCGAAGTCGTACCTGATTGCGTGTGATAAACAATCAACAAGTGTTTCGACATGGCAGGTCAGTTCTACGGCCGGATACCCAGTGTAACGCGTAGTGATCCGCATCGATAATTCGGGCTGCTAGACTGCACAACATGGAGGTAAATCAGAACGCAGCGGTGCGACGTTCGATCGAAGCACTGCCAGCAGAATTGCAGACGGTCGCGTCGCGCCAGTTCGAGCGATTCGAGCAGTCATTTCCTGAAGACATGATTGGCACGCTGGTGCGACTGATTGCCTGCAGCGAGTTTGCGGCCAATACATTGTTCAAGGAGGCGGACTGGTTTGTCGGGCAGCGACAGGTACTGGCGCAGCCGCCTGGCATCGAGGACCTGGCCAGGTTTGCCCTGGAGCTGGCAAGCGGTGAGCTGCCGCTTGAGGCGGCCAAGCGCGAGCTGCGCCGTTACCGCAACCGTTATTTCCTGCATGTGCTCTGGCGCGAGTTCTCAGGTCATGCAACGCTCGATGAAACGTTGCGCTCACTCTCTGAGCTGGCGGACCGGTTGCTGGAAGCGGCGGCACGCTATGCTGAAGGAGAAATACAGCGTCGCTTTGGCAAAGTGTGTGACGAAAAAGGCGAATCGGTTTCGATCGTCATTTTGGGCATGGGCAAGCTCGGTGGGTGCGAACTCAATTTTTCGTCAGATATTGACCTGATATTTCTGTACCCGGGCGGTGCGGACAGCGATGGCCCTCGATCTCTCAGTGCACAGGAATACTTCACACGTGTGAGCCGACTCATAGTCGCGCTGCTGGAAGAGAATACCGCCGACGGTTTTGTGTTCCGCGTCGATACTCGGTTGCGACCTTTCGGCGATAGTGGGCCGCCCGTCATCAGTTTTGCTGCCCTGGAATCCTACCTGGTACAGCATGGCCGTGGCTGGGAGCGCTACGCCTATATCAAGGCACGCATAGTGGGAATCGCACCGCGGCCTGCCGTCGCCAAGGAGCTGTATAAAAACCTGATAACGCCTTTCGTTTACCGTCGATATCTCGACTACGGAGTCTTCGAATCGCTTCGTGAGATGCACGGATTGATCGCCGCCGAAGTGCAACGCCGTGATCTCGCCAACAACATAAAGCTCGGGCCAGGCGGTATCCGCGAAATCGAGTTTATCGTGCAATCTTTACAACTGGTTCGAGGCGGCAGTCAAACCGAGTTACAAGGTCGTGAATTGCAGCAGGTCCTGCCAAAGCTCAGCGGGCGGCGTGGCATTAACGCAGACGATATTGCGATTCTGCAAGCCGCGTACGAATTCCTGCGCCGTCTCGAGAATTTCATACAGGCAATTCGTGACCAACAGACGCACGAATTGCCTGTCGACCCTGTAGACCGGGCCCGGTTAGCCGAGGCGATGAATTACACGGATTGGAACGAGTTGCAGACGAGCGTGGATCGACATCGTCAAAACGTCGTGCAGCAATTCGAGAAAATAGCGTTTCGCGATCAGTCGGACGAAGCCGACGACCGATCGAAAACCCGCTACCGGGAGCTGTGGGAGAACTCAACAGTGGAAGCCGAATGGGTGGAGGCGCTGGAGGCGGAAAACCTGAGCGACACCCGCGAACTCGCGAAGACAATTATTGCGTTCAAGGCGGCGACTATTCATGTTGACGCCAGCGCGAGGCAGCGATTGCGGCAATTCATGCCCAACCTGCTGGCGCTGCTCGATGACACCGCCAATCCGCAGCTTGTGGTGCATCGAACGTTGCTGATCGCAGAGCAAGTGTTGCGACGCAGTGCTTACCTGGCGTTGCTGAATGAAAATGCGCAGGCGATGGCGAGACTGGTCAGCCTTTGCGGGCGAAGTGCCTACGTATCAGAGCAGATCGCGCGCTACCCGGTATTGCTCGATGAGTTGCTGGATCCACGAATTTACATTGAGAGAATGACCCGCGAGGGCTTCGAGTCCGAGCTTGAACGGCGACTGGAAGGGACTGTCGATGACGACAGTGAGGCGCAGATTGAGCTCCTGGCGGGATTTCAGCGCGCCAGCCAATTCCGCATTGCCGTCGCGGACTTCAACGATAGCCTGCCTATCATGCGTGTCAGCGACAGCTTGACCGACCTTGCGGAAACAGTATTGGGCAGCGCACTGAAGATTGCCTGGCGGGACATGACTGAGCTACATGGCGAGCCGGTGGTCACATCCGATGGCGAGACCCGTAAGGCCGGATTCGGGATCGTTGCTTACGGCAAGCTCGGTGGACTCGAACTCTCTTATGGATCGGACCTCGACCTCGTATTCCTGCACGATTCGACCGGACCAGGCCAAAACACAAACGGCACCCGGCCACTGGAGAACACAATGTTTTTCACGCGCCTGGTGCGCCGCCTGGTGCATTTTCTGACGACACAAACCGGATCGGGAATGCTCTACGAAATCGATACTCGACTGCGCCCGGATGGCAAATCGGGACTGCTGGTCACCAATGTTGAGGCGTTCGAACGTTACCAGGAAGAAAACGCGTGGACCTGGGAGCACCAGGCGCTTCTTAGGGCTCGCCCCGTCGCAGGCAGCGCGGCCATCGCCCGCGATTTCGAACGCATACGTACACAGACCCTGACGTCCGGCATTCACGAAAATACGCTTCGCAGTGACGTTATCTCCATGCGCAGTCGAATGCGAAAACGACTCGACAAAAGTGACGACGAGCAATTCGATCTGAAACAGGGAACGGGTGGTATCGGTGATATCGAGTTTCTTGTGCAATACCTGGTTCTTGCAAACGCCGCGAAGCACCGCTCTGTCATTCATTACTCCGACAACATTCGGCAACTCGATGCGCTGGCAGAGGCCAAGTGTCTCGATGGCCAGGTTGCACTCCATCTGCAGGATATTTATCGAGAGTTTCGCCTGCGCGTGCACCATCTGTTGCTCGATGAAAAGCCGCCATTGATCTCGCAACAGGAGTTCCCTGAGCAACGCCGATTCGTTGCCGACGCCTGGGCGACCCACCTTGGCTCTGCACGTGCATAGCGACAACCACCTGCGTGCGTTTATAATCCGAGACTGTATTTGCAGCAATAGCAGGAACTACAGTGGCGCCAAGAGCAGGAACGGTTGACGAGAAACTCATTCCGGCCAACGCTCAGCACCGTTACCGGGTGCGAGCAACGGACCTGCCCCTGTCCTGTCCGATGCCCGGAATGTACTTGTGGAACTCTCATCCCAAGGTCTACCTTCCGATCGAAGACACCGGCGAGGCGAAATGCCCATACTGTGGTGCGCATTATTGCCTCGATCCGGGCGACTAGCTGGATTCGAAATTTGGTCCAATCTGCTACGAACAAACGACTATTTGCTACTAAATACCATTAACTTCGCGAAAATGGCCAAGGCGCAGCGATTCGCAAATGATGGGTCCGGAGAAACGGATTAACCTGAAAATGCACATATCAGGAGAGATTTCGTCCGTAAATGCTTAGAACATCGCCGAAACAGCTGACTTCGTGGAAGACACGAAATCCGCATCAGTCAGCCTGCCAACATGTCGCGTCGTATTTTGCTCGTTTTTCCCGGCTATTTGTCATTAATATCGTCGATAAAGACCTTAAATATGTCGATTTCCGTCGAAATGGTAACTAAAGTGCAAAACAGGTTTCTTGGATTTCAAGTACCGGCTCAGGCTACTTTTGCCCGATTCTCATTGGTGTTAGGACGATAAAATCTTCAAAAAATGCGAAAATACTGGATATATGTCTCTAAAGTCTAGAAAAAGGCGAGAATTGACAATTCCTCGATCAAGCTTTGACTGAGACCGTCGTACGCACCGCGGGCGGGGCGATTCTCTACGACCGATCCATCATCAGTGAGATCAGCGAGGATCGATTCGATGCCGCGAACTGGCTGCATTCGGAGCCTGTCCAGGGACGGCTGGGGTCCCAGGGGCGCGGCAATACGATGTTTGTGGGAAACGTGCCGCGGCAGTTCGTATTGCGCCACTATATTCGTGGCGGCCTTGTCGGGAAGCTGATCAGGGACACTTATCTTTGGACGGGTGCGGACAATTCGCGGCCGTTTCGGGAATGGCGCATATTGGCAAAAATGGCTGAAAGCGGACTTCGCGTGCCGCGCCCGGCGGCCGCCCGGTATTGCCGTGTCGGGCCGATTTATAGGGCGGATCTGATCACCGTTCGCGTGCCGGAAGTGCGGGCGCTGTCAAGCTGGATTCACGACCTGCCCGGTGGGGAGCAATTCTGGCACGACCTTGGCGAGGCAATTCACCAGTTTCACTCGCACGGCGTATTCCATGCGGATATGAACGCTCACAACCTGCAAATCGATCGCGACGGCAAGTTGTGGATGCTCGATTTCGATCGCGGTCGACTATTGCCGCCGGGCCCATGGCAGCAAAGAACCTTGAGCCGGCTACACAGGTCACTACAGAAGATCAAATCCCTGGACCCGATGATTCATTACGGACAACAGAATTGGGAGCAGCTTCTCGAGGCTTACTTTGCCGCGTCCAGATCCGCGTAGTAATCCTCATGGCCTTCGGGCAAATCTTTGAACTTGCGATGTATCCAGAAGTACTGCTCGGGACAGGCTCGAACAGCCTCCTCGAGCACTCGCACGTATTTCATCACGTCCTCGACGGGATCGCTGCCCGGAAAATCCTTCAGTGGTGGATGCAGCTTCACCACATAACTGCCGTCCGGCAGGCGTTGTTGAAATAGTGGCACGACTGTCGCCCGGCCGAGGCGAGCGAGCACAGATGTTGCGGTCGTGTGCATGGATGGTACGCCGAAAAACGGCACAACTTCGGCGCCTTTGCGTTTATAACTCTGGTCGGGTGCGTACCATACAATGCCGCCGCCGCGGAGCTTGCGCACCATCGATTTGATGTCCCGTTTTTCAATGATCACTTCGGCTGAGCGCTCACGACCCGTGCGCAGAAATTCGGTGACGAACTCGCTGCGGTTTCGCCGATAGACCGCGGCAAACGATATGCCTAATTTGCGCAGTGCTCGACCGGTGACCTCGAGCGTCGTGAAATGAGCGCCCAGGAGGATGACGCCCTGGCCGTCTTGACGCGGGCCCTCGAGATTGTCGAGACCTTCTATTGACGTTAGCGCCATGATCTTGTCGTCGGACGCCCATCGACCCACGCCCAACTCGATGATCGACATTCCGAGCGCTTCGAAATGCTGCCGTGCCAGCTGATTTCGTTCCTCAATCGTAAGCTCCGGGAAGCACAACTCGATATTGCGGCGAACAATGGCCCGTCGCGTTGCGCCAAGGCGGTGAGCGAGCCGACCGATTGCTTTGCCGATGCCGAGTCCAACTCGATGCGGCAACAGGCAAATCAATCGCAGGCAGCCAAGACCGATCCAGGCTGGCCAGTATTTCGGGGCAAGATACTCGTGCAGGGCTTTACGGTCTTTGGACATCGCACCCGGAGCTTATGAATAGCAACGGCGGGAGTCCAGCAGTTTGAGGCCGTAATCGGACGCTGGCTGACTACTCGGAGATGTTGTCGGCGTCCTCGTCGATCGTATCCGTTAGAACTGCTTCGGTTCTAATGCCGATATGAAATGCAGCGAAACCTGGCATAACAACCTGGTTGCGGGCCAAGCCAATGATTCTACCGGAGTACGGTGAGCGTAATTCCGTACTCTCATTGCTCATAGGATCCGTTATCGTTCCAAGTAAATCGCCTTGCTGAACAGTGCTGCCAAGACCGACATCGGCGAGCAGGATACCGCCGTTATTCACGCGTACCCAGGACGAGCGATAGAAAACGGGCCCCGGATCTCCCCACCCGCTGACCTCGTTAATCATGCCAAGCGTATTGATCAGCGTCTCAATTCCTTTGACTCCGTGCCTTACTTCATCAAGTTCGAGTTGCAATGGCCCGCCCGCTTCGAGCGTTACTGTCGGGATGCCTGCACGGGTTGCGGCGTAACGCAGCGTACCGTCGGTGGGCGTGCTGTGCAGGACAACCATAGAACCGAAGCCTTGCGTCAGCGTGACGATATCGGGATCACGCAGGTCGGCGCGAATCTGTGGCAAATTGCTACGCTCGAAAGATCCGGTGTGCAGATCGATCAAGGCATCACATTTTTCGACGACGTGAATAAAAAATGAATGCGCTATGCGCGCTGCAGCGCTGCCGGTTGCGTTCCCGGGGAAATAGCGGTTCAAGTCGCGCCGGTCTGGCAAATACCGTGAGCCGCGCCTGAATCCCTCAACGTTGACGATTGGAACGCCGATAATTGTGCCAGACAAGTTCTCAGGATCGATTTCGTGCATGACTCGCCGCACTATTTCGATCCCATTGAGTTCATCGCCGTGCACGGCAGCAGTCAAACACAGCGTGATGCCGGGCATTGCCCCATGTACAATCAGCACTGGTGTGGAGACTGGTACACCTTCAAATAACTCAGTCGCAGACCATGACAAACGTTGCGCAGTTCCGGGCATTACTGTAGTGCCAAGCAGTTCCAGCGGCGCGGCGTCGTTGTTTGGTATTTCGGTCTGCTGCGATTCCGCAGTGGCGGCATTGCCAGCCAGCGCAGGGTCAACTGCGCACAATAGCCAGGTCGCAATTAGGCCATACTTAGCGAGGTCGTTGAATTGTCGGCGAAAACTGATCATTGGCCCACTGTCCCTGTGTACCCTTGGCAACAAGCATTGCTGTACTCTGCAAGGCTGCTTAGCATGATCAAAAGTACGCGCATTGGGTGTATTTTTCCGTGAACTAATCAAATATTTACGAGTACAACCTTGAATTAAGGTAAATGACAAGTCAAAGATTATTTTTGTTTTTCTTGCTGGTTTTCGCTGTCGCGCCATTACAGGCGCAAGGATACTTCCCGCAACCGGTCGAATTGCGGCCGGACGTCGATTTTTGGGTGAGTATTTTCACGCGCTATACGACGGATCAGGGCGTGCTGCATGACTCTCGGAACCTGGCGGTCGTTTATGAGGTCATCGATTTTGAGAACGACCTCGGTCGACGGGCAAGGCAACATCGCGTCTCGAGCCGGCGCGAGAAAGTGCAAGCTGTTCTCAGAAGCCTCGCATCGGGGAAGCGCGAGGACTTAAGCGATGACGAGGCGCGGGTGCTTGCGTTGTGGCCGAGCAACGTCAGCAACCAGTCGCTGACAACTGCGGCGAAACAGATACGCTATCAACAGGGATTGAAAGATCGGTTTCGCGAGGGGCTCATGCGAGCTGGTCGCTGGCGGGATTTCATTAATAGTGAGTTTCTTGCACTCGGTGTGCCTGTCGATCTCGCAGCATTGCCGCACGTCGAATCATCCTATAACCTAGATGCGCGCTCCAACGTTGGCGCGTCGGGTATATGGCAGTTTACGAGCAGCACAGGCCGTCGCTTCATGCGTATCGATCATGTGATTGATGAACGCAATGATCCGTTTTTTTCGACCCGCGCGGCGGGAAAACTACTCGCCTACAACTACTCTATTACCGGCAATTGGCCGATGGCGATTACCGCTTACAACCATGGTCTCGCCGGCGCACGTCGAGCAATGCGAGAGTACGGCGATACTGCCTACGTGGATATTCTTAGAAAATACAATGGCAGGACATTCGGTTTTGCGTCGCGAAATTTCTACGTCGCATTTCTTGCTGCACGGCAAGTCGATCAAAATGCCGAGCAGTACTTTCCAGGGCTGGTCATCGAACGGCCGATAAATTTCTCGGAATCGGATCTCAAAGGATTTGTTCTTGTTGCGGACCTGTCCAAAGCGCTGGGTGTTAGCTCCGGTCAGATTTCCACGTACAACCCATCCTTGCAGGCTACGGTGATGACCGGCAACAAACTTCTGCCCAAGGGATTTCAGGTGCGATTGCCGGCCAGTATGATCAACGGCGCGATGGATGATCTGATTGCAGGAATTCCATTATCAGCGTGGCAGAACGAGCAGCTACCTGACAAATTTCATACCGTGCGTCGCGGTGATACGTTGTCGGAGATTGCCGACTACTACAAGACACGTGTATCAACACTCGTTGCACTTAATAATCTTAGCAGCTCGAATCGAATTCGTGCCGGCCAAAAACTAAGACTGCCAGCAGCCGGCCCTGCGCCAGTGGTCGCTGCGACCGCCGCGCCGATAGCGCCGCCGGATGTTGTTGTCGCGAGCCTGGAGACTACAGAGGAAGAAAGCGACTACCTTGAGGAGCTTGCGTCGTCGGTTCTGGACGGCGATTTCGCAGCCGCTCTGCTAGGTACATTGCAGACAGCCTTATTGTCCGATCCAAGTGATTACAGCGTTGCCGCCGACAATACGATTGAAGTACATCCGCTTGAAACGCTGGGCCACTATGGCGACTGGCTGGGCATCCGCACGCAACGCTTGCGCGACATCAATGGCCTGGCGTTCAGAACGCCCGTGGCGGTCGGCGATCGAATTCGGCTCGACCT
>PVMK01113836.1_pt1 | contig 23057 bp, 18 predicted proteins | sample 1853481 | NCBI WGS metagenome assembly PVMK01 (sample SAMN08533507, study PRJNA380276) | Marine sediment metagenome, whole genome shotgun sequencing project. | reverse complement strand
TTGGCGGTACCGGTTGGAACGCACTCGAACGCTACATCTTTGGCATCGAGTGTTTTCGCGCGGGTGCTCCCTTACTCTTCAACATGGGGATTCGCCACCTCGGGCCGGTATTGATGGCCCGCGGGTCTGACGAGCAGAAGAATTATTACCTGCCAAGAATACTCTCCGGAGAAGACATTTGGTGTCAGGGGTATTCGGAACCCACGGCAGGATCCGACCTTGCGTCACTCAAGCTGAAAGCGGAGCGAGTGAACGACGAATACCGATTGAACGGATCCAAGCTGTGGACCACCGGCGCCCAATTCGCTACTCATATGTTCGCTCTGGTGAGGACTTCAGATGAAGGTCGGAAACAACAGGGAATCACCTTTCTGCTACTACCCATGGACTCGCCGGGTATTGAGGTCAAACCCATTGTCAACCTTTCGGGAGATCACGAGGTCAACCAGGTGTTCTTTGATGATGTGCGCGTGCCCGTTGGCAATCGGGTGGGGGCCGAAAACGAAGGTTGGCAGGTCGCAAAGGTGCTGATGCAGTATGCGCGGTCGAACAACGTCAATACTGGCTGGGTTCGCGAAGCGCTGGAGCGGCTCAAACGGATGGCTGAAATCGAAACGGATGGCAGCGGTCGAACGCTGTCTGTGGAGGAATCTTTTCGCCGCCAGGTGTCCGAGGCCGACATATCCTTGAGTGCCGTCGAGATGATGGAATTTAGAGTGCTGGTCGCGACCAGCACGGGAGAAAACCCCGGCGCATTGTCTTCGATGCTGAAAACCCTGGGCTCGGAAGTAAAACAACAGATCACCGAGCTCGCCGCCCGGGTCGTTGGCTACTATGGCTTTCCGTTCCAACCGGAAGTGTTGAACCCATTCACCTCAGCGCCCATCATCGGTCCCGCCCATGCAATAACGGCGATGTCCGCATACCTCAATGAGCGGGGCGCAACCATTTATTCTGGGACCAGCGAGGTACAAAGAAATGTGTTGGCAAAACAGGTCCTTGGGCTCTAAACCCTCGATCTCTAAGAGATGACTGGGAGGCTGGAAGGACAAGTCGCAATCGTAACCAACTGAACCCGGACTACTGGTCTGCGATGATGGACGAGATCGAGTAAACGGATGAATATCCGTTAGCGCGCCGCGTTGGTCACCGCCTTGACCAGGTGGCTGGTCGCTGGGGGCCTGATCAGCGCCGTCTGTGCGGAAACGTCTGCGGGATCTTCGATCGGCACGGAACAGACATCCGGGTTGCAGATGTACATGGACGGTTTGCCCCGGTCCGGATAGCGCCCCGGTGCTTCGTAGTGCAGCACCTTGCGCGGTTGGTAGACGTTCATACCGGCGTCGAACAGCGCAGCCGCGCGCGGGTCTGCCGGATCACCCACTACCGAGAATTCGACGTAGCCCGCGGAGAGCTTCTCGAGCGCCACGCCCAGTTCTCCGGTAACGCGGCCTTCCCGACGGACTGCCTCGGGGCTTGCGGAAGCGAGCACGGCGCGTCGCGGTGGCTCGGCAAACCGGTCGTCCTTGGTATAAACCCAGAGATCGTAGAGGAAATGCGCCGCGCGCGCGTTTTGCTCCAGCGGTTTGCGTCCCCCCAGAATCTGGTCGGTGGCGTCCGGCGTCGTCGCGAAGAACCCGCCCACTGCGGGATCTTCCAGCGTTATCAGCAGTTGCTCGCCAATGGTGTTTGCGGTTGCCAGCCATGTGTCATCGGCTGTCACCCGATACAGCGCCAGCACTGCCGTTCCGAACCAGGCCTGGGCCGCGAGAAAGGGCCGCGTCGCCGTAGCATGAGGGCGCATCCGCTCGGCATGCTGGATCTCCGGTGAATCCTGCGTCTGCAACATCCAGCCCGCTTCTGTCTGGCGGGTGGCGATGAGTGAGCGTGCGGCTGTTCTGGCCGCCGCCAGATACGGAGCATGTCCGGTAGCCTCGAAGGCCTGGGCATAGGCGGCGATCATCTGGCCGTTCTTGTCCGTGTAGACCGCGCGATCGATCGGGGGAATGCCGTGCTTGCGTCGTTCGGCGTCGCTCGCCGCCTGCCAGTAGTCCCGGGTGGACCCGGCATAGTCGACCGGGCGATCCTCCTGGCTGGTGTAGAACGTTCCCCGTGGGGAGGCCATCCAGTTCGCGAGGTAGGCATGCACGGCGAGCATGCCCTCGCGGTAGCGTGGTTCGCCGGTGATCTGATACGCGTCGGCGAATGCCCACATCGCATTCGCCTGAGGGGTGATGCGCTTTTCTGGAATGAAGCGTCCGGCGCCGAACACCCCGTTGTAGGCTCCGCCCCACACCGGATCCAGCGCCTCGAGAAAACGGTCTGCGGTGCGCAGGGCAATGGCCTCCAGTTCCGCATTGGCGTACATGTCGGCACGCATCATCAGGTTGCGCAGACGTGGACCCGAGGTGAGCGAAATTCCGCGGCGATTCCAACCGCCGCCCTCTTCGTTCAATGAGCGGTCGAGTTGACCTCGAATCCTGCCGCGCAGGGTGATCAGGTCGGTATCCGCGGGCGCCGGCGGCGCGGCGTAGGGTGCCAGGGCGTCGGGTTCGAGCTTACCTGTCCTGTGTTCTTCGAGCAGCCGTTCGAGGATGGGAATGAAGTTTTCCGGGCGGCGGTTGCCGCGGATCGCGAGCACCTGGGTCGCGTCTGGCGCCATGAAGATCAGGGCCGGCCATGCCCAATCGGAATAACGTTCCCCGACGTCGGGCCGAGCCTCGGAGTCCACGCTGATGGGGACGAAGTGCGTGTTGAGCAGACGCTGTACCTCGGGGTCGGTGAAGGTGACCTCGTCCATATTGCGGCAGGCCGTGCAGCCTTCCATGCCCACGTCCACGAAGATGAGTTTGTTGTCCGTGCGGGCGCTGGCGAAAGTCTCGGCCGACCAATCCTGCCAGTCCACGGCCGCCAGTACCGATGTGCTGAACAGCCATGCCGCGAACCCTAGCACTCGTGTCATGCGACCTTCCTCCTGTGGGATGTTGCTGTGACCCTCATCGGGCCGTGGAGTTCCGAGGAACTAATGTATTGACACGGAGGCCGCCTAACAAGACCCTTGCGCCCCGTGAACCAGACCACTTCATCGGGTGCTGAAAGCACCCAATCACGATCGCCATTCAACCCCCGCGGCTACCGACCCAGCTGGCGTTGGGGGGCTGCGTTTCTACTGTTCGCCGCCGCTTTCCTGGGACTCTCATCGGGTGTCGCTCTGACGGAGCGTCCCGACGTTGAAAGTGCGGGCTACCTCACCAAGGCGTACTACAGCCTGGGACTGTTCGTGGTCGGCGGCCTGGACCTGGGCACCCCCACTGGCGGTCCGCTCGTGGGCCGGATCATGCTCTGGGGCGCGTTCTTCGGCGCGCCGTTGCTCATGGCCTCCGCGGTCATCGACGCCTTGCTGAAAGCCATGGCGCCGCAACGCTGGCGACTGCGGAGGTTGCGTAACCATATTGTGATCGTGGGGCCGGAGAACTCACCCCCAGCTACTTGCGTCTGCTGCGCAAACAGGAACCCGGCCGGCAAGTGGTGGTGGTGGATGAGGCGGTAGAACCGGTGCGTTCTCAGGAGCTCCGGGAAGCGTTCGATGTCACGCTCGTTACAGGCGATATCACCCATGATTTTCTGCTGAGAGAGCTGCAACTCGGTAAGGCGCGGCAGATCATATTTCTGGGTGATAACGACTTCCAGGCCTACGAAGCAGCCAGCAAGGTATTGCGTTTGTACCCTAATCTGCGCAACCGGGTCGTTCTGCATTGCCACAACCTGCGCTTCATGCGCTCCATGCACGACACCCGTGTTGCGAAGTTCTGTACCACGTTCAACTCATACAACCTGGCGGCGAAGAGCCTGGTGGAGCAGAAGCTTCTTGAGCATTTCAAAGCCACCGCCAGCCGGGACGTGGTGGTGATTGCAGGGTTTGGCCGTTTTGGCCAGACCGTAATGGAAGAACTGCAGTCCCGGGCCGAAGCGGAGTTGGAGAAGGTCATCCTCATCGATATCGATGCCGACCGGCGGTGCTGGTGGCCGAGGAGCAGCAGCGGCTTGGCGGAGGCTACGAACGCATGATTCTGCAGGGGGATATCTCGCACCCTGAGGTGTGGCAGAAGGTCCAGGAACTGGCGGATCTGTCGGTCGAAGAGCCGACGGTCATCCTCGGCACCGGCAAGGCCGAGGACAATCTGCGCACGGCGCTGTGGATCAAACGCCAGTTTCCGGATGCGCTGGTGTTTGCCCGCACTAACGACATTTCAGAGCTGGCGCTGGAAGTCGGCCTGGAGCATGGGATCAACGCGTTCAGCATCAAGCAACTTGTGGAGGACAACCTGCCCGCAAGCTGGCTGCCGCCTAAGGGTTGATCCCGGCGATCAGCCAGGCAGGTGTGCCTCGCAGCTCTCCAGCTGCGTCGCGAGAGTTGCATCGGACCAACCCAGGGAAGCTGCCATGGCCGTGGCGGCTTCGGCGAGCGCGGCACGACCGCCATCCAGGTCGAACAGTCCGTGCGCCGAACGACGCAGCCAGTAGTCTTCCAGGGTTACCGCCCCTTCGCTGTGGATTGCCTGGCGTACCTCTGCCGCAACGTCGCCACCATCGGCGACGATGGCGGGCGCTTCGGATCCGTACAGCCGGGCAAGGCGAAGGGCATCGATTGAGTCGATGCCCGGGCCTTCCAGCGATGCTCCCAGCTCGGCGATGCGTTGCGTCAGGTCCCCGCCCGGCAATGGTTCGCCGTCGGTGGTGCAGGGCAGGGATTTCGCGTGGAGCCGATGAACGCACCGGTCGACGATGCGCTCGGCCATGCGCCGGTAGGCGGTCAGCTTGCCGCCGGCGATGGTGATCATGCCCATCGGTCCGTCCATGATCTCATCGCGCCGCGAGATCTCAGACGGGCTCTTGCCGGGAGCGGCCACCAGAGGACGAATGCCCGACCACTGATTGATGATGTCGTCCCGGGTGAGCGGGGTGATCGCGAGGTTTCGATTTGCCGCGTCCAACAGATAGTCGACATCGTTCGCTTCTACCGATGGCCAATAGTCGGAGTCGGGATAGAACGTGTCGGTCGTACCCACATATACGGCGCGCGCCCGCGGTACGATGAACCCGACGCGCCCGTCGGCGGCCGTCATGAAGATCGTCTGGCCGAGTGGAGTCCGGCTGCGTGGAAACACCAGATGGATGCCTTTGCTCAAGGCGAGGCGAGGCGCAGCTTGCGAATCTTCGAGCCGGCGAACGTGATCCACCCACAGGCCTGCCGCATTGACGACAGTTCTGGCCGTGATGCGTGCCCGCCGCTCCGTGCGTGGCAAGGTATCGACGAAATCCAGCGTCAGCGTGCCCCCCAGCCCGCGACTGATCTTTGTGACCTCCGTGTAGTTGGCGACGGCCGCGCCATGGTGGTGAGCGCTGCGGATGTTCGCAAGCGTCAGGCGCGCGTCGTCGGTCAGGTATTCGGTGTATACGAGCCCGGCCACCAGATTGTCCCGGCGCAGCGACGGTACCTCCTCGGCGAGCCGGGAGAGATTCCAGCTCTGGTGTCGATCAGCCGCGGCCACGTGGCCGAGCGCCTCGAAGGCGACCACGCCGATCCGCAGCTTCAGATAGGTGGCCCAACTCGTTGCGGGCAACACGATCGGCATGCGGCGCGCCAGGTGCGGCGCGATCCGATTCAGGATCAGGCGTTCGGTTGCCGCCTCGTGCACCAGTCCCACGTGGCCCTGGGCGAGATAGCGAATGCCACCGTGGATGAGTTTGGTTGATCGGCTGCTCGTGCCCGAGGCGAAGTCGCGGGCTTCCAGCAGCACGACACGCAGGCCGCGCATGGCGGCGTCGCGCGCGACGCCGGCGCCGGTGATGCCGCCGCCGATGACCGCCACGTCGTAGGACGTCTCGCCCAACTTTGCGAACATTGCGTCCCTATCCGTGAGGTTAAGGCCGTCGCTCACGAATCGCGCTTCAGCTTGGTGTCTGCTCCGTAGTAGCGCTGGTGCCAGATGCCGTCGCCGGGCTCGTCGCCAAGGGGCATTCGCCAGCTACGCACGTTGGCAGCACCAAGGCCTACCCTGAACAGGGCGCGCGGTTGATCGATGGTGTCCTGGATGTAGGCCTCCGCTGCATCCTCAGGGACGTAGCGGCACGCAATGCGTCGGTAACGGTCGCGCCAGCTATCGTCTTCGCCGAGATCCGCGAGCAGTTCTGCCGTACCCTCGACGATCACTTTGCGGTAGGGCAACGGCTGCTCGTCGATGCACAATGCAACGCGAGGATCTCTCTTCAGGCAGGCAAACCACTCGGATTGCGCCCGCGGGGTGAAGTAAATTGCGTTGTCTTCGTGCAGGAACCAGATTGGCGTGACCAGCGGGCTGCCGTCATCACGGACGACCGCAATACGCATCAGCACGCCGGGCGTGTCGAGAAACTCGCTTCGCTCCTGTGCCGTGAGTTGGGGCATTAGTCCTGGCTCTCGTCAAAGCCCGCGAGGATACCCTCGAAGCGCGCGCGAATCTGCTCTTCGAAGGACGCGTGGGTGAAGATGTAGGGTTTGTCCTCGACGATTCCCGCAACCACCATTTCACCGACCTGATCCGGATCCATGCCGGAAGCGAACGCGGCTTCTACTTCAGCGAGTATGGCTTCATCGAAATCGCGGCCGACGTTGCCCAGCGCGTCCGGACGATTTCTGTTGGAACGCAGAATCCCGGTGTTGATCATGCCGGGACACAATACCGACACCCCGATGTTGTGAGGCGCCAAGTCCATTCGGCTTGCTTCGGAAATCCCGACCACCGCGTATTTCGATGCGCAGTAGATCGCCTGGCCGGGGAACGCGAATTGACCAAGTACCGACGAGGTGTTGACGATGTGCCCGCCGTCCCCGTGAGCCTTGATCAGCGGCAGGAACTCGGTCATGCCGTTGACCACGCCATTCAGGTTGACCCCCAATACCCAATCCCAGTCGTCGTAGGAACACTCGTCGACGGCGCCGCCGGTGGCCACGCCCGCGTTGTTGCAGAGGATGTGCACCTTGCCGAAGTGAGCCTGTATGGCGGCCGCTGTGCTTCCCATGGCATCCCGGCTGGCTACGTCAGTTACGTAACGTTGGACATCGACGTTGGCGGTATCGAGTGATTCGTGGGCGGCGATCAGCGCGTTTTCCTCGACGTCCAGCATCGCGACGTTCACGCCATGCGCGACCAGTGCCCTGGCGATTCCGAGGCCGATGCCCGATGCGGCGCCGGTGACGACGCCCACCTTGTTCTCGATATTTTGCATATCTTCGCTCCGCGCAAAGCGCCGCACTCTATCACGGACTTTCGCGGGTCGGGATGCATACGCTCCGGTCCTCCGGTCGGAGCCATTCCCTACAGGCCCCTACAGGTTGATTCGAGCCCGGACGCCCCAGACGACGATCGTGTCCTCGTCTGGATTGCGTACCGGGTCGAAGACGATGTGCAGCACTGGGCTGACGGAGATCTCCGGCGTGAGCTGCACGCGATAGTACGCATCGATCGCGCGCTGGTCGTCGAGCGCCTGATCCGCCGGATCGGACCAGGTGTAGCCGAGACCGATTGCGTCGTTGGTTTGTCCGAATATGCCGTCGACGACCACGCCGACGTTGACCATGTGCTCGGCAGGGGTCGGGCCGCGCGCCGTGACGTCCGCGTAACCGTATCGTACGAAAGGTCGGAACCGTCCGAAGCGCTGCAACGCGGAGACGCCGATGCCCCAGCCGTCGTCGATTCCGGCATCGTCCCGCTCGTCCTGATGCCAGGCCGAGAGGTGGATGTGGCCCTGGGGCGGGCCGCCCGGTTGCCGAGGGAGCAGGCCGGTGTCCAAGCCGACCTCGAAGATCGTGAAGAGTTCGCCATCGTAGGTGTCGAAGCCGGACTCCTCGACGTCCGCATTGGCGTCGTGGGCCCCGAGGCGTAAGAGGATATTGGGCTGGGGCCGATACTGGACGAACGTGCCGAGCCCGTTGCCGGGCAGTGGGATGGTTGCATTGGTCACGTGATTGAAATCGACGAAGTCCGTCCGGAAATTCTTGAAGGGGAAGAAGTCGTACGCCGTGATGGGAAAGATCTTGCCAGCACGAACCCCGAAGTTACTCGTGAATTTCTTCTGTATCCAGAGTTCGCCGACTACCGCATCGTTCTCACCGTAGGGTGCCGCACCCGAGTAGAGGCCGCCATATTGCGTGAACAACACCTGCGGCGGGATATCGGTCCCCAGCGTGTCGCGCTTGAAGAAATCGAACCCGAGCATGGTCGGCGCATCCGTCCCGCGGCCGAGGAATGTCCACGTGCCGGCAATGTCCAGATCGAAGCTGGCGGCGTCGTCCTCGGGTCCGAAACTCTCGTCGGTCTTCTGGTAGAAGCTCGTGTAGGAGACGCCGAACTTGAAACCGTGGTTGGCTTCGAGCTTGGACTTCCAGTCGTGCCAGGATTGCATGGCCCCGGCGACGCCCGGAAACTGGAAGAGGTAGTCCTTGCGTTCCGCGTCACGGTCCAGCCGCTCGACGATGGACCCGGGTCGGTTCATATTCATCGGCGGCTCAACGGGTTCGCCAGTCTCCTCCGAAGCCAACAGGGTCGTAGGTGCGCAGCAAAGGACCAGAAGCCCAAGCACCCGGAGTGCGATTCGGTACTTCACGCCTTTACTGTCCCGTCAGCACGACACCCACGTTGTCCGCATAGCGGTCCCAGGTTTTGATCAGGTGATCGAGCATCTCCGGCTGCTCTTGGGCCAAATTCCGGGTTTCACCAGGATCCTTCACCACGTTGTACAACGCCCACTGGCCGGTCCCGAAGGGCGGTGCAACCGAAGCGGCCTTGAAGTCGCCCTGCCGCATCCACTTGCCGTTCTGCATCTCACCGCCGATGAAATCGTTCTTGCCGTACACTTCAGATTCAGCCCCGGACAAGACCTCGGTCATCGAGCGACCGCTCATGCGCTCGACGTCACGATCCCGATAGGTCTGCGGGTGCTCAATGCCCGCCATGTCGAGAATGGTCGGCATCAGGTCTGTAACATAAGCGAACGTGTCTACCTGACGCCCGCCTTTAACGCCCGGGCCTTCGATCAATAGTGGACTTCGGATTCCGCCTTCGCCGACGGTCATCTTGAAGAGGTCGAGGGGCCCGGCACTCGCCGATGCCCAACCATTGCCATAGGCGTAATGGGACATAGGGTGACCCAGGTTTTCCTTGCTGTTGTCGAACTGAGCCATGAACTTGCTGCCACGGTTGCCCGGATAGTCGTCGCTGAACCAGGGATTGGGACCGTTGTCGCTGAGGAACAGGATGACCGTGTTTTCGTACTCACCGATGTCTTTGAGGAAACTCACCACTCGCCCGAAGTGGTAGTCCATGTTAGTGACCATGCCCGCATAGACCTCCATGGCCCGCGCATTGATTTCCTGTTGCTCTTCGGAGAGGGCGTCCCATGCCTCCACCATCGGCAGCCGGGCCGGTGTCCGGGCGTCATCGGGCACGACTCCCAGTTGCCGCGCTCTCTCGGCGCGCCCTTCCTTCAGAACCTCGTAGCCATCGTCATAGTCGCCCCGGTACATGCTGAGCCAGGGTTCGGGGACGTGCATCGGATCATGTGGAGCCGTGAAGGCGAGATAGGCGAAGAAGGGTTGGCCGTCGCCCCGACGGCTGCGAATCCCGTCGATCAGGAAATCGGTGTAACTGCGGGTGGCGTAGAAGTCGCCTGGCAGCGATTCGAGTTCCTTGTCTTCCAGAACGTACTTGGCGATCTCCTCCTGTTCGGACAGAAGTCCGAACATGTCGCTCCAATAGCTGGCGCCGCCGTAGAGCATGCTGAACGATCGGTCGAAGCCGCGATCGTACGGGTAGCGACCAGGACTGTGTCCGAGGTGCCATTTGCCGGCCATGTAGGTGTGGTAGCCGTTGTCCTTCAGCACTTCCTGTAGGGCGACGACGCGGTCGTTCAAATAGCCTTCGTAGCCCGGTTTGCCTTGCTGCTCAGGCGCGATCATCTCGCCCATGTTGCCAAGGCCCGCGATATGGTTGTCGGTGCCTGACAGCAACATCGAGCGGGTCGGTGAGCAGCTCACCGACACATGGAAATCCGTGAACTTGACGCCACGCTGGGCCAGCCCATCGAGGTTGGGTGTCTCGATCTCGCTGCCGAAGCTGCCGATGTCCGTCCAGCCCATGTCGTCGACCATCACCAGCAAGAAGTTGGGCTGGCGTTCGGCCGCTTCCGCGGTCGTCAGGAACGCCGCAAGCAACAACCAAAGGTTGAGGCAATGCATGGTCCCTTTAGTCCGCACCTCCAGCTCCTTTGTCGATTCGGTAGTTGGGCTCAAGTCTCATCATCGTACGAGATGCGCGCGACAATCAATCCAAGTATTTCCACGTATCGCGACCATCGAAAACCTTTACGGGCAGATCGTGGGGGTCGATCTCGTCGACGCATCCCAAGTTTATCCGGTAGCCGAGCTCCGGGTCTTCGACGGCGTCGTGGAAGGGGTAGGTCCCGCAGTGCTTGCAGAAATAGTGGTTCACCATGTTCGGTTCGAACCGATAGATAGCGAGATCGCCCGCTCCCGAGAGGAGTTCGAAGTCAGTGCGGGGGTAGTACCTCTGCGACATGAGCGCGTTCTTGCGTCGACAGATCGAGCAGTTGCAGCGCATTGCGCCGGTGATTGGTTCGCCTTTGAATTTGAACCTGATGGCGCCACAGTGACATGAACCATCGTACGTCATCAGTTGTTTAGTCACCCCGATCCTCCCGCCGAGAATGTTGACGCCCGGCACCAGAATGTTGACGCCCGGCACCAACTGGCGTGGTCAGTCACGGGCGCGAAAGCGCATCGCCCTCACGCCAGGGGGAAAGCTGATTCACATAGACTTGGGGCCCCTTACGGAAGTGCGCGGCTTCCTCGAGCGTTTCGATGAACGGCATGTCCGCCGGATAAAGCTGCTCGCCCCGGGGTCGGGGGCCGGCCTTGGAGATGTGGCCCCACAGAGGATGGCCCACCACTTCTTCGGCGATGACGGCCGCTTCGATCACTTTGTCGAGGTCGTACCCCGTCTCGAAGCCCATCTCGTGGCAGAGGTCGACGAAGTCCTCCGTAGGCACATGGCCGGCCGCGCGGCCATTGCCGCAGTAGGGGCAGCCACCCATGCCGCCGAGACAGGTGTCGAACTCGCGCACGCCCAGCTGCAAGGCCTCGTAGTAGCTGGCGATGGTGGAGCCGCGGCTGTTGTGCAGATGACAGTGGAAGTCCGTGATTTCCGGCCAGCGCTCGCGGATCGCGAGGATCGTTTCGCGCACCTCGTGGGGCAGGTTCCAGCCCATGGCTTCGAGCAACGAACAGCGCGTCACTTTGAAACCGGCGTCGTGCCAGCGGCTGATCATCAGATCCAACATGTCGAGGCGCCGGGTCAGCGAGAAGCGACCCTCGAAATTGGACCCGAACGGGTTACCGATGGCCACGGCGCCCGCCTCGGCGCCGGCATCGCGCGCCGCAGCTATGGTCGCGTCCATCGCCGCGAGCTGTTCCGCCTGGGTGCGGTTGTAGTTGCGCCGCGCGAACGTATCGCACAGCTCGACATGGGTCGCGTGCCGCCGCGTCCGGACGTCGATTTTGGGGTAGAACGCATCGGCGCGCTCAAAGCCGCGGCGATTGAACACGGCAGCCGTGTAGCGGATTCCGGGCTTCGGGACGAACTGCTCGGCGATTTCCTCGATGCACGCCATTTGCGGCGTCCACTTGGGGTGCGCGAACGAGCCGATGGATATGACCTTGGCCCCGATCTCGCCGAGTGCGTCGAGCAGCCTCAGTTTCTCAGCTACGGGAATGTCGGCGCGCTCAATCTGCAGGCCTTCGCGCATCGTGTCGTCGGTAATCGTCACGACTTCGGGTAGTGAATTCATGCTGTTGTCGCCTCGTCGACTGTTCGTGCTCGCTAGGGCGAACGATACCGCCATACGTCGCTGAACGCAGCGCCCCAGATGAACAACGCCAGGGACGTGATCATCCCGGGTATCAGCGCATTGAGCGTACCGAAGGCTTCGATGATCCAGCCGAGAACAACGGCGCCTATAGGAAGACTTCCAAGCAGGCTCAGGTTGTACACCGAAAGAATCCGGGCGCGGTATCCGGGCTCGGCGGATTCCTGGACGATGGTGCGCGCAAGGGTTGTGGTCACGCCCATGTTCATGCCCCAGGCAATGAGCGCGACCACCAGCAGCCACCAGTCCGGGCGGATCCACAACAGCACCAGGAACACGATTCGGGAGAGTTGCAGCACCAGGAATGTCCGCCCGGGTCGCGCCAGCGGCATGAACTTGACGAGCGCTATGTTTGTGAACGTCGCGGCCCCGTAGAACACCACCAGCAGCGTTGCCAGCAACCAGGCGTCACCCTCGTAGATGCGCTTGACGATGAACGGGAACACGGTCATGAAAGCGCCCGCGTTGAAGACGCTGGAAACGAAATTGATCAGCAACGTATCGCGCAGCACGCGCTGGGCCCAGACCGCCGCGAACCCCTCGCGCACGCCGTACCAGGCCGATGTCTGCTCGCGCGAGATCGGTTGGGGTTGGGCAGCGAGGTAACGCAGGGTCACCGCTGCCAGAGCGAGGGAAGCTGCCTGCACGACGAGTACGGGCGTCAGACCCAGGCGTTCCATCTGCCCCGCAATGGCAAGCCCGACGACCTGGGTCAGGAACATCAGCGCCGTTGCCAGCGTCACGGCCTGCTGGACCGCGTCACCCGCAATGCTGTTCAGCAGGGTCTGCTGTGGGGCGCTGGAGAACGAGATCACTGCACTCATACCCAGACCCCAGAGCGTTACTGGCCACACCGCCAGTGCGTCCGCCTGGTCCACAGCGATGAGCCCGATGGTCAGTGCCGGAGCTGCAGCGAAGAGATAGACGAGGATTGTACGGGGATCGCTTCGATCCGCGATTACGCCGCCCCAGAGCAGCAGAAAGATCCCGGGCAGGGCAATCAATGCCTGCAGCGAGCCGACCTGGGTCGCCGGCAGGAGCAGCACACCCACCAGCAGCCAACTCACCAGCAACTGGTGCATTGCCGTGGCGACTCCCGCGAAGCCGAGCGTTCCCAGGTACACCTGGAAAGGTCGATTGCGCCAGATACTCGTCTGTTCGACGTCGCCCACTGTGGCCCGCGAATCAGCGCAAGCGGTAGCGTATCGGCAGGCTTTTTAATCCTCCGACGAAAGTCGATTGAACGTACCTTGGCTCGCCGGCGAGTTCGATGTGTTCGACCCGTCGCAACAACTCACGGTACAGGGCCGTCATCTCCATTCGTGCCAGGTGCTGGCCGAGACAGACGTGCGCGCCGAAGCCGAACGCCAGTTGTTTGGCGTCCTTGCGATCCACCTTGAATTCGAACGGGTCGGCGAACACCGCCTCGTCCCGATTAGCAGAGGGATACCAGAGAATGACGGACTCGCCGGCAGCGATATTGCTTCCTCGCAGGATGTAGTCGGCGGTCGCGGTGCGCATGAAGTGTCGAACGGGCGTGACCCAGCGAATCATTTCGTCGATCGCGCTCGGCAGCTGGCCATCGACGTCTGCGCGCAGCTTCGCAAATTCGTCGGGATGTTCCAGCAGTGCCAACAGCCCGCCTGCCGTGGACGAGCTGGTGGTGTCGTGTCCCGCCGTCGCGACGATGATGTAGTAACCGTTTGCTTCGAGTTCCGGGATGGGCTCGCCATCGATCGTGGCATTGGCGATTATCGAGGCGACGTCGTCGCGAGGGTTGGCACGACGCTCGGCAGTGAGTGCCGCGAAGTAGCCTTCGAAGTCTTTCACCACCTGGGCGAAGTCGGTGATTTCGAAGGAGCGCTGCACGTCCGGATCGCTGCTGCCGAACAGCTCCTGGGTGAGCTTCATCATCAACGGCTCGTCCTCCTCGGGTACCCCGAGGATCGACATCACCACGCGCAACGGGTACCAGATCGCCACGTCCTTGACGAAGTCGCACTCGCCCCCCAGTTCGGCCAGGCGGTCGATGTACTTCGCCGCCAGTTCGTCCACGCGGGCCTGCAGCTTGCGCAGGTTGCTGCCCATGAACCAGCCCTGGGTCAGCATCCGGTACTTGGAATGATCCGGATCGTCCATCTGCACCAGTGAACGCACCAGGTGCTTGCGCCCCATCATCTGCTGCATGAGCTCTGAGATCATCTTCGGCGCCAGGGTGGGACGCGGATCGTTGATGAATCCGGCTTTGTTCTGCTCGATCTCCTTGATGTCGGCGTAGCGGGTGATCGCCCAGAACGGCTCGTAGCCTTCGGGCTCGAGGCGTCTGACCGGATCATTAGCGCGCAACCAGGTGAGGTATTGGTGGATGGTCTGTTCGTCGGCCCAGATGGCTGGGTCGACCAGTGCGTTGTCGAGTTCGGGCGATTCGGGAACCGGCGCCATCTGCTGCTCCTACTGCTCAGTTTCGGGAAGCTCGGCCACGGCCTGCTTCAGGGTGTCGAGGTGTTGCCGGGCGTCGAGGCCGGCGCCAAGGGTACGCAGGCAAAGGTGGGTCAGCCCGGCCCCGCGCCAGCCCGCCACCCGATCCTTCCACTCGGCCTGGCGAGGACCGACCACCGCGACACCCGCCTCCGTGCCGATCGTATCGGGATTGCGTCCCGCGGCCTCTGCTTCGCTGCGGATCGCGTCGTCGACGTCACCGAATTGTTCAGGCGAACACAACACGAACCAGCCGTCCGCCAGCCGGCCGATACGGCGGGAGACCGAAGCGGTCGGTACGGGTCTTGCGCCGATCCAGACAGGGATTGGTCGTTGCACCGGCAACGGGTTCAGACCGGCACCCGAAACCGTATCCCAACGGCCCTGGAAGTCCACGGCATCCTGAGTCCAGAGCAGCTTGAGTAGCTCGAGCTGCTCATCGCAGCGGGCACCGCGGGTGTGAAAATCTGAGCCCAGCACCCGATATTCGTCGGCGCTGTTCCCAACACCGATACCCAGCCGCAGGCGGCCGCCGGAGAGAACGTCCAGCTCCGCGGCCTGCTTGGCGAACAAGGCGGTCTGTCGCGATGGCAGCACGATTACCGAAGGCACCAACTCGATCTTCTCGGTTGCCGCGGCGATGTAGGCCAGGAGTGTCATGGGTTCGTGCAGATGTCCGCTGTCGGGTCTCAGCACCTGGTCCGGCACGCGCAGATGGGTCAGGTCAAGGTCGTCGGCGAGTTGGGCAAATGCCCGGATCGCGCCCATGTCGTTCTCGAGCTCCCGGACCGGGAGCGAAACGCCTACTCTCATTCTTTGCTCTCTGTACTGTCGCTGGTGCGTCCGTCGCGATTCTGCATACTAGCCGTCTTGCCGATTGACGAATACCAGGGGAGGTGGTCCGTGTCGTACCGCTGGACGCCGCGCGGTACATCCGTAAAGGTGAGCTGGCCGGCATCCGGACAAGCCGACGGAGTTCTACATCGATGATCTGGCCGTTTCGCCGGACTTCCAGCGCCGTGGCATCGCAACCGATCTGGTGCACGACCTGTGCCGGCGCGGACGCGAACTGGGTTGCGAGGAGCTCTGCGTAGGGACCGAACCCGACAACGAAGCCGCACGTGCGCTATACGATTCGCTGGGTATCGGGGCCCGCACGGCGGTGATTTTCGAAGGCGACCTTTAGAGTCCCGGTCAGTTGGCGAGGCGCCGAATGGCGGTGAAGAAGCGTTCGCGCCAAGGCTGCATAACGCTACAATTGCGCGGAAATGAACCTGCCGGAAACACTCGAAACACTGCGCCGCCGCGTGCCGCCGACTCTTCTGACCGTGTTGATCAGCCTGCTTGTGCTGGTCGCCGGCGCTCTGGTGCTGTTGCCGTATGGCGTCCAGTGGTACCTGGGTGAATGGCTGCGCGATCGCGGGGTCGTGAACGTCCGTATCGGCGATGTCGACATCAATCCGTTCACGGGCACGTTCGCCATCCAGTCGTTGGAATACGAAGACGACGGGAAGCGACGCCGTGCTGGCCACGTGCTGCTGAATGTCAGCTGGATCGACCTGCTCAATCAGCGCATTCGACTCTCGACGGTCGAGTTGCGCGACGCCTCGTTGGAAATCCGACGCACGGAATCCAGCGGCTGGCTGCTGGGCACGATTGTCATTGGCGCCCAGCAGGCCGTGGAGGGAGCCGAACGGACCGAGGCTGAGTCGGGCTGGGGTTTCGGTATCGACCAGTTACTGGTCGAAGATGTCGCCATCGCCTACCGCGACCCGCTCATCGTGAGGGAATTCGTCATTGACGCGGCATCCCTGAACGATCTCGCCACGTGGAACCCGGAGCATTCCGCCACGCTGGCCGTCGCGTTGTCCTCCGGGGATGCCCGTCTAGCGGCGTCTGGCAACGTTCGGCCCTTTGCGGACACGTCCGATTTGGATCTGAGGGTCAAAGGCGAAAATCTGGATGCTGCGGGTCTGGGTGCCTTGCTACAACGGGTCGGCATTGAGTCAGTACGGGGGTTGCTGCACGCAGACTTCCGGCTCAAGGTCATCGCGCCGCCGGCGGACGCCGATACGTCACTGAGCATCACCGGCGGGCTGAAGCTCGATGATTGGGAGGTCATCCGGCCAACCGACCGTCTGGCTCTGTCCGGCCTCGATTGGGACGGCCGTGTGGATGTGAGTCTCGGCGCCGACGGAGGGCAGGGCATTGCTGTGGTGCTCGACGGCGCGCTGGATGTGGACGATCTGGTCTTCACCGATGCCACCAGCCTGATCGATGCGACGCTGGGGTCCGTTCAGTGGCAGGGCCGTGCCGGGGCAGCGGATCGGGACCGCTGGCGCGTGCATGCGGGCGGTGAGGTTGTTGCGCGGCAGCTCAGCGTGGGCTACGCAGGACAGAAACGGACATTGTTGAACGTGTCTGCCCTGCATGCCGCCCTGGTGGACGCGAAGCCGGGCGACATGGTTTCTTTCGGCGCGGTGGAGGTGGTCGATCTGGGCCTGTTCGAGCGCGTAGCGGTGGACGCGAACGAGCCCGCTCGTGTGGTGTCAGTGGCCAGAATCGGTATCGATCAAATGAGTATTGCTACAGACATGCTGGTCCTGGGCCCGGTGCTTGTGAGCGACGCGCAGCTTTGGCTGGTGCGCACCCCGGACGGCGTACTGGAGATCGATGTCCCGAGCGGTGGTGATACCGGCAGCGAGGCGGGAGGCGCCACCGACAACGACCAGGCGAGCAAGGACCCAGGCGTGGGCTTCGTCCTGGCCGGCCTCAAAGTGGCGGGTAAGTCCCGGCTAGTCTATGTAGACCGCTCGGTGAGGCCGGTCGCGCGTTTGGAGCTTGCAGCGCTCGAGATCGAGCTAGGCAAGGTGGATGCCGCCAACCCCGACAACGATACACCGATCAGTTTCACGGCATCTCAGGGCCGCTACGGCAAGCTTGCGCTCACCGGTCAGCTACGACCGCTGGCGCAGCAGACTTACGTCAACGCTGAGGGCACGATCACAGATCTCAACATGATCGGGTTGGACGGCTTCGCGCGGCGGGCCATTGGCTACGCCATCAAGAGCGGCACATTGAGCGCAGATATCGATGTTGATCTCCAGGACCAGCGTCTGGACTCGATGGCGGACCTGACCATCCGCAAGCTCGAGATCGATCCCCTGAAACCGGAAGACCAGGACGAGTTTTCCACCGAGCTCGGCGTGCCGTTGGGAACGGCGTTGGGTCTGCTGGAAGACGATCAGAAGACCATCCGTCTGAGCGTTCCTCTAAAGGGCGAGTTATCCGATCTGTCGGTGGGTGTCGGTGATGCCGTGCGTCTGGTGATGCAGAAAGGACTGGTGGCGGGCATGCAGGCTGCGGCGACGGCCTATTTCGCGCCGCTGTGGCCAGCCCTCGCCGCCACCAAGCTGTTCGCGGCGGCGTCGAAGCTAAGCTTCACTGCTGTCACGTTCGCGCCGGGTGACAGCGCACTTGGTACCGAACAGCTTGCATACCTGGAGAATATGGCAGTGTTGCTTGCCAAGCGACCCAAAGTCAGCCTGACCATGTGTGGCCGCGCGGTGGCGGCAGACCGGACGGTTATCTATCCCGATGTCGGCGGCGAACCCGACGACGCGCAACTCGCGGCTCTGGCCGAATTGTCGCAACTGCGTCACCAGGCGGCCAAGGACCGACTGGTAGAGACAGGCATAGACAGCGCCCGGCTGGTGACCTGCAAACCGGAAGCCAGCCCGCAGGACGAATTGATGCCGCGGGTGGATTTCAGCGCCTGAGCGTGGACGGGCCGCGAGTCACAGCGTTGCGTAAGGTCAATAGGAGTTCAGTGCCATCTGCCCTCGCCGGTGAGGGTTGGCGATGCTGAGCCCTGGTTCAACGCTGACCTGAGGCAATGGGTAGGCGAATAGGCCGTGGAAGCGGGTGTGGATCTACGATCACTCCTTGAGCTTGATTCGCAACTCACCATCCACCAGCTCGAGCGATTCGACACCCTCTGCGAACGCGTTCCAGAAACCCGGATCAGCGCCGAACTCCTGTACGAGATCCACGTTCTTGAGATTCCCGAGCCACGCGTTCGGGATAGGTACGCCCATGACGCTGATACCGCGCAGGGCTACCACAGGCCGGTTATTCGTGAAGGCAAGCTCCAGACCCGCGTCGATTCGAATAGTCTTACCGCCGACGACTGGAAAGCCCTCTTCCATGGGAATCAGCAACTTGGCACTGGCCAGGTTATCCGACAGATCGATGGCGAGTCGTTCGGCGAGATTAGTGTTGTTGGCGAGCAGCCCATTCAGTTCCTTCTCAGTGAACGAGATTTCGCGCCGGGAGGCGTCGTTGAATCGCTCATAGAGGGGCGTGATGGTGAGGTGCTCCCTCGATCCCCGTATTGGCCCACTGTTGGCGTTGGTACGTCCGTCGCGATTCTGCATACTAGCCGTCTTGCCGATTGACGAATACCTGGGGAGGGAACATGCGCTATCGATTGCTGGGCCGAAGCGGGGTGCGGGTGTCTGAGCTTGCCCTGGGCGCCATGACCTTTGGCACCGAAACCGGGTTCGGCGTCGACAAGGACGAAAGCCGCGCCGTCTACGACGCATTCCGGGAAGCCGGCGGCAACTTCATCGATACTGCCAACGTATACGCCGCCGGGACCAGCGAGATCTTTCTCGGGGAGTTCATGGCGCAGGAGCGCGAACGGATCGTTCTGGCCACCAAGTACACCGGTGGCATGCGCAGCCGGGACGTTAATGCGGTCGGCAACTCGCGCAAGAACATGATGGATTCGGTTCATGCGAGCCTGAAACGACTGAACACGGACTACATCGATCTCTACTGGGTACATGCGCGCGACTACCTGACGCCGATTGAGGAGGTCATGCGTGGTCTCGACGATCTGGTGAGCCAGGGCAAGGTGCTTTATGTCGGCGTCTCCGATACGCCGGCATGGGTGGTTTCACAAGCCAACACGCTGGCCGAGCTGCGTGGCTGGACACAGTTCGTCGGTTTGCAGATTCGCTACAGCCTGGTGGACCGCACGGTCGAGCGCGAGTTGTTGCCGATGGCCCGGGCGCTGGATCTGGCGGTGACGCCCTGGGGCATCGTTGGTTCGGGCATCCTGACAGGTAAGTACAACAAGGACCCGGAAACTGAAGGGCGCATGCAGATGCGCGGCGGGGCGACGGAGCATGGTCTGGCGATCGCGGCAGAGGCGATTGCGGTCGCCGAAGAACTCGACGCGACCCCATCACAGGTGGCGATCGCCTGGGTCCGAGCGGGACAAGGCAATATCATCCCGTTGGTGGGTGCGCGCACGCGCGACCAGCTGGTCGAAAACCTCGGTTGTCTGGAGGTGGAGCTGAGCGATGATCAACTGAGTCGCTTGAACGAAGCGAGCTCGATCAGCCCGGGCTTCCCCCACGACATGCTGGGGCCACAAGTCGAAGGGTTGAAGCGACGCATCGATAACCATCGCGCCGCCACGACGCCGGAGTGGTGATCGAGCATGCATATCGTCATCGCTCAGATGAGCCACGAAACGAATACCTTCTCCCCGGTCGTCACCGACCTCGCGCGGTTCGCCGGCGGGCGTGAGGAGCCGATGAGTGGTGATGTGGCGCGCGACGTCTATCGTGGCACCGCCAGCTGCATGGGCGGTTACCTGAAGGTCGCCGAGGACGCGGGGGCTGACATCAGTGTTCCGGTCGTGGCCGGCGCGGCGCCCTCGGGACCTGTGGAGGACGATGCCTACGAGTACATCGCCGGCAGGATCGTCGAGGCCGCGTCGGCGGGTTGCGATGCGATCTTCCTCGATCTGCATGGCGCGATGGTGACCCGATCCGTGGAGGATGGCGAGGGCGAGTTGCTGCGGCGCATCCGCGCGGTGGCGCCAGACGTGCCGATTGCCGTGGCACTGGATATGCACGCCAACCTGTATCCGGACATCGTGGAGCTTGCGACGTTGGTCTATGGCTATCACACCTATCCTCACATCGACATGGACGTGACCGCGGAGCACGCTGGCCGGCTGCTTCTGAAGACCTTGCGCGGTGAGGCGAACCCCACCATGGCCTGGGGGAACGCGCCGATGCTTCCGCACGTGATGCGGCAGGGGACGGACGATTTCCCCAACGATCGGTTGCAGGCGCGGGCGCACGAGATGGAGGCGGAGGGGGCACTGGCGGTCAGCGTATTCACCGGATTCCCCCACGCGGATATTGCCAACGCGGGACTCTCGGTGGTGGTGGTGACCGACGATGACGAAGCGCTGGCCGAACGATATCGTGACGAACTGCTGGATTTTGCCTGGGACGAACGCGAAGCCTTTGTCTACGAGGTTGAGCCGCTGGAGCATTCGGTCGCGCGGGCGAAGGTCCTGGCTGACGGGGGTGGCCCCGTGCTCCTGTTGGATCACTACGACAACACCGCGTCCGGCGGGACGATGGATACCACCGAAGTGCTGGCTGAGATCCTGCGCCAGGGGCTCGAAGACGTTGCGGTATTCGGATTCTACGACCCCGAAGCCGTCGCCACGATGGTTGCAGCGGGCGTCGGCAATGAGGTTAGCGTTGCTCTGGGAGGCAAGCTGAATATGCCCGCTCTGTCGCGGCAGAGTCGCCCGCTAGAACTGACCGGCCGGGTGAAACTCATCTCCGAGGGCCGCTACAAAGCAACGGTGCCGATGTCCCGTGGCCTGACGATGAACATGGGCACAACCGCGGTGCTCAGCGTTGGCAGCGTCGACATCGTGGTGGTTTCCCGGCATGTCGAACCCTTCGATCCGGGCTGCTTCCGCTCGCTAGGTATCGAGCCGACGGAACGTCGCTTTCTCATGCTCAAAAGCCGCATTCATTACCGCACCGGCTTCAAGCCGCTGGTCAAGGAAGTGGTCGAGTGCGCCGGGCTGGGCGTATGCACCTCGGATTATTCGGACGTGACCTTCGAGCACGTGCGGCGGCCGATCTTTCCATTGGACGGCATCAACAGCCGGGAGCGTTTCTGATGGACCAGAGCGCCGCCGAGACGATCGATGTTCCAGGACGCTCCGGCCTCGGCGGGATGCGCGACCGGCTCCGGGAACGGATAGCCGCAACACCACGTTATCGTTGGTACGCATTGGGGGTCCTGACGCTGGTCTACACGTCGAGCCATGTGGATCGGCAGATCATGGGCATACTGCTCGAGCCGATAAAGCTCGAGCTGGGCGCCAGCGATACCCAGATGGGGTTTCTGATCGGCCTGACCTTTGCATTGTTCTACGCGACGCTCGGGATGCCGATTGCGATGCTGGCGGACCGCTCCAACCGGCGCAACATAATTACCGCCGCGGTGAGCGTCTGGAGCGTCATGACCGTGGCCTGTGCCTATGTCGGCAGCTTTGCGCAGCTCGTGTTAACGCGCATCGGCGTCGGCGTCGGTGAGGCGGGCTCATCTCCACCCTCGCACTCCTTGGTTGCCGATCTGTTTCCGCCGCAGACGCGTGGTACCGCCATGGGCGTGTACGCGTTGGGGGTCAACTTCGGGCTCCTGATCGCATATTTGGCCGGTGGTTGGATGAGCGAGCACTGGGGCTGGCGTGCCACGTTCATCGCCGTGGGTCTGCCGGGCGTACTGATCGCGCTGCTGGTTTACCTGACGACCATCGAGCCGGCTCGAGGGGCCAGTGACCCTACCGCCGGCGGGCGCGAAGGTGACGCGAAGGCACCATCCTTTCGTCACGTAGTTGGGCACATGTGGCGGGTGCGCAGCGTGCGTCATACGGTGCTTGGATCGACCCTCGCCGGGTTTGTCGGCTATGGGTTCGTGCTGTGGATGCCGTCGTTTCTCATTCGGTCCCACGGGCTCAGCCCGACCCAGGTCGGGATTACTCTTGCGCTTATGACCGGCGTGGTCGGTGGCCTGGGGACGTTCACCGCCGGTCGCCTTGCGGACTATCTTGCGGAGCGTGACGTTCGCTGGCGCACCTGGGTCGTTGCCCTCGCCAAGGCGGGTTATGTCCCGTTTTTAGCCGCGTTTTTCCTGATCGATGACCTGCAGACCGCATTGTTCGTCTACCTGATTCCGGCGTTTTTCGGCGGGTTCTACCTGGCCCCGACCTTCGCCCTCATACAGAGTCTGGTGAGTCTGCGCATGCGTGCCCTGGCCGCGAGTATCACGTTGTTCGTGCTTAACATCGTAGGGATGGGCTTCGGTCCGCAGATGGTCGGCATCATGAGCGATGTGTTCGCGCCCGCGTATGGCAAGGAGTCCCTGCGCATGGCGTTGCTGGTGCTTTGCTTCGTCAACCTGTGGTGTGCCGTGCACTACTACCTGGCGGGCCGGACGTTGAAGGCCGATCTGGAGGCTGCAGGCCAGAGCTCCGTCTGAAGAGAGTCTGACGAGAAGAGGACCAAATCATGTCCGTACCCATTCATGGAACATGTGATCCGGATTTTGCGGGGCTCGAGCGCACGTTCGTGGAGAACTTCGAGCGTAATGGCGAGGTAGGAGCACGTGTGGCCGTGATTCGCGAGGGACGCACGGTCGTCGATCTCTGGGGTGGTTACACGACGACGGATCGAAGGGAGGAGTGGCGGGACGACTCTCTCGTGTGC
>PVMK01116107.1_pt1 | contig 23059 bp, 24 predicted proteins | sample 1853481 | NCBI WGS metagenome assembly PVMK01 (sample SAMN08533507, study PRJNA380276) | Marine sediment metagenome, whole genome shotgun sequencing project. | reverse complement strand
GCGCAGATTTCATATTACGCGGGCAATTCCGATGAAGCGCTCGAGTGGTCCTCCAAGGCCCTTAGCACGGATCAAGGTAGCATCGTCAACATCAACAGGAGCCGGGCTCTGGGTCAGTTGAACCTGCTGCCCGAAGCACTCAGGCTGCCGAATAATGCGCACTACTGGGCGTATCTCAATATGCGGATGTGGCCCGAACTGATCACAGTGGCTCGCCAGCGACATGAAAAGGATCTCTCCGACCCGAACAGTCAGTTGTACCTCGCCAACGCCCTGCACCTGTCCGGCGCTATCGAACAAGCCCAGGTCCTTTACGAACAACTGCTGAGCTTGCATCCCGACCTGGGCATTATTGACACGACTTCGGAGACTAATGCGGCTACAGTCAGGGCAGCACTTGGCCGCCGCAGGTCGGGCGACGAGGCTGGCGCCCTGGAGCTGATCGAGCTGACCACTGAGGACCTGCGTCAAAGAAGGCGGGCCGGGTTTGTTCACGGAGAATACTACCGCTCTGCCGCAATAGTCGCGGCGCTGGAGGGAGACGATATTGCGGCGCTGGAGAACATCGAAAAGGCGATCGAGACAGGGCCGCGTGACCCTTCCCTGTTTTCGGAACCGGCCTTCGATGCTTTGCGTGATTCGCCGCAGTTCCTGGCACTTGAATCCAGACTGAACTCGATTCTCGCCGCGCAACGTGTCAACGCCCTGCAAATGATGTGCTTCAACAACCCGGTTCCGGACGCATGGCAACCGTTGCCCGAGACCTGCGCGGGGGTCGATCGATTGTGATGCCGGTGTGGATGTATGGTGCCCGTTAAGGTGCCGGATTTATTTTCTGCGCTCCAGGCTGGCAATCGATTGATTACGTAAACTGTCCCCGCAATCCAATCGACAAGACCCCGGCTTTCCCCCATGATCCTGTGAACGTCCGGAGAGGCCATAACAACAACGATGTCGTTTTACGAGGAACTCAAGCGGCGCAACGTCGCCAGGGTCGCAGTCCTTTACGTGATCGCCTCTTGGTTGCTGTTGCAGGTGACGGACGTTCTCTCGTCGCTGCTGCCAGTGCCGGAATGGGCCGGTTCGTTCGTCGTGATGTTGCTGCTGCTGGGCTTCTTTCCGGTGATGGTCTTCTCCTGGCTCTACGAGATGACGCCGGAAGGCCTGAAGCGCGAGAAGGACATCGACCGCAGCCAGTCCGTCACGCCTGAGACCGGACGCAAGATCAATGTCCTGATTATCGTCATGTTGGTTCTGGCCATCGCTGCGGTGGTCGTGGATCAGTTGATAGGGCAGGTATCTCCGTTTGTATTGATCGGCGTTATCGTGTTGCTGGTAGTAGCGGCCATTGTGCTGGCACGGCTCGTGCCATTCGCCACCCCGAGCGCTGTGTTGGCCGAGGCTACCGCCACGACTGCGCAGCCAGTAACAAAACCAGCTGGCAGTACGCGCAAGGCGGTCGCTGTGCTGCCATTCGTAAACATGAGTTCGGATGATGAGCAGGAATATTTCTCAGACGGTCTGTCGGAAGAATTGCTCAACCTGCTGACCAAAATTCCGGAACTGCAAGTGGCGGCACGGACTTCGTCGTTCTCCTTCAAGGGCCAGGATCTGGAGATTCAGGAGATCGCAAAGCGTCTGAAGGTGGCCCATGTGCTGGAGGGCTCGGTGCGCAAGTCGGGCGACCGAGTCCGCATCACCGCGCAGCTGATCCAGGCAGAAGATGGCTATCACCTGTGGTCGGAGACCTACGATCGTACACTGGATGACATCTTCGCTATTCAGGACGAGATTGCCGCCGAGGTAGTGGATCAACTCAGGATCACGCTGCTGGGCGCAGCGCCTACCGTCCGGGAGACTGACCCGGGCGCCTACGCGCTGGTCCTGCAGGCCCGGCACCTGACCCGTCAAAGCACGACAGGGAGCTGGGAGCAATCGGTCTCGCTGTACAAACAGGCGCTGGCCATTGCGCCGGACTATGTGCCGGCATGGGTGGGTCTGGCGAATGTCTACACCCGACAGTCCGACAAGGGCTTGCGGCCCATCGAGGAGGGCTACGGCCTGGCCCGCGAGGCGGCCGACAAAGCGCTGAATATAGACCCCGATTATGCGCGGGGTCACGCCATGCTCGGCTGGATCGCGATGACACACGACAGGGATTTGTCGCTGGCGGCCCGGCACTACGAGCGTGCACTGGCACTGGCGCCGACCGACAATCACATCCTCGCTGGAGCAGCTTTGCTGTGTGAGAGCCTCGGCCACCCGGATAAAGCCATCTCTCTTGGGGAATACGTGGTGGCTCGCGACCCGATGAACCCCGCTCGTCACTATGAATTGGCCGGTTTCTACCGATGGTCCGGGCGCCTGGATGACAGTGTCGCCAGTCTTCGTACTACGCTTACTCTGAGCCCGGACTTTATGGGCGCACACTTCTACATCGGTTTGGCGTTGCTCTACAAGGGTGAACTGGAAGCGGCGCTGGCATCCATCAAGCAATCTCCACATCTCGGTTACCGCCTGATGGGTTTGCCTTTGGCCCACCACGCACTGGGCCAGGAGGCCGCCTCCGAGGCAGCAGTCGCGGAACTAATCGAGAAGTATGCCCACGGGGCCGCCTACGATGTCGCCTACATCTACGCGTTCCGTGGCGAGACCGATCGTGCCTTCGCGTGGCTGGCCAAGGCAGTGAATCAAAACGATCCGGGCCTTAGTGCGATCACGGTAGAGGACCTGTTTTCCAACATCCATTCCGACCCGCGCTGGCTGCCGTTTCTGGAGAGCATCGGCAAGTCCCCTGAGCAGCTCGCGGCCATCGGGTTCGAGGTGGTGTTGCCTGAATAGCGTTCAAAGAAAGGGGTCGGGAACGGGATCATGGATACACAAGCTATTTTCGGATTGCAGTTTGTCTTAAGCCTGCTAGTGATTGCTCTCCTGGCCAGGTGGGTGCTGGCCCCCTGGCTGAGGAATCAGCCGCAAAACGAAGCGCTGTTCTGGCTCACCCTTCCGCATGCGTTTCGCCATGTTGGCCTGGTCTTTCTTGTCCCCGGTGTCGTAGCGCAACCTCTGCCGAATGATTTCGCGATTCCCGCGGCGTATGGAGATTTGTTGACGGGTGTCCTCGCACTGATAGCGCTGGTCTTGCTGCGAAGTGGATGGCGGGGAGCAATAGGCGCGGTCTGGCTTTTCAATGTTGTCGGCACAGTCGATCTGCTCAATGCACTACGTCACCTCGATGTCGCACCGTACTTCGGAGCAGCCTGGTACATACCGACGTTTTTGGTGCCCCTGCTTCTCGTGACTCATTTCATGATCTTTGTACGACTTCTCAACCCCAAATAGGGGGGAGCCTACCCGTTGCCTACAGGCAGCCGGGCAAACTGATCTCCACGACCTATACTGGGATACGACCTCCGGAAAGCTGAGGCATCCCAGCCGGCACCAGAATCGGCTCCCCTGTCCAGGCAACCGCCGGTCGAAATCACCTGTTAAGGGGAGGAGTAATAATGAAGAAGATCATGTTGGCAGCACTGATGCTGTTGCCGTTTTCCATCATGGCCGACCACCTGGACGTCATCAAGACGGAACTCAAAGACGGCTGCACACTGAACCAATACCTCGAAATCATGAAGGATTTCAATGAGCAGTGGGGCAAAAACAATGCTTATCACGGAGAGGTGCTGACACCCATCCAGAGCGACGATCTGACGAGCGTGTATTGGATCGGCAGGAGTTCGGGCGCCCAGTCTTTCGGTAAGGCCTGGGACACCTGGCGAGATGAAGCGGCCGATGCAAATTCGGTGGCCGGCAAACTGCAGGCGAGATTTGCCGCTTGCAGTGTGGACCAGACTCGTCGAAGCTACGATATCCATTGACCGCAGCATCTCGGTGCTGAATGGAACCCCGTCGTCCTGGCGGGGTTTTTTTCGCTTACTTGAGGCGCTGGATTTATTTTCTACTCGTGAATGTGATTGGGGCGCCAGTTTATTCTTTGCACGGTCGCTGGCGGGCAGATAAGTAAACTGTCCCCTGAATTCTATAACGCGCAGGTGGTAAGGAACGGCCCGCAAGGACCGCTCGTTTGTTTACAATCGCGACGCAGGCTATGTAGATGTAGACGCAGCAGTCTTGCCCGCGCTATCGGGAACCGTGCGTCCCGGACGCGGAATCAACATCGGCACCTTGCCCTGGTAGTCCTGGTAGTCGGAACCAAGGATACGAACCAGGTCGCGTTCTTCCAGGCGGATGGCGATCAGAATGTATGTCGTCATACCACCCGCAAAGAGCAGATGACCGACCGTCATTACCGGTGTCATCCACATCGCGATCAGAAATCCCAGGTACAAGGGATGTCTGACAAAACGATAGAAATAACGCGTTGCAAACGGCAGTTGAGTATAGTCCCTGCCCTTGAACTCGAGATACACCTGGCGCAGACCAAACAGATCGAAATGATTGATAATAAAGGTCGACGTCAACACGACCAGCCAACCGACCCAAAATCCGGCTGTCAGGATTGTTGCACCGGCACCGCCCACCGACCAGACGACCGATGTTATCGGTTGCCACTGCACGAATATCGTAATCAGCACAATGTTTGTCGCCAGCACGAAAGTAGATCGCTCGATCGGTTTTGGCACCACTTTCGTCCACCAGTCTTTGAAGCCCGGTCGTGCCATTATCGAGTGCTGGAGACCAAAGAGCGCCATCAACAAGATGTTGGCCATGACAGCCGTAGCAACCGGTCCCTGCACACCGCTGTCGATCGACTTTGGCACAAACACATTGCCGACAAAGCCGATCAGATACAGAAACGTGAGGAAGAAGAAGCCATACATCAATACCCCATACCCCAGAATCATTATTTTTTTCATTGAACCCTCCTCGTCCACGCGAGCCGAGTGCGCGGATTCCTGAACAATAACCTATGGGCAGCGAATTCCAACTTGCACTGCAGCACAGCAACCCCACGCGAACACCCCTTGCGGTTGTCGAGGGGTGTGTCCCTGCAAAGCGCACCGAAGCTTCTATACTGTCCAGACACTCCTCGTATTTTCTGAACGGGGGTTCGGAACAGCCACTAGCAGCAACATTTCCTGGGGGAACAGCAGATGAGAAATATCGTTATTGCCGGCACAATCGTTGTCGGGTTGACAGCCTCGCTTTTTGCGAGCAGCGTTTACAGTCAGGAACGTGTTTATGAACCAGGCACCGTGTGGAACATCACTTATGTCAGGACCGAGCCTGGGCAATTTGACGCCTACATGGCTAACCTGAATGCTCTTTATCGACCGTTACTCGATGAACAGATCAAGCAAGGGCTGATCAAGTCATACAAGATCATCGGCGCGCAACCCGGCAATACGAAAGACTGGGATCTCATGCTGATGATCGAGAGCGAGAACTGGGCTGCCTTTGATACACCGCCGGAAGTACTCGACAACCTTCTCGACGAGGTGGCCGGTGATGAATTCGACGATAGCAGTGCGACAGTCGATCGCAGAAAACTGCGTGAGATACTCGGCGGGAAGAGCGGTCAGGAGCTCGTGTTCAAATAGGCGACTCCCCGCGGGTGATTTCAGTAAGGAATTGGGAGTTGGGGAGTATTGATTCCTAATTCTCAATTCCTAATTCTCAATTTAATTGGCAAAGGTCCACTCGAAAAAGTACGGCAAGGAATGCGCTATTGTTTCGTTATTGTGGAAGCCACCCTCGACTTCGAAATACTGAACTTCACTACCAAATTCGTAGCCCTTGTTCTGCAGTTCGGCAACGACGTCCAGCGTATCCTCTATCATGTTGTTTACGCCGTCACCGTCCCGGTCGTCGTTCGTATCGCGCGTACCCGCTTCGAACCAGAAGCGTTGCCCGGGGTTAAACTCGCCGTCACGGATTAGTTGCAGCATGGCACGCGAACCGACTTGGTTGGCTTCGCTGCTGTAGTACCAGAAAGAGCTTGAGAAACCGCCGATTGTCCCGAACAGGTCCTGGCGCCGCCAACCCAGGTCCGTCGCCGACAGGCCGCCAAGCGAGAAGCCGATCACGGAGGTGTTTTCGGGACCGGTCCTTACACGATAGGTTGCCTCGATTTGTGGCATCAGGTCATTTACGACGAACCGATGAAAGCGACTTGCGCGGGTGCCAAGTATCTGGCCTCCACACGGGCACGGCGTGCTGGCAACGCCGTACTCCTGACCCCGGTCACGTGTTGCGTGAACCGCGACAACGATGACTCTTGGCATAAGACCCTGGCTGAGTAGCCACTCGAGGGTTTCAGGAACCCGCTCCGCGCCCAGCCATTGGCCATCGTGCATATAGACCACGGGGTATTCGTTTGTGCTTTCCTCGTAGTCAGCCGGCAATATCACGGAACGTCTGAATTCCCTGTCCGGCTCATCACTGGACTGCAGGGTCGAAGACTCGATTCCGACCAGCCGTGTGACGACGACTGAACCACTGGCGCCGTTTGTATCCAGCGAGATAAACAGTCGGTACTCACCGGGCAAATCGTTGAAGGGAATTTCGATGGTTATCGGTTCATCGGAAACAACCCGTACGGTTTCATCCAGGGCGATTCCATCGAGGCAATCGTTATCCGTGGAGTCACAGCCAAAGCTCACCGCACCACTACTGCCAGTGACATGAAAGGGGCCACTGAAGTCGGTGACTTTTCCAGCATAGCGGCGGTTGCCTGCAAACGGCATCTGGCGGCTGGTTTTCTGTAATCCGACCTCGCCTCCATATTCCGCAAAAACGTCATCTATCGGTCCCTGCCCAAGGAAAGGATCAGGCTCCGACGGCGGAGGCGGAGGGTTACCGCCACCGACCGGCGTCCCGCCCGACGTACCGCCACCCCCTCCGCCACCGCCTCCACAGGCAGTCACCAGAGTGATCAGTATCGAAAACAGCAGTCCCCGGCCGATCGTCATCTTGATATCCAAAGTACGAAAACTGTCGTAGATGATAGACACCCGCCCACGAAAACGCAACGGGCTATGATGCGCGGTGCGTAGCGTGGCAGGAGTTCGGGTGTGAGCTCATCGACAACAAGCAAGGCGACAACCCGTAGCGGCAAGTGGGCAAATCTCGGTTTGCTGGCGGTGGCCGAGCTGCTGGCCATGGCACTTTGGTTCTCGGCATCCGCTGTCGTGCCACAGCTCACGTCGGAATGGTCGCTTTCGTCAGGTCAGCAGGCGTGGCTGACGATCAGCGTGCAGCTGGGTTTTGCGCTTGGCGCATTGGCGAGCGCGATACTGAATCTGCCCGATCGCCTGCCGGTCCCTCGATTGATCGGCATTAGCGCATTTGCGGGCGCGTTGCTGACCCTTGCAATCCCCCTGGCCACCGCCCTGGGCGGCGCATGGATCGATACAGCGCTGGTGCTACGATTTCTGCTCGGCGTGAGTCTCGCGGGTGTCTACCCGCCCGCCATGAAGCTGGTCGCCACATGGTCGCGTTCGGATCTCGGTTTCGCGATCGGCATTCTCATTGCTGCGCTGACACTGGGCTCTGCTCTGCCCCATCTCTTTAACGCGATACCGATTCTGGGCGCTGAGGGGATGCCACCCTGGCGTGCTGTACTGATGGTCGCCTCGGCAGCCGCCGCGATCGGAGCGCTGCTGGTCTTGTTGTGGGTACAACCCGGCCCCTATCTGAAGACGACAGCTCCATTCAACTGGCGTTTCGCAGGCAAGATCTTTACCGACCGGCCACTTCGACTTGCGAACTTTGGTTACCTGGGACACATGTGGGAGCTCTACGCGATGTGGACCTGGGTTCCGATCTTCCTGATCGAGAGCTACCGGCAGGCGGGCCTCGACATTGCCGATGCACGACTGGCCGGTTTTGCATCTGTTGCCAGCGGCGCCCTGGGTTGCGTGATGGCAGGCTGGCTGGCCGATCGAATGGGCCGTTGTACGATCACAATCTGGAGCCTGGCCGTGTCCGGCAGTTGTGCACTGCTAGTGGGATTTTTCTTTAACCAGCCGGTAGTGCTGACCATGATCTGTCTTGTCTGGGGGTTTGCTGTGGTCGCCGATAGCGGGCAATTCAGCGCCGCGGTTAGCGAACTGTCAGATCCCCGTTATGTCGGTACCGCACTGACCATGCAGACAAGCACCGGTTTTCTCCTGACGATCCTGACCGTGCAGGCGGTCCCCGCTTTTGCCGACGTTCTGGGCTGGAACCGTATCTTTATCCTGCTCGTCCCCGGTCCGATCTTTGCAATCGTCAGCATGTGGAAGTTGCGACGGCTCCCCGAGTCCCTGGCGATGGCAGGCGGACACCGCTAAGCATAGGTGCCGGTGATAACTTTATAACTTGTTGCGGAATTGCTGTGGCAACAAGTTATAAAGTTATCACCGGCACCCTAATGCGGGCTGGTGTTGACTTCGATGCGTACCCGTAGTTGTTGACCGGGATCGTAGGACAGGTTCCGTTCATAGTCCCTTCCCGCGTAGCGATATCGGACCTGGTAGGAAACCACCTCATCCTGGCGTTGTGTCCGATGGATTACCCGACACCTCGGCTTAGCCGGTGGTCTCAGGGATTCGCGTTTGATGGCCTGCGCAAGACTCAGTGTCGGGTCATCGGCGCGTATGTCGCCGTTCCCTGCACCGGTGATCGCAACCGGCGTGTTGCAAAGAGTTTCGGCGATCGGCACCGCGACACTGCGAGTGACGGGCCGTACCCATTCCACATCGGCATAGTCGAAGGCCACCTCGCCGGCACTTGAAATTCCGGACACCAGGATCAGGATCGCAACAATTATCAGGGGCAAGACAGACAGTCTACGCAGTACAGGTTTCATCGCAATCTCCTTAGCTCAGCGGGAATCCGGCGGCTGCCAGCAATCGCCGGCCCTTGTTGTATTCAGCGCGGTCCGCATACAGGAAGACGACACGGTGCCGGGCGACATCCTGTCGGAACCAGTCAAGACGCAAGGACGGCGCCGTCACTTGCAAGGCTTCCACAAAGGCCCTGGCGCGGTAGGGCGCTGCGAAGATGGCCAGCTCGATCTCGCCTTCCCCGCTCCAGTCTTTCGGCAGATTCGCAGGCCGGCCATTGCCCAGAACGTATTGGAGATGCCTGAAGATGTAGCCGCTGTACCAACTTGCACCCGACGGAATCGCGCCACCTCCCACAGGTATGCGTTGCGGCCCATAGTTGTAGGCTGCAAGCGCCAGATGCAAATCTCCGTCGTATCGATTGAGCAGTTCTTTCAGGTAGCGGGCGCCTGCATCGACGTTGCGACATGGATCATACAAATCATCGAGACGCGCGAATCCGAGATGTCTTGCAGTCGTCGGCCACAGGATCTGCATCAGGCCGTGTGCGTTGGCCGATGATTTGGCGCGGGGATCGAAATTGCTTTCTCCCCGCGCGACTGCCATGAGCAGGGTGACCGGCACTCCATGGGCTGCAGCCGATCTCTTGAAGCAATGTGCGTATGGAAGCCCGAGCGCCGGGTCCCGCCCGGCGTCCACCGCAAGGTAGGTTTTCCAATGCGTATCGGGGTCACCGGTCGTCGTGCGAGCGTCCGCGGCGAGCGGCAAGTATCCCAGGACCAGAACGAGCGCCCAGGCCATGTGACTAGTATTCAAAACTCACCTCCACCCAGCACCAGCCCGCTGACCTGTTCGATTTCGACCAGTCGCGCGCGACGATCATTCTCGCCGATGTGAAAAAACGCCACACGGTATTCGCCCGGACCCGTGCGAATCACCCGGTACTCACGATCCGTGCTGCGGCCGAGACCGGCCGCAAAACCGTTCGCTGATGCTTCACTTCTGAACGGCGTCCAGAAAGCATGCCATGCGCCGATATCGTCACTTTCTGTTGGCGATGTTGCATCAGCAACTTCACCCGGCGCGTTCTCTGCTTCGGGAAGCCCGTCGCTCGCGGCAACGACTGGCGCATCTGCGAGTTGTTTCCCCAACAGTTCTGGCGGCGGTTCGATCTCACCTGTTTCTGGCGCTTGCGCGATCGGGTCGGGCTGCTCCGGCAGCGGCGGGTCGGTGTGCGTATCAGTATTGGCAGTTGCATCAGCAATGCGCTCCAATGCTGCTTTTGCGGAATAGGGGTTGATGTCAGAGCCTTCGCTGCCGGTCGATATCGCGCTGTCGGTTTCCGGCCGCCGGGGGTCCGACGATACCGACTCCAGCAACTCCCCAAACTCCCCCCTCGCTCCTGCCCCGCCGACGTTGCCGGCAAAGACCAGCACCACAACAGCGGTAAGCGCCATTCCTGTTACAAAACCGATAATCTTCAACATGATCCTCTCCCCGGGATGCGGCGCCTGGTGTGCCGATCCCTGTCACTTATCTCCTGGCGACCAGGGCCGCGTCCCGTTGTTCTTCGAACGACAATCTCAACCCGTTCCAGCTGGCAAACTGCAGTTCACCGCCCATCAACTCATCAAGTCGGCTCAGCCAGCGCTCAAGTCGCGCTCCACTCATCGTCCGCGAGGTACACCCCGCGGGGACCTGGCTGATGAGGTTGGCGAGTCGCCGCGACGACCGACCGTCCGGGGTGGCGACGACAAAGACGGACAGACCTCCCGACATGTAATGATCAGGCGTTAGCGGGTGCCGGAGCCTCTTGCCCGAACCGACGCTGATGCCATCGCCGCCGCCGCAGCCGGATGGCGCCAGGCGGGTCAACCCGGTTCCCTCGCCCAGGGCGAGGACAAAGACGCGCTGTTCGGTGGCACTCGTCACTTCCAGGACGAGGGATTCGGAAACCGGCAAGGCGCGCGCTGACGTCCAGCGTTTCACCCACCCAGTCGCAGCGACCGGGGCGGCACGGAGCCGGCAAACGCAAGACCTTCAGATGGTCTGCGCAAGCGCCCCTCAATGGAGTCTGGCGACTGCACAGGCGTTTCGGCGGCGACATCGATCTCAGGCGCGATATCGGCCGACGGCTACCGCGCGGGGCCGAGACATAGGCCGCCGCTTCGAGGCTGGGCATATTTGATTCGGACCCTACAGGTCGCAGCGACGCCGAGTACTGTTTTAGCTCAGCGGCAACCGGGTGAATCCTGGAGGACAGGATGACATCAGCCTGGTCGCGGTCGTTCGTCAGACGCAGCACATCGGCCCTGGCGAGATAGCTACCGACCAGGGACAGTGTCGCGCCACCGTATTCATCCGCCGACGCGTCATCGACCCAGGCGCGGATCTCGACTTCCGGCTGGGCCAGCAGGCCACAGCCGAGTGTAAAGGCAATGCGTGCCGCCAGCAGGTCGGGCTGATCGGGCTGGAACGGCAGCGATCTTTGACCACGCAGCGTCTCGACCGATGTCTTGCGACTCAGCTTCGTCCGCTCCTCGCCGTTGAGACGACCGCTCCAGTCATAGGCAAAGCCAGGTACCCAGGCGTTGTCGTCCAGATCGAGGATTCTTATCTTCAGGTGGGCACGGCCGGCGCCGGCAGCGCCGGTCTCGACACCGACCAGGTAGCGCCCGTTGCCGGGTCGGCAATCCAGTCGTCGAGGACTACCGACCTGTTGCCAGTCTGGTGCGACCGGTTGCCGCGCCATGACGATGCCCGTGGTCCCGGTCAATGCCTGGACAATCAGGGTCCGAATGCCTGCCGCCAGCTGATCGGGGTCGGCCACGATTTGCTGCCCTCGCATTACCGCCACTCCGAGGGGCTGACCGCGAAACCGTGGGTGACCGGTTAGCTGGTCTTTTAGTTTCGGTAACAGGTCGTTCGACAACCACCGGTCAAGATCCGGCGTCGGTGAGGCCGCCACGACGGCCGGCAAATGCAGCATGGCAAGAAGGCAGACAAGCAATCCAGACCGTACTGCCTGCAGTTTTCGACTAAACATCGCCGTTCTCCAGGTAGACCTCGCCGTTCGCCCGGATGATTAGTTCACCCCCGTCGTGGGCGCGGAGGATTCCCTTCAGCGTCGAGCGGGTTGCCGCGGGCAAGGTGACACCCCACACCACGTCGGCAGCCGTGTAACCTGCATCCGACAAAGCAGCCTGCAGAGTGATGGGTACGGTGTCCGGCGTAATGGCGTGAAACCGGCGTGGCTGAGCCGCCGATCGAAACCGCGGGCCCGTCTGGCCAAAACTCAGTTTGAGCGTTTCTCCCTCGCCAAAAACAAACAGGGACGCGCGACCCGCTTCGACCAGCCTCAGCAAGGCCGCGTCACTCTCGAAACGCAAGGTGAAACCCTTCTTTGGCTCCGGTGGCCGGGCTTGCTGTGGCGTTTCCGTAGCGTTGACCGGCTCGGGTTCGGGCGCTATTTGTACAGCAGGTGAAGTGATGGCCACGACGCCCCCGGTCCGGACTAATGCGGATTTAGGGGGAGGAACCGGGGGCGCCGCGACCATCGGGGAATCGGTGTGTTTGTTGCCGGGGATCGCTGTACTTGCAAGCGGTGTTTTCGCTACGGGTTCGACTACTGTCTCCCGTACGGGCTGTTGGCTCTCTTCGACAAGCGGCGGCGGTTCCTGGAGAGCCGACTGGCTTGTGTCCACCTCGTCTACCAGCGACGAAATCGCGACGATGGAAAGTGCCACGATCGCCACAAAGCGCATGACATCAGCTTGTAACTCCGCATCGCTGTTGCCGGCGTCCTGCCATGCATGATGTGAACCCGGTCGCATCACGGCTGACCCTCTTCGCCAGGGAGAAGCTGATGCAGTTGCCGCTCGATGGAGGACAGGCTGACACGCATGGCGGCAAAGTCCCGGCGCGATTCCCGTTCATAAAATTTCTTCAGCGCGGAACCAACCGTCAAGGCCTTCCAGGCACGCATGAGATAACCGCCAACGCCGCCGAAAATGGTCGTGGACAAGGCGAGCAGAATGCCCCCCTCCACCATCCTCTCCAGCACCGCAACACCGCCACTGGCCGCGCCCACATCCGTGCCCGCGAGAGCCTGCACCAGGGCGCCACGCATCCCGATCGCAGTCCAGATCACGCCAACGCCGAAAAACAGACTCGTCCAGACCTCGCTCAGATGATCGGCCTGCGCCACGTCCTCCAGCGGGGCAGATCCCGCCAGCGCCTGGCGCAGGCGCTCCAGCGTCATGACGTAGAGCACCAGCACCAGGGTGAAAACGGGCAGCGAGAAACCGAGGTTTCTCCACACCCAGTCGACCGTGGCGCCGACGGCATCCGCGGACATCGTTGTTGTTGCGAGGTGGTGCCCCGCGAGTGTTGTTGCGAGTGCGGCCAGCAAAGTGACCAGCACGCCAGCTGACAAGCCCGCGGTGAACCGATATCGGCCCGTGACGTTCATGTCGTGAGCTACCGACCGCCCGCGGCACAGGCGCGGCAGGTCGCCTCGAGCACAAGCTCGGTCTCCTGCAACAATCGATCAGCCCGGTAATAACCGTCTCGGTCCATCGATGCCGAGAGCATGCCGCGCTGCTTGTCCGCGAGCTCCCGTTCCATATTCGCCATAACCTCAGCGCGCACCGGGCAGGTCTGGGCACAGTTGTTGTAGTCGCCCTGGAGCGAAACAAACTTGACGTTGAAATAGCGATTCCATGTCTCCTGGGATTGCCGTTTGCTCAACAGTCCTTCGTCGCCGGCCCACACCAGAAAGTCGCTAAAGGCTCGCTTGTTTTCAGGCGCCGGATCTCCCTCCGCGACGTCCAGTAACTGGTCCATGTAGCTGTCGAAGTGGACGACGCAACCAGCCGCCAGGTTCGACTTCGCCGACTGAATCGCTCTGTCGAGGTTCTGGGTGTCTGCGAGCGAACACTGGGGAGCGCTGGTAGCGCAGGCTGTCAGCATCAATGACAGCAGCGCAAGACCAACAAGACCGATCAGGCTGAGTGCCGTTGCTCTGTTATCCATGACTGTTCTCCAAAAAGTAATTGAGTGTTCTGATGGCGCTTACCATTCGAGAGGACTCTCGAATTCGTTGGTGGCGATCCCGGGAGGCGGTCCGGCCAGTTCGATGACTTGCCCGGCCTCACCAAAGAGGATCGACTTCACACCAGCGACGACCTGTTGCATCTCCGGGGTGATCACGCCGAATGACTGGTTGAGCTCTTCCAGCAAGGTCGCGCGACCGATCTCTTCGCGCGTCTGCGCGATCAGTACCGAGGCTTCCTCCATATCCAGGTAGATATCGGCAGCGACAACGGCCAGCGAGTGGTCCGTGCCGCGTCCCGACTGGGCAACGAGCCGGTAATACTGCTGAAAGCGTTGCGACAGCCGCAGTCCGGATCTGCCACGCAGCTTCGGCTGGGCCGGCTCAGCACCGTTCGGCTGGTTGCCCAACAGGGTTTCCTGCAGCGTCCACGGCGTCATCTTGAGACCGAGTTCGGCTCTCAGGCGTTTTTCCAGACTGGTGCGCGTGCTGTTTACCGAGCGTTCCATATCGGGCAGCTTGTCGCTCATGATGTTGAGCATTTCCATATACGACGCGCCGAGTTGCTTGGCGATACGTGCACAACCCGGATCTTCATCGGCGCCGTCGCACTTGCTGTCCATATACAGTTGCTGCTGACGGTCCAGGCGTCCGATCACATCCTGAAGACCGGTTTCCATCTCACCGGCAACCTGTCCGGTTTCCTTTATGTCTTCCAGCACGGTGGTCGGAAACAGCTGCAGCGCGGGTCCGCGTGCGGCGCCCATCAGTAATGGCGCTGCAAGCAGCACTAGCACTGCGACCGGCTGACTCATCTTGATAAAACCTTTGTATGTCATCTCTAACTCCCTCGGCCCTCCCCGGGGCCCGGCTTGGGGTTGAATGAAGGCGGGTCCTGCGCCAGGCGCGTTTGCCACCGTCTGATGAGCAAGTTACGGGAGACAAGCTGAACAAGGGCTGAACGAGACCGATCCAGCGCTCCGGGAAGCGGAGTTGTTGTCGCGGCGATCTATTTCTTTTATAACTTTCAGATAGTTATGATAAGAGCGCATCGATTTGTTCCAGCCGTTCAGCTTCGGTTCAGCCGCTGCCCACTAATCTGGTCCCCGAGTCGGACGAACACCCGACGAGGGCAAGCAGAAAAGGAGTACTACGATGATCCGCAAAACAGTGATAATCCTCGCCACCGCAGCCGCCATGGCCGCGCCTGTCATCGCAAGCGCGTCTCATGACGATGATCAGTACCAGTACGCAAAGGTGGTCGAAGTAGAGAACATGTATCGTTACGAGACGGTCCAGATCCCGCACCGGGAGTGCTATACCACGACAGAGCACCGGGAGGTGCGGCGCAGTGACTACCGTCACGATCGCGGTCGCAGACACTCAGGTTCCGGGTTCTCGACGGTCGCCGGCGGTATCATCGGCGGTGTGATCGGTCATCAGTTCGGCAAGGGAAATGGTCGCGACGCCATGACAGTGGTGGGCACCTTGATCGGCGCCGCGGTGGGTCACAACGCCGGACATCGCAGGGAAGAGTACCGCCCCTCCTATACGGTCGTACGTTCCTATCCGGTCGAACGCTGTGAGACTCGCTACACGACCGAGGAGCGCAGGGTTGCGGACGGCTACCGGGTGACCTACCGGTTTGCGGGTCGCGACTACACGACCCAGACCTACGATCACCCTGGCAAAGAAATCCGCATCCGGGTTGCAGTGACGCCTGTCGAAGCCTAGGAATGACAGCCCCATGGCTCGTCGGCTCGCGCTATTCGATGCAGAGATGAAATTGCGTTGCCCGGGGACATGGCCGAGAATCCTGTCTATGTCCCGATCTTTGCTGACAATGGCCGCGCTGACGAGCCTTCTTGTAACCGCCATCTCTCCGGAGGTGGCGGTTGCCGCATTCAGGCAACCCGCTGAACACACCGCGACAAACGCCACGGCGATCATGTCGCCGATGGCCGAAGGACGCGTGTCGCTGGATGAGGCCATACGGAAGGTCCGCAAGGCCTATGGCGATGTCACCATTCTCAAGGCCCAGACCAAGGGCAAGGTTCACCAGATCAAGTTCCTGACCGATTCCGGTCGCGTCCGCACCGTGCGTGTCGACACCAATACCGGCGAGTTCATCTGAAGCCATGCGCGTCCTGGTCGTCGAGGACGAAACCGCCCTCCGGGAGAGCGTGGCTGCGCGCCTCAGGAATGACGGCTACACCGTCGATGAAGCGGCAGACGGTGAAGAAGGCCTGTACTACGGGCGGGACTTCGCGCCAGATGTAGCGATCATCGATCTTGGATTACCACGGCTGCCTGGCATGGACCTGATCAAACAGCTACGCGAGGAAGGACGCGATTTCCCTATTCTGATTCTCACTGCAAGAGGCCGGTGGGAGGAAAAAGTCGATGGCCTGGCGGCGGGTGCAGACGATTATGTTGTAAAGCCTTTTCACATGGAGGAACTGCTGGCACGCCTGCAAGCCTTGCTGCGACGTACCGGAGGCTGGGCTAGTCCGGTGTTGAAAAGCGGTCCGGTCGCATTGGACACACGGGCCCAGATCGTCAGTTTGAATGGCGAGCCGGTCGAATTGACAGCATATGAATACCGGGTGCTCGAGTGCCTGTTGCTGCGACCCGGCGAGGTGCTCTCAAAAGCGGAACTGACCGACCGTCTGTACGAGCAGGATTTCGAACGGGATTCCAATGTCATAGAAGTGTTTGTGGGTCGTTTGCGCCGCAAGCTGGATCCGGACGGCTCGCTCAAGCCCATCGAGACCTTGCGCGGTCGCGGCTATCGATGGCAACTCACAACCGAGAGCCAATGACTATTCCCGGTTCGTTGACGACGCGGGTGATGGTGGCGGCCACTTGTCTGCTAGCGCTGTTCTTCGGCCTGACATTCGCAGCCCTCGACCTTGCCTTCAGCCGCGCGGCGCGACAGGCGCTGGATGATGTCCTCGATTCACAGGTGGTCGGGCTTCTCGCCGCCGCCGACCCAGGCGAAGATCACAGCCTCGTGCTGCCGGCCGGTCTCCCCGAGACGCGATTTTCCAGACCGGGCTCCGGACTCTATGCTCAGCTTGTCGCCGCCGATGGCGCCATCCTGTGGACGTCGGATTCGGCCACCGGTCTTGAGCTGCCACAGGCGGATAGTCCCAAACCCGGACGCCGTGTGTATGACGAATTCAGGCTGGCGGACGGAACCGAGGTGACCCGTGTCAGTCTCAGGGTCGACTGGGACTTCGACGATCTCGTCAGCAGGGGTTTCGTCTTCTCTGTCGCGAGCAACATGGACAGCTATCACACCCAGGTATCGCGTTACCGCAAGCGCCTCGGTGGCTGGTTTGTTGTGATGACCATCCTGCTGGTCGCGGCACAGCTTCTCGTGTTGCGATTTCTGCTAAAGCCGCTGCGTGAAGCCGAAACCGAGGTTGGCGAGATAGAAGCCGGACGGTTGGACCGGCTGAGTGAGGGTTACCCGGCCGAACTCGAAGCGCTTGCCAGCAACATCAACCGCCTGATCGACAGCGAGCGGGCACGAAGCACGCGCTATCGCGAATCCCTCGACAATCTCGCCCACAGCCTCAAGACACCGCTTGCCGTTGTTAGAAGCCAGACTGAGGGCAGCGACGAGCAGGACGAAACGGACAAGACGATACAAGAGCAAGTTGATCGCATGCAGGGGATCGTCGACTACCAGCTAAAGCGAGCCGTCGCCGGTAGCGCGGGCACAGGATCGGCATCCGTCGATGTGGCGCCGGTAGTGGATTCGACGCTTTCCGCATTGACAAAAGTCTATGCCGACAAAGCCGTCAATGTCGCCAGAGAACTCGACCGGAACTGCGTCTTCTTTGGCGATCGGGGCGACCTGACTGAAATACTGGGTAACCTGCTCGACAATGCGTTCAAGTGGTGTAGCAGCCGCGTCCTGGTATCCGCCAACCCTATTACGCAAGCGGACAAGAAACGTGACGGTCTCGAACTCGTCATACATGACGACGGCCCGGGTATCGACGGAGGTCAGGCCGACCTGCTGACCCGCCGCGGAATGCGAGGAGACGAGGCCGTCCCCGGTCAGGGCATCGGGCTTGCCGTCGTCCGCGAAACCGTCAAGGCGGCCGGTGGCAAGCTGGAGTTCGGTCCATCCGATCTCGGTGGAGCCTGCGTACGGATAACCCTTCCGCCGGTCTGATTGCTTCGTTCCGGGCACCGCAAGATTGCTGGAGCTCGCTAGATGTCCAGCGGCTCCAGCGTAGAAACCAGCCGGTTCGGGTCCTCCCGCCACGCGTCTGAGGCATCGATATACAGCTCAATGCCATTACCATCCGGGTCGGCGAAGTAGAGCGACTTGGTCACCTCATGATCGATGGGTTCGTTCTTTATGCCGAGTCCATCGAGCTCACGTTTTGCACGCACGAGATCTTCGAGATCATCACCAATTTTGAAAGCCACATGATCCAGCCCTGACTGTGCTTCATCACCCATCTCAGAGCTTTCAGAGATGGCGAAATCATGATGATTCCCTAGACTGAAGAACGCCATATTCATACCGTCCATTTTGAGGTGGGTACAAACCGGCAGTCCCAGCACGTCCCGATAAAACGCCTCTGAACGTGCAAGATTACGCACGCGCACCACGACATGGCCTAGTGACTTGATGTCCATTGGTTTTCCTCCGATGACTGTAGAGCGCGAGTGCAGCTTGCAGAAGATTGATTGAACTATCACCGAATGGCAAGTTATGGAATGTCTTGCGATTCGATGTATGGAGACATCCAAAACACAGTGCCTGCGCTTCCCGGGGAGGACAGAAGGTAGCCACGACGAGTTACAATCCGCTTCCAGATTCCCGATTACCTGGAAGCAAGAATTGCTGTGAAAGATTGTAATCAATGTGGTAAGTGTTGCACGCACTATGGCGATGGTGGTCTGTCCGCTTCAAAAAGCGAGATAGATTGGTGGGAAACGAACAGACCGGAGATATTCAGTTATGTAAGCGGTGGGGAAATCTGGATAAGCCCCGTCACCGGAAAGCAAATGGTGCGGTGCCCCTGGCTAAAGAAACTTCCCAATCAGGAAAAGTATATCTGTCGCATCTATGACGACCGCCCTAAAGACTGTAAGTATTACCCGGTCACGATCAATCAAATGGTCAAGGACGAATGCGAGATGCTGGAAGCCCGGGATCTTGCTCACCCAAAACAGGCGCAGAGAATTCTGGATAATCTCATGGCTGATAGCCGCCCCCCTGTGAGTAAGTGGTAACTGCCTGGGCAGTAATCGGCCCATCATTGTTCTGTCCGACCAGCCGTGGCGTGGAGAGGACGAGTCGGCCATGGCCTACGTTATTGATTCATGCTTTGCAGCATGACCTTCCCGACCAAACTACTTAATGTTGTGAAATACAAAAGGGGTGAGACGCTATGCCGCGATTAGAAGAAAAGACCGCTCTCCTGACCGGAGCGACAGGAGGAATCGGTGAAGCCACCGCCAAAAGATTCCTGGAAGAAGGGGCCAGGGTAATGTTGTTAGGTCGATCGCGCGAAAAACTTGATGCAACCAGCGAGAGACTTTCGGGCGGGGATAGAGTGTCGAGTTTCGTGGCCGATGCCGTCGATGAAGCAGCTATCGCGGCTGCAGCGCAAGCGACAGTCAATACTTTCGGCGGGATAGATATCCTGCTCGCCAATGCTGGAACTGAGGGTGTGTCAAAACCGCTTGAATCCCAATCCCTTGAAGAATTCGAGAATGTCTTGCGTGTCAATGTCACCGGTGTGTGGCTGGTGATGAAGCACTGCGTCGAGCCCATGAAAAAAGGTGGTGGCGGTTCGATAATCGCCCTATCGTCGATTGCCGGCCTCATCGGGTTTCCCGGACTCTCGGCTTACACCGCAAGTAAACATGCGGTGTACGGCCTTGTAAAAACAGCGGCACTGGAGCTTGCAGAATCGGGGATCCGGGTGAACGCGATTGGGCCCGGTCCGATCGATAACCGGATGATTCAGTCGATTGCTGAACAGATGAATCCGGGTGGTGCAAGCGAAGTGAGAGAGGCGATGGAAAATCTGGTAGCGATGAAGCGATTTGGAACAAATGAGGAGGTCGCAAACCTTGCTCTGTTTCTTGCCTCCGACGAATCATCCTATTGCAGCGGGGCTATGTATCCGATCGATGGCGGTTTCACAGCGGCTTAGTACCTGTTTGTTTACCAATTCCTGATTAAGGGAGTGAGTTCATGTCTACACGCCTGTTGCCTGTGGCGGTCATCACCGCAATGTTCATTGCTTTCGTCGCACCGAATAACGCTGCTGCACGGGAGTCCGATCCTGCATCCGGTCCGAAAGCTGTGCTGGTCACCGGCGCAAGCACAGGCATTGGCCGCAAGATAACCGAAGTGCTTGCCGCCAATGGTTACTTTGTTTATGCGGGGGCGCGCAAACAAGGAGACCTGGACGCGCTCAACGAAATCGAGAACGTACAGTCGATTCGCCTCGATGTGACCATTCAGGAAGAGATCGATGCGGCGGTCGAAACCGTCCGCAAGGGCGGAAGAGGTCTGTTCGGACTGGTAAACAATGCCGGCGTCGTTATCGCGGGCCCGCTAATCGAGGTAGACGAGGATGATTTAGCGTGGCTTTTTGACGTGAATGTTTTCGGACCATACCGAATTACCCAGGCCTTCGCGCCATTTATTATCGAGTCAAAGGGTCGCATCACAAACATCAGTTCTATCTCGGGAATTTTGTCTGCCAGCTTTTTGGGCCAGTACAGTATGAGTAAGCACGCCATAGAGGCCTATTCTGACGCACTCGCCGGAGAAATGGAGCGTTTCGATGTCAAGGTCAGTGTGATCGAGCCTGGGAATTTCCGATCGCAAATTGGCAAGAAACAGGCAAAGCAACTGTCGGAACAATCTTATACGCAGGAAGGTTCACCATTCGCAGAAGATCTCGCGTGGTGGGTAGACTACCTCGCCGATCGAAGTGATTTTAAGGAGCCAGACGCCGTCGCCGCAGCGACGATACATGCGTTGTTCGACGAAAACCCGAAACGCCGCTACCTGGTCGTACCGGATCAAAAGGAGGCGGACTGGACGATCCGGAAAGCAATTCAGGAACTCGTTCAGCTAAATGCAGATCACGCCTACTCATACAGCCGTGAGCAGCTGGTAAACATGCTGGATGAGGAGATGGCCATCAACTAGCAGAGATTCACTCCTGATTCGGCCTGATTTCAGTGCCCGTTGGCTGTGACCAGCAACGGTGCTTTCGACTGATCAGACCCGTCGGAATCGTGACAGCAACAGAAGAGAAAATAGACCGAAAAGGCCAAAGCTGCCACCACCACCGCCGCCCCCACCGGTATCGGGAGGCGGCACGTTGGGGGTATTCAACGGTGGATTCAGGCCGGCCGCGCTGTCGACAGTTGAATCGGAAACGATAATCGCGGTGACGATGACCAGGTTTGTCTCATCGATCGGAACGAGGGCGTCGAAATCAGCCTGCGTGTAGTCTCGCAACGGGAGCGAATTGACCGGCGCGTTGAAATCGTAGATCGGCAACGATGCAATCGCCTCGATCACATCCATGCCATCTCCGACGACCTGACCGAATACCGTGAAACCCTCGTTCTGGACGTCCAGGTTGGCGCTGTTATTTGCCAGGTTGAAGTACCACTGGCTGGTAGCGCTATCCGGATCGCCACCCAGCTTGGCCATGGCGATGGTGCCACGGACATTCGAGAATAGCGGTTCATTTACAACCGGCGGATTGGCCGGAATCGTTTCGAGTGGCAAGGCCATGTCAAAGAAAAACCCGCCACCCTGGACGATGAAACCCGGCACAGATCGATGATAAATCGAGTCCGTGTAGGCGCCATTGTTCACGTAGTTGAGGAAATTGGTCACCGTCTCTGGTGTGTTGATATCGTAGAGATTGACCTCGAAATTCCCCATGACGGTTTGAAACTCGACCACTGTCGCGTCCGCGATCCGAGGGAATACCGGTGCGACGAAAATAACAGCGGTAAGTAAAAGGCCGCGACGGAAAATACCTGGAGTCATGATGATTCCTCGAAATGCCTGCTATGCAGGACTTTGGGCCAAAACAGTCGCGCATTCTACACAACTGAAGTGAAAACAACCGCGAAAAATAGAATTCAGGTTGCGTGTCGAAAATCAGATAGCGAATGAGATGCGCAAGAACATTGAGCGGATGTTCAGGGTCTGATCATCGGGACGAAAAAAGGTTCGCTTCCCGGGCGTTCGCTATCGAATGACAAGCGATGCTCGCCAGGGCTCTTGTATAGGCGGGCCATCCTTGTTTCCGAAGCGGATATTTCGCGTGAACTCACCGGACGGCTAACCAGGCCAACCCACCTACTCCTGCGCTTCGGCCTGCGCGACCAGCCAGTCAATCGCCGCACGTATCTTGGGATCGTGGGCAGTTTGTTCCGGGCAGACCACGTAGATCGCGACATCCGTGGCCAGAACCAGGTCGAAAGGCCGGACCAGCCTGCCTTCGCGCAGCTCCGTTTCGAGGGTTCGAGGGCTGGCGAGGGCAACGCCCTGCCCCTCCAGGGCAGCCCGGAAAAGGACGTTGGTGTCGTCCATGACCCAACCCTGGTGAGGATCCACGCTGCTGATACCGGCAAAATCCAGCCACGACGCCCAGTACTGGTAGCTACCGTCATGCAACAGCCGCGCGTTGTTGAGATCCTCGGGAGACTTCAATGCGTTGGGTCCTTTTAGCAACTCCGGCGAACAGACTGGCACCTCCACGTGGTCGAACAAACGCCTTACAAATAGCCCCGGCCAGTCGCCGCGACCATACCGAACAGCGACATCGATACGCTCGCGCTCGAAATTCACCAGCCTGGGAGTCGAGCTGATGCGGATGCCATATTGCGGGTAGTCCCGCTGGAAAAGATGCAGACGCTGCACCAGCCAGGCGGCCGCGAACCTTGGCGTCGTGCTGATCGTCAGAATTTGCTTTTCCTGCTCGCGCACTCGGAAGGCGTCCGTCGCCTCAGCCACTTGTTCAAAGGCGCGCCGGACGCCCACTGCGTATTCCCTGCCCTCGCTTGTCAGCTCGATACCGCGTGGCAATCTCTTGAACAGGCGACAACCCAGAAACTTCTCGATTTGTTGTATCTGGCGGCTGACTGCACCGTGGGTCACGAATAAATCACGCGCCGCCGCGGTGAAGCTCTTGTGGCGCGCCGCAGC
>PVMK01156078.1_pt1 | contig 23067 bp, 20 predicted proteins | sample 1853481 | NCBI WGS metagenome assembly PVMK01 (sample SAMN08533507, study PRJNA380276) | Marine sediment metagenome, whole genome shotgun sequencing project. | reverse complement strand
CTCCTCCTCGTCCTCGACATTGGTCTTTTCGAGATGAAGTTCTAGAATAAATGGGCAACATCCTGGATAATCGTTTTTATCTCTTCTCCAATTCCGCTTAGCGTATCCGGATCCATTTCCAGAAATTTTGCCGAATCCAGTTCGTTGAAATCCACTTCATCCTCAAAAAGACTGTAACCGATAGTACGGGTCAGCATGTTGGCCAGATGGATAACCAGGATCTCTTTTTTGGTTTAAAGCGGCAAATGGATTGAGGCCTGAATAGCTCTAGCATAGCATTTTAACGCTAAGATATCTATAATATATGCGTGCCCGCTTACAAATCAAATAGGAATTGACACTCAAATGTCTTTTCCATATGATCGATTTATCACAAACGGGTGTTAATTGAAAAAGGTAATGCGAGCATGGATCTAGCAGCTGCCTGGAATGCCGAATTCATCGAGGAGCAATACAAACGCTGGAAAGCCGATCCTACCAGTGTTTCCAGGGACTGGTGCTTTTTTTTCGAAGGCTTTGAGTTAGCGGCCTCCGGTGCACCTGAAGCTGTTGAGGGCTTTGATGAAGAACAGCTGTTAAGGCAATCCAGGGTTGAATCGCTTATTTATCGATACCGGGATCTTGGGCATCTGCTGGCCTGCCTGGATCCTTTGGCGGCTTGCCCCACCGAGCATTCCCTGCTATCGCTGGAGGCATTTAATTTAACCTCGCAAGATCTGGACCGCGAATTTTTTACCCGCCGCTTTGCAACCGACCGGCACGCCCCGCTAAAAGAAATTATTCAGGCGCTCAAAGAGACCTACTGCCGCTCCATCGGGGTGGAATTCATGCACCTGCAGGATCCATCCGAGCGCCGCTGGCTGCTGGATCGCATGGAACCGATTCGCAACCGGCCCACGTTAGAGCCGGCTGCCAAACAGCGCACATTAAACAGCCTTGTAAGAGCTGCTCTTTTTGAACAGTTTTTGAATAAAAAATACATCGGGGTAACGCGGTTTTCCCTGGAAGGGGGCGATGCCCTGATTGCGGCGCTGGATTTTTTAATTGAAAATACGGCCCAGCACGGCGGCCAAGAGATCATTTTAGGTATGGCTCACCGCGGCCGCCTAAATGTTCAGGCCAACATACTTCAGAGGCCCTATGAAGATATATTCAGCGAGTTTGAAAGCTGTTACAATCCCGAAGAGGTCGTTGGCGCCGGGGATGTAAAATACCACAACGGCTATTTAGCCGACCTCAAAACCGCCAATAATCAAGAGCTGCGCATGTATTTAATGAACAACCCGAGTCATCTCGAAGCGGTTGACCCGGTGGTGGAGGGATTTACCCGCGCCCGGCAGGAACTCATCGGGGATAACAGCGGTGCGCAGGTCCTGCCGCTTTTAATCCACGGCGATGCCGCTTTTGCCGGACAGGGTATTGTCGCTGAAACGTTAAACATGTCGCAGCTGGATGGATATAAAACCGGCGGCACGATTCATATCGTTATCAACAATCAAATCGGTTACACAACCCTTCCTGAACATGCGCGCTCCACCCGATACTCGACCGATATTGCCAAGATGCTGATGGTACCCATCTTTCACGTGCATGGGGAAAGCCCGGAAGCCGTCGTGCATGTTATCCAGCTGGCTGCCGACTACCGCCGGGAGTTTGCAAAGGACGTCGTGATCGATCTGGTCTGCTACCGCCGCTACGGGCATAATGAAGGCGATGAGCCCTATTTTACACAACCTCAGATGTATGACCGCATCCGCCAGAGGCCCTCGTTGCATCAGCTTTACGCAGATCAATTGATATCCGAAGGTATTGTCCGCCAGGATGAACTCGATAAGACAGCAGAAAACATCAACGCTCAATTGGAGCAGGCCTACGCGAGTGTCCACGGCAGTGAATGCCCGTTTCCCGAGTCCAGTTTCTATGAAGAGTGGCAAGACGTTAGTGCAACTTACTCTCACGATCCGGTATCGTCGGGCGTTGCTAAAGATGTCCTGACTTCGCTGGCCAGACAATTAAATACGGTTACAAGCGATTTTGCCATTAACCCGAAATTGCAACGGTTATTAAAAAAACGTTTGGATGCAGTCGAACGTGGTGATGGAATTGACTGGGCCAATGCCGAGGCGCTGGCCTTTGCATCCCTGCTGAAAGAAGGTTTTTCCGTCCGTCTGAGTGGCCAGGATAGCGGCCGCGGTACGTTCAGCCAGCGCCATAGCACGCTGGTCGACATCCAGAATGAAAAGCGCCACGTCCCCTTAAATACAATTGATGCCGATCAGGCCCGGTTTTATGTTTATGACAGCCTTTTGTCTGAGGCCGGCGCACTCGGTTTTGAATACGGCTATTCTCTGGCTCAGCCCAACAGCCTGGTTCTCTGGGAGGCCCAGTTCGGCGATTTCGTCAATAATGCCCAGGCGGTGATTGACCTGTTTATTGCCAGCGGTGAGACCAAGTGGCAGCGTCTCAGCGGCCTGGTTTTGCTGCTGCCCCACGGTTATGAAGGCATGGGGCCTGAGCACTCCAGTGCCCGGTTTGAGCGGTTTTTGCTGTTGTGTGCCGATGACAACCTCCAGGTATGCAATCCGACCACACCGGCCCAATATTTTCATTTGTTGCGGCGCCAGGTCAAAACTAGCTTTCGCAAGCCCCTGGTGATCATGACGCCCAAAAGCCTGCTGCGCCACCCCCAGGCGGTTTCGAAAATTGAAGACCTATCTGCGGGCAATTTCCAGCCCATTCTGGATGATCCCGGCGGCTCCAAACAGGCGACAACTGTTTTGGTATGCAGCGGAAAGATCTTTTACGAACTGTTTCAAAGCCGCAACGAATCAAAAAAGACAGGTATTGCAATTGTTCGGCTGGAACAGTTCTATCCATTTCCGGAATCACAGGCAATAAAGCTCATCCAAAAATATCGTCAGGCCAAAAAATGGTTCTGGGTCCAGGAGGAACCGCAGAACATGGGTGGGTGGCAGTTTGTACAGCCGCGCTTAAACGCAGCTTCCGGCAAGTCGTTCGCCTATATCGGTAGAAAAGCGGCTTCCAGCCCGGCAACCGGCTTTCCCGGTTTAAGTAAATTAGAGCAACAGGCAATCGTGGAACAGGCCATCGGACCGCCTGCCATCAGCAAAGGCAAAGCCGCCGCCGGGTAATTCCGGCCTGTCGGCTACTGGCGTCTGGCTGCTGGTCACTGGCCTCTGGTTGCTGGCCTCAAATAGGTGTCAGGTGTTCCGCCGGAGGCGGATTCGGTGTCAGTCGGTTTTCGAGTACGAGGACGAGGACGATATTTTATTCTCCTCATTTTACTCGTCCTCGTCCTCGTCCTCGTCCTCGTTCTCGTACTCGGGTGCCGTCCAATAATACTTCTGACACCTGACACCCGAAACTTGATAGGCAGCGAGTAACCAGTGATTAGAAGCCAGACGCCAGCGGCGGATTCGATATTCGATATTCAATTAGATGTTCTTTACTTATTTATTAAACTACTTTAACTAAGGATATTTTAGGAAGTACTATGATAGTCGAGATAAAGGTTCCCAGCGTGGGCGAATCGGTAACAGAAGCTTTACTCGCCCAATGGTTCAAAAGCGATGGCGATAGGGTTCAAAAAGACGAGCCGCTTTTTGTCATCGAAACCGATAAAGTCACTTTAGAAGTGGTCTCCGAAGTCGAGGGCGTGTTGTCGATTAAGGTTCAGGAAGGTGAAACGATAGCCATCGGCGCTGTGGTCGGCACCATTGATACAGCCGCTGCCCCGAAACCTGCTGCAGCTCCGGAAGCTCCTGAAATAAGAGAAACACAACCTCAAGCCGCACCGCCCGAGGAACCTCAGGAACCAGCCCCGGAAGCCCCCGCACCGCCTGCCCCGAAACCGCTACCACCGCAACCGGTGGCCGCTGCGGCCAGGCCGTCGTTCGGTTCGGATGACCTGGCGCCTTCTGTGCGCCGGCTGATCACTGAAAAAAATTTAGACCCGTCACTGATTAACGGAACCGGAACGAATGGGCGGATCACCAAAGGGGATGTTGTTTTATTTCTGGAAGGGTTGCCGGTACCGGCCCCAGGCGATGACACGGTTCAAAAACCCGTTGAACCCCCGCCGCAGCGGTCAGCCGAAAAAATACAGCCCGGCGAAGAACTGATCACGCGCAACCCGATGAGCCCGACCCGTCAGCGAATTGCCCCACATCTGCTGAATCCCAAGCAAAACACCGCCATGCTGACCACCTTTAACGATATCGACATGACCCGGGTACAGGCACTCCGGGCTCAGTTTAAAGACAGCTTTAAGGAAAAATACGGCATCTCGCTGGGCATGATGTCTTTTTTTATCAAAGCCTGCGTGGAAGCCTTGAAGGAATTTCCGGAAGTCAATGCCTTTATCGAAGAAACAGACATCGTCTACCATCATTATTATCATATCGGCGTTGCCATAGGGTCGGAAAAGGGACTGGTAGTTCCTGTCATCCGCCATGCCGATCAGCTTAACTTCGCCGAACTGGAGAAGGCCATTATCGATTTTATCAACAAAATTAAAGAAAATCGCCTGGAACTATCCGATCTTGAAGGCGGTACGTTTACCATCAGCAACGGCGGTGTTTTCGGTTCGCTATTGAGCACACCGATATTAAATATGCCCCAGAGCGGAATTCTGGGGATGCACCGCATTGAAAAGCGGCCCGTGGCCATTGAGGATCAGATGGTTATTCGACCCATGATGTATGTTGCGCTCAGTTACGACCACCGCATCATTGATGGTCGTGAAGCCGTCACCTTTCTAAAGCGCATCAAGGAATGTATCGAGAATCCGGAACGCATTATGATGGAGATTTAGTTATGGCCCCAAATAACACCTATGATGTGATCATTATCGGCAGCGGACCCGGAGGTTATGTGGCATCCGCGCGCGCAGCCCAGCTGGGCTTGAAGGTTGCCTGTATTGAAAAAGCACCTCGCCTGGGAGGCGTTTGTCTCAATGTCGGCTGCATCCCCAGTAAAGCCCTGTTGGACTCAAGTGAATATCTCCAGCTCGCGAAAGACCAGTTTGCCGATCACGGCATCAAAACCGGCCGCATCAGCCTTGATCTGTCAGTGATGATGGCGCGTAAAGAAAAGGTGGTTCAGGACCTCACAGAAAATGTCAGAAGACTTCTTGAAGGCAACAAAGTGGAAATCATTCATGGCACTGCTCGTCTGGCCGCAGCCGATCAGATCACCGTCGAATCCGATTCGGGCACGTCCAAAAAAAAGCAAATCACCACCCTTACAGCCAAAGCCATAATTCTGGCCACCGGCAGTGAAACCGTGCCTTTGCCTGATCTGGCCTTCGACGGCGATAAGATCATCAGTTCGACGGAGGCCTTAAAACTAGATGCCGTACCCAAACACCTGGGAATTGTCGGCGGGGGCTATATCGGTCTGGAGCTTGGTTCGATATGGCTGCGACTGGGTGCCAAGGTTAGTCTATTTGAAATGCTGCCTAAAATCGCTACAGGACTCGATGGGCAGGTGGGGCGCAAACTGCAGCGGGTTCTCAAGCGCCAGGGATTTAAGTTTTTCATGAATGCAAAGGTAACCCAAGCAAAAGCCTTAACCAAAAATATAAAGGTCGAACTGGAGGTCAAAGGCAAAAAAGAAACCGTAACCTGCGATAAGTTACTGGTGTGCGTGGGGCGGAGCCCGCTAACCCGTGATCTGGGATTGGACGAGGTGGGTGTGGAAACAGATCCTGAAACCGGGCGTGTAAAAGTGGATAGCGCTTATCGCACCAATATCTCTTCGATTTATGCCATCGGAGATCTGGTTCCCGGACCCATGCTGGCCCATAAAGCCTCGGCCGAGGGTATCGCCGCAGCCGAAATCATTGCCGGGCACCCCGGCGAAGTCAATTACGACGCCATTCCGTCGGTCATTTATACCTGGCCGGAAGTGGCCAGTGTAGGGCTGACCGAGGAACAGGTTAAAGAGCGCAATATTCCCTACTGTTCGGGAACCTATCCGTTTACCGGGGCGGGACGTGCCCGCTGCATGGGAGAAACAGAAGGATTTGTCAAGGTCCTTGCCCACGAGAAAACCGATCGGGTTTTAGGAGTGCACATCATCGGGCCCCGGGCCGCAGATATGATCGCTGAGGGCGTGCTGGCGGTTGAGTTCGCGGCCAGCTCGGAAGATATCGCCCGCACCGTGCACGGGCACCCAACATTTGCCGAAGCCCTGCAGGAGGCCGCCATGGCGGTCCAGAAGTGCTCGATCTACGCCTCCTGAATATTCAATTCAAAAGAAGAACTAATTACGTAAAAAAAAGTGCCTAGAGTGTCTAAAGTGAGCTAAAATGCCTAAAGTTAAGGAATTCTGTCATTTTTATAAAAGATGGAGCGCCACGCGGCGCAAGCGCCTGCGCTGCGCGAGCGACACCACAATTTTAGGCACTTCCAACTTTAGTTCACTTTAGTCACTTTTTAGCTCCCTTACTTTTTTGAGAATCTCTAATCTTTAAAGAGGTCCGTGCTAATATATCGTTCCGCCGGACTGGGGATGACAACCACGATGGTTTTACCGGCGGATTCGGAACGCCCGGCCACCTCAAGGGCCGCCTTCACTGCCGCACCTGATGAAATGCCGCAGACAATTCCTTCCAGTTTCGCCAGCTCCCGGGCAGTTTCAAAGGCATCATCGTTGGACACGGTCACCACGTCGTCCAGCAGGGATTGCTCCAGAACATCAGGCACAAAGCCGGCCCCGATGCCTTGAATTTTGTGTCGCCCCTTGTTTCCGCCGGATAATACCGGTGAATCGGTCGGTTCCACCGCGATCGCTTTAAAGGAAGGTTTGCGGGGTTTGATGACCTGCGATACCCCCGTAATGGTCCCTCCGGTGCCGACGCCGGCGACGAGAATATCGACCCTGCCCTCGGTGTCGCGCCAGATCTCTTCCGCAGTGGTTTCTCGATGGATTCTGGGGTTGGCCGGGTTTTGAAACTGGTTCGGCATAAACGTATCTTTTTCAGACGCCAGTATCTCTTTGGCCTTTTCGATGCACGCCGGCATACCCCCGTCACCGGGTGTTAATACCAGCTCCGCCCCCATATGGGTTAACAGCTTGCGCCGTTCGATGCTCATGGTATCGGGCATCGTCAGGCAGAGACGATAATTTTTAGCAGCACAGATAAAGGCCAGCGCAATCCCCGTGTTTCCGCTGGTCGGTTCGACGATGAGCGTTTTCGGCGTAATCAAACCATCGACCTCGGCGGCCTGGATCATCGATGCAGCGATGCGATCTTTCACACTGCCCAGGGGATTGAAGAACTCCAGTTTGGCAAAGATTTCCGTATCCATGCCTTCATTAATGCGATTCAGTCGCACCAGGGGCGTTGCACCAATGGTACTGCTGATGATGGAATGATATTTCATGACCGACCTCCCTCAAAAAAACTGTGTTTTTTTAGTTACTTGTTATTGGTTATTAGTTAATGGAAGAGAAAAAAAAGAGTTGTTCAAAAGCAAATAACGAATAACTTCAACCTAGTGTTGCGTCTCGCAAGTAATTTACAAAACACGGATTGAGTTTATTAATGTTAATTCGTTTTATTTTAGGTGTCAGGAATAAGTAGGTTTCGGGTGTCGGGTGTCAGGAAGATACAGAGGACAGAGCACAGAAAACAGATGACAGAAGACAAAGAGCGGACTTTTTCTGCTTTCTGTCATCTGACGTCTGTCATCTGTTATCTGACACCTGAACACTGACACCTGACACCATAGACATTGTGTTGTTTAAAGAACTCAACTGGCTAAAATATACCACACGACTTTTGTAACATGTTTGTGGGACATGACACTAGTGTGCTGCTTTGAGCGATTGCCTTAACCCCTTCTGCTTTTTCGACTTATAAATAAGCCGCGGCATCTCGATGATAACGGTGGTATCCGGCGGTACCGAATCGGTCAGCCATACATTCCCCCCGATGACCGAACGTGCCCCGATAACGGTTTCACCCCCCAGAATCGTCGCTCCGGAATATATGAGGACATCATCCTCAATGGTAGGATGACGTTTCCGGCCTCTGAATTCGTCACTGGCGCCTTTGGGAATGGATAAAGCGCCCAGGGTTACCCCTTGATAAATTCGGACGTTGTCCCCAATTTCGGTGGTTTCGCCGATGACCACGCCGGTTCCATGATCAATGACAAAGCTTCTCCCGATTTTAGCGGCCGGGTGAATATCGATCCCGGTAATACTGTGAGCGTATTCCGTCATAATGCGGGGCAGCAGCGGCACACCGAGATTAACCAGTTGATGGGCGATCCGATACACGGTGATGGCAAATATCCCCGGGTAGCTGAAAATAACCTCATCATAACTTTTTGCGGCCGGGTCACCATGATAGGTTGCACGTATATCGGCCGCCAGGGCTTTTCGAAGGGCAGGAATGGCTTCCAAGAACTGCAGGGCCGACTGATAGCCCTGTTCATCACACTCGCTGCAGGCTTGATCATATCGCAAACAGTCATGCCGGATGCTGTGGCAAATCTGCTCAGAAAGCATATCAAACAAAGAAGCCGCAGCTTGACCCACCGTGTATTTCAGATTCACCGGATCAACTTTACCCCTGCTGAAATACCCAGGGAACAGGATTTCCCTGAGACGGTTGATGATTTCAATGACGCCTTCTTTGGATGGAATCGGCTCGTAATCAATGTGAGTGTAACACTCCCGATCGCTGCAGCTTTCAATTATGTCTTCTGCAATCTTCGGTAAGCGGGCTTTGACCGAACTCAAGTCCTGGACGTCTATTTTGCACGTATCATACTTTTTTCGTTCCACCTTTGGTTAACCTCTCTATTTGTCGATTTAAAAAATTAGATGTAACAAAAAAGCAGAGCGCCTAAAGCTCTGCTTTTAATTGCTAAATTATTGAGACGACCATGGGTGGACCGATATCTACTAAAATTGTACTTCATTTCTCTGCTTTCTCCGACCCACCGGCCGTGGAGATAATTAAATTGCACTGCAAAGATGGGGCGCCCACAGCGAGGTTTAAAACTGTAAAACGGCTGCCATGGCATCTTCATATTTTTTCTTCATCTCGGCCTGGGTTTGCTCAACTTCTTTCTTCTGAGGACTGAAATCCGCCGGGCACTCGGTCTGCAGCGTATTGACAATTCGCTCGATATCTTCGATCTGTTTATGCAAGCCCTCAACCCGGGCTGAAAGTTTATCTTGATCGGCCCCTCGGAGTTTATCGACCTTGCGAACCATGTCATACATTTTCGTCTTCCAGCCATGAAGCTCTACCTCAATGGATCGACAATAGTCTTTTGCATCCATGATTGCCTCCTTTTACAAATTAATTGGAGATCAAAAAAATTCTTCCTTTTCAAAAAAGTTTCAAAATTGTTACCCAAAGACAAGAAGGGTAGTTTATTTTAAGTTCTTAGATTAATAAGCTAATAATAAACCAGATCCTTTTCATGTCAATGCAGCGATTCTGAATGCTGCAGCGGCTGCTGTCATTCAAATTGCATATTTCTTATCGGGGAAAAAAAATCTTCATCGAGGTTCATTTGCTTCCGGAATAATTTCTTTTTTTTGCTTGACAGAAGAAAATTTTATAGCTAATCCATACTAATCTTATATAGATTGAAAAACTCTGAAAATCGGGGGCAAAGATAGATGAAACTATCCACAAGAAGCCGCTACGGAGCCAGAATACTGGTCGATCTGGCCCGTCATAAGGACAAGGGCCCGATCCAAATCGGCGAAATATCAAAGCGCCAGAATATTTCGGTCAAGTATCTTGAGCAGCTCATCCGGCCCCTAAAAAAGGCTAAGCTGGTGACCAGCGTGCGTGGCCCCAAGGGAGGACATCTGCTGGCTGAAAAGCCGGAAAATATCTCCCTGGGGCAAATTGTGCGGTTATTTGAAGGTCAGTCCGAACTGGTTGAATGCGTCAGTTTTCCCGAAAAATGTCCGATGTCAGATGATTGCCAGGTTCGACTGGCCTGGCGGGATGCCACCGAAGTTCTGTATGAAAAGCTGGACGCCACTACCATCTCTGATCTGATGAACGGGAATTATTCCGAAAATGAATAAAATTTTATTATTAACGGCCCGTCCGGTTAACACAAATTCTGTTTTGACAATGGGGATAGTCCATTTTTTGAATACAGATTTCTAATTATTAGTAATCTGTGGGGAAAATCAGCTTACAAGAAAATTAGGGTGGGGTGAGGAGCGTTCCTAATCCGGAAACTGACCTGACATCAAAGCCAGGTTGATCGGGGGAACTGTTTAACTTGATTTTGGTTTCCAGATATTAAGCCCAATCTTAGCTTTCGAAGCCCTGTTGCATATCCGGTCGAAAAATATAAATGCGGCTACAGTTAACTAATCTTAAGCAAACGATTAAATAACAAAACAGGAGGATGCAATGAAAAAAATTGTCATTTTAGGATCAGGCGCCGGCGGAACGATGGTCGCCAGCCAATTGCGCAGAAAGTTAAGCCCCAAAGAATGGCAGATCACCATCATCGACAATGATGAAATCCACCATTACCAGCCTGGATGGCTGTTTATTCCATTCGGTGTCTATTCCGCAGAAGATTGCCAAAAACCAAAGCGGGAGTTCATCCCCGAGGGCGTCGATTTTGTTCTGGATGAGGTGGTCGGACTCGACACGGATAAACGCGAGATCAAAGCAAAAAAAGGGTCATACAACTATGATTGGCTAGTTATCGCCACCGGCTGCAGCATCGAGCCTGAAGAAGTCGAAGGTATGATGGATGACTGGCGCAAAAATACTCATGATTTTTACACGCTGGACGGCGCCCTGGCCCTGCGCGAAAAGATGAAATACTTCGACAAAGGCCGGGTGGTGCTCAACATCGCCGAATTGCCGTACAAATGCCCGGTAGCCCCCATTGAGTTTGTTTTTATGGCCGACTGGTTTTTTGACACCAAAGGTGCACGCGACAATGTCGAAGTTGAACTGGTCACACCCATGGCCGGTGCATTTTCAAAGCCGATTGCCTCCAGCATCCTGGGCGACATTGCTATTCAAAAGAACATTAAAGTCACCCCGAACTTTGATATCGCCCAGGTCAATGCAGATGAAAAAACGATTGAATCGCACAAGGGCGAAAAAGTGGACTATGATTTGCTGGTGTCGATTCCGCCCAATTTTGGTGCCAAATTCCTGGAAGGTACCGGCCTCGAGGATCCGCTGCGATTCGTTGAAACCGATAATTTTACCCTCAAAGCCAAAAATGCCGACCATATTTTCGTTGTCGGTGATGCCACCAACGTACCGGCTTCCAAGGCCGGCGCGGTGGCCCACTATCAATCCGAAACGGTTGTCGAAAATTTAATGCGTGAAATTGACGGTCAGGAACCGCTCGGAACTTTTGACGGCCATGCGACCTGCTTCATCTGCTCGGGTCATGAAAAAGCGTTTTTGATTGATTTTAACTATGAATATGAGCCGCTGCCCGGGAAATTCCCCTTTCCGGGCCTCGGTCCCTTCAGCCTGCTGGGCGACAGCTATATGAATTACTGGGGCAAAATGATGTTCAAGTGGGTTTACTGGAACATGATGCTCAAGGGTGTGGAATTGCCTTTGGAACAACAAATGACGATGGCCGGCAAAATGCGCCACGTCTTGACACAAGCATAAGGAGGCCGCCATGACAATCGAAAAGCAAATTCTTGAGCGACTCGATCGCATCGAGGCTCAGCTGGCTCCGATATCCGCATCGGCCAGGGGCCTCAATGAACTCAAAGAAGATTTAATTCCCTTGAGCGGTCAGGCATTTCGACTGCTGATCCGGGAGCTGGAAGATGTGGAGTCCGGCTTTCAGCTGGAAGACCTGCTGGCGCTGATGAAACGCTTTCTGCGCAGCGTAAAGCACCTGCAGTTCAGCCTTGAACAGCTGGAAAACATTGTGGACTTTGCGCTCACTATTGAGCCCCTGCTCAAGTCATCGGTACCGCAGCTGATCAACTACCTGGATGACCTCGAGCAAAAAGGTGTCCTGCGAATTATCCAATCCACGCTTGATGTGCGTGCCAAGATCGCCGCATCCTATAGCCCCGAAGACGTCGATCAGATCGGCGATGGTCTGGTGTCGCTATTGGGGCTGGCCCAAAAGCTCAGTGATCCGCAGGCCAAGGCCTTTCTGCAAAAGATGGCTGCATTGCCGTCAAAAGTGGATCTGGAGAAAGTCAAACCGGTGGGACCTTTTGGCATGCTGGGAGCCCTGTCCAGCAAAGAGGCCAGACAGGGGCTGGGGGTGCTGATGGAATTGACCAAGGCCATGGGTGGGCTGAAAAACGGCGGCAGCAGCTCAGCAGCTGGAGAATCAGAACCGATAGCTTAAACGCAAAGATCAGCAGAGTGCCACGATAAGACCTCGCACCCGGCACCCTGCTCATTTTGAAAAAATGGGTGCGGTGAACTGCGGGCTATTGCCTTTTTCCAATAGTTCTGGCATAAAAGGCATAAAAATAATTGGCTTTGAGCCTAAATTTGCTGGAGAACGAATATGGAAAAACAGATGGTTCAATGTGAGGATGGGCGCCGCAGACAGGCGCGTATCCACGGAGCTCCTAAAGAAGAAGGCGGCTTTAGGGTTTGGAAGGCCGGTGTTCGGTTAAAAGGCAAGCACGTTTCCGGAGAGGCCTGGTACAGTTATCAAACCAAGACCTGGTATTTTATCTCCGATCCGGAAGGCAAACACAGCCATCTGATGGACCGGATCAGTGATACCCTCCGGGGTGAGAAGCTCGGCAAATTGCGGGATCAGTTAAAGCAGCTGGCGTCGCGCCAGAACATTGAACAAAAAAAGATCGCCCAACATCGCAAATCTTTAGAGGGTATCGAAAGCGAAATTAAAGCGGTCGAAGGCGCTATCACCAAGATTGAAAAAAGGGTTCCTATGGAATCCGGGACCTCGCTGCAATATTCCCCGGCGATCAAAAGAAATTAATCACCGCAACGTTCAATTTGCCTGATTGACCAGGCCTGCTGCAAAGGCCTGTCCGGCAAGATCATAAGCCGAATGCGACCACATCAGAAGCGGTATACCTTCTTGGTTGGCTCGATCAATGGTTTCCTGATCGGGTGTCTGGCCCCCGGTGAGAACAATCGCCGCCATTTCATGCAATACGGCCACATTGACAATATTCTGGTGGGTTTGCACTGTAAGCCATATACAGCCGGTAGGCGCATTGGCCATTACATCACTTAAAAGATCACCGCAATACCCGCCTTGAATTTGCCGCTTGAGCTCATTTTGCCCTGCTGCCACGTATAAATTAAAACGGTCTACGAATTCTTTGACATTCACAGCTTAATCACCCTTTCGTTTTTGATGTTAATCGGTTGAGCCCGTTGCCCGTTAGCCCGTTTGCCGGTTAAATAAAATCAGTAATTTTCCTTTTTTAACGGGCCTAATCCCGCCTTCGGCGGGACAAACCTGAAGATGTAATCTACTACTTTTGAGATAGCTTCTGCACACTATCATCTGTAGCTAAATGATTGGTAATGATAGGTAATGTATAGTTTAACATAATTCAAGCTCTTTTTGGCAATCCAATCAAAAGCGCCATTTAATTGGAATTGATTTATCAGGCCCTTTTCGTTATAGTGAAATCGCGATCCGGCAAGTTCTGATTGCGGTATACTTTTTCCTATTGTTCAATCTGATTATGGCCCTCAAAAAAGCAACCTCTTGAAAATGAGTCTTCAACACCCACCGCTATTCCGGGACTCAATCGAAATCAGCTGGTCGATCACCTCCCCTGCTATATTACCATTCAAGACCGCGACCTTCGAATCCTTTTTGTTAATGATAAATTTAAAAAGGACTTTGGGAATGGGGTCGGCAAAAAATGCCACACGGTTTATAAATGCTCAACGGATATATGCCCCAATTGTCCGGTCCAAAAATCCTTCGAGGACCGGTGCGCCCATATTGCCGAGGAGACGGTAAAGCTGGCTAACGGAGGCATTTCTCAGCTTCTCATTCAAACATCACCCATTATCGATAAAAACGGCGTTGTCACCGCCGTTATCGAAATGGCCACCAACATCACCCAGCAAAAAAAAGACCGCAAGGAGCTGGTCACCCTGGGCCAATCCATCGCGCTGTTATCCCACGGCATCAAAAACATACTGGAAGGGCTGCAGGGCGGTGCCTATATCGTTGACGAGGGGTTTAAAGACGGTGATATCGCAATGGCCCAAAAAGGCTGGAATATCGTGAACAAAAATATTTTCGATATTGCCGATGTGGTTCAAAATATTTTGTATTCATCAAAAGATCGTCCGCTGAAATACGAGCGCGTATCTCCCGGTCAACTGGTAAAAGATTCATTGGCCTTATTCCGCGAAAAAGCCGCGGGCTTGAATATCGAGCTTAAACAGCAAATCAATGAGTCCGTACCCGGGGTTCGCCTGGACATCGCCAGCATTCGTCGGATGCTAAACAATCTGATCTGGAATGCGCTGGAAGCATGTCTGAATGACAAACAAAAAAATGATCATTTTGTCAGCGTTAAAACGGACTTGCTGGATGACGATCATTTTATTTTCGAAATCGCGGATAATGGCATCGGTATGGATCAGGACACCCAGCGCAATATTTATGAAGAGTTTTTTTCAACCAAGGGCAGTTCCGGAACCGGGCTCGGCCTGACAGTGGTGGAAAAAGTCGTCAACCGCCACGGCGGGAAAATTGAGGTGACGTCGACTCCGGGAAAAGGCACTACATTTAAACTGATTTTTAAGATAAAATAACTTTTAGGTACAGCCTGTATCTAGATAAACCCTTGACGAAATGATGCATTTAATCATATATATCATAGCGCTTGACTAGGGTATAGCTTTAGCTGGATCCAGGTTCCGGGACATTATCATTATTTTTACATGATGCTAGAAAGAGCAAACCATGCAAAAAAACCTCAAAATCGTTATGGTCGATGATAACGCGGATTTCCTTTATACCATGGAAACCTTTCTTCAAAGAAATGATTTTGAGGTACACACGGCTGATAACGGTCAAAAGGGAATTGATTTAATCAAAAAGGAACGCCCCGATGTTATTTTGCTGGATATCATGATGGAGACGCTGTTCTCTGGATTTGAGGTTTGCAAGCAGCTTCGGTCCGATGATGACTTGAAGGATATTCCCATCATCGGTATCTCCGCCATGGGAGATGAACTGGACATCAACTACAGCCAATGGCCGGACTATGAATATTTCCGGCCGGACACATTTTTAGAAAAGCCGGTCGACAAGCAGCGGCTGCTGCAGCTGATTCCGGAAGTGATCCAGAAAGCGCAGAAACGTAAGCGCAGTCCCAAATGGAAAAAAGAAATGGAAAAAGATTGGGCCAAAAAAGCGTCTCAAACCTAGTAACAGGGGATGCCACCTGATAATGTTCGATTATCTCTTCTACACCTCTCTTACTGTATTTCTCCTCGGTTTAATCTATAAGATTTCAACCTGGTTTACCAAGAAAATCGGGATCTTAGGAAAGGATATCACAGCTGCTCAACGGGTGCAGGCAGCGGCCAGGGGCGCAATCGGTGTAATTTTCAGCTCAAAGATCCTCATGCTTTTCAAGGCTGTTGTGCTGGATGTCTTATTGCAACACCGCACTTTAAAAGAGAGCTTTACCCGCTGGATGGCGCACATGTTGATATTTTACGGGTTCATGCTGCTGCTGCTCATGCACGCCCTGCAATCAGTCGTGTCCGAAGCGTTATTCAGCGATTATTATGCATCGGTAAATCCGTTTTTCTTTCTGAGGGATTTTTTCGGCGCCATGGTGCTGGCCGGTGTGATCCTGGCGGCAATCCGCCGTTACCTTGCAAAGCCCCGGCGGCTTAGAACAGGCGGTATGGATCATTATGCCATTGCAATTGTGGCGGTTATTTTGCTGTCCGGAATCGTCCTGGAAGGCCTTAAAATTACCTCTCACTCCGAATTTATGATAATGGTCGAAGACTATGCCGGTCTGGATGATGAAGAGGAGATTCAAGCCCTTGAAACCGTCTGGGTAAAAGACTACGGCACGATTTCACCCAATATCGAAGCTCCCTTTGACGAAGAGCTCTTAGAGATCGGCCGTGAAATACACGAGGAAAGCTGTTTGGAGTGTCATGCGTCTGCAAAATGGGCGTTTAACAGCTTTGCAACGGCCAAACTCATCAAACCAATGGCCTTATGGTTGGATGAAAAGGACGGTGTCAACCTGTTGTGGTATATTCATTTCATCGCCTGTTTCCTCGGGCTGGCCTATCTGCCCTTCAGCAAGATGTTTCACATGTTTGCCACTCCTTTGAGCCTGATTACCAACCGGGTTATGGATCCGGCTAAATCTTTGCCGGCCAATATCCTCACGCGCCAGATCATGGAACTGGATGCCTGCACCCACTGCGGAAGCTGCAGTCTGAACTGTTCGGCGGCTATGGTGTATGAGGCCATCGGCAACGAATACATTCTGCCATCCGAAAAAATGGTGCTGCTCAAGACACTGGCTTCCGGCAAGAAACCGGATGAAGCGCAGATGCGAGCCATCCAGGAGGGGGTCTATCTGTGCACCAATTGCGATCGCTGTACGGTGCGTTGTCCGTCCGGAATCCGGTTAAAGGAATTATGGTACAGTGTCCGCGAAGCGCTACTGGAAAGCGGGCCGGCGCTGCCCCATGTTTTATCACCCTTTTCCTTTGCAAGGGGATTAATCATTCAAAAAACCCTTCCGGCCGATACGTATGCCCATCCGATCGAAAACGCCAGACAGGCGGTTGGCGGCCGGTTTGCCAAATTGATGAACCCCGACACCCCTCTGCCGCTAAATGCGCAGAGGAACGAAGACCCTCAGCCGGCCATAAAGGACACCACCTATACCCATTGTTTTAGCTGCCAGACCTGCACAACAGTGTGCCCGGTGGTCGCCAACTATGATGACCCCGAACAGGTGCTCGGACTGCTGCCCCATCAAATCATGTGCAGCCTGGGACTGGGATTGACTGAAATGGCATCCGGTGCCCGCATGAACTGGGATTGTTTGACCTGTTACAAATGCCAGGAAAACTGCCCGCAGCAGGTCGAGGTATGTGATGTCTTATATCGACTGAAAAATACCGCCGTAGCATCCATCGAGCGTTAACGCTCAATGGATGGGTATTTGTTATTGGTTATTCGTTATTTTTTAATCGAATAGATAATTAATGCGAACTTTTTTATATTTAAATGACAGAATTCCTTAACTTTAGGCACTTTAGATCATTTTAGGCATTTTAGGCACTTTTCTAATAGGAAAAACTATATGAAGTTTGCTTTATACCACGGCTGCAACATTCCGGCGCGGCTCGAACAATACGCCGATGCCACCGAAGCGGTGTGCACCCGGTTGGGCATTGAACTGGTTGAAATGACCCAATTTTGCTGCTGCGGGTATCCGGCCCGTAACACGGATCATCGCGCCTATGTTCTTTCGGCCGCCAAAAATTTAGCGGTGGCAGAACGATCCGGCCTGGATATGCTGGTGATGTGCAAGTGCTGTTACGGCAGCTTAAAAAAAGCTGAATATTTTTTAAATCAGGATCAGGACTTAAAAACGGACATCAACCGTTTGCTGGCAAAAGAAAATCTGGAATATAAAAATAAGATCCAGGTCAAACATCTGCTCTCGGTTTTGTATCATGATGTGGGCCTTGATCAATTAAAAGAAAACATTTTAAAAACATACAGCGGGCTGCAGATCGCGGTCAGCTACGGGTGCCATGCCTTGCGGCCGAGCACGGTGACGGGTTTTGACGATCCCGTATTACCGAAAATCTTTGACGAACTCGTCGAAGCCACCGGCGCATTCAGTGTGGAGTGGACGCGGAAATTGGATTGTTGCGGTGCCCCTCTGACCGGCATCAATGATCAGCTGGCGATGGAAATGGCCCAAAAAAAGATAGACAGTGCCCGGGAAGCCGGCGCCCAATTTATCTGTACGGCCTGCCCCTATACCCAGCTGCAGCTCGACGGTGTTCAAATGCGCAGGGCGACTGATTCCGATAACGGTCAACCGCTGGCACCCATTCTGTATCCGCAGCTGCTGGGTTTGTGCATGGGCATTGATGAAAAAACCCTGGGTATCTCTAAAAATGAAATTAACCTTTCCGGTATTACATCATTCTTAATGGCGGAGTAATTATGTCAAAAACAAATACAGGTGCAGTCATGGTGGTCGGCGGCGGTATCGCCGGAATGCAGGCAGCTTTGGATCTTGCCGATTCCGGTTATTATGTCTACCTGGTGGAAAGTTCAAGTTCCATCGGCGGCATGATGTCGCAGCTTGATAAGACCTTTCCCACTAATGACTGCGCGATGTGAATTATATCGCCCAAACTGGTCGAGGTCGGCCGGCACATCAACATCGAATTGCTGACGCTTACCGAGGTGCAGCGCATTGACGGCGAAGAGGGCAATTTTGAAGTCAAATTAACCCAAAACCCTCGCTACGTCGACATGGACAAGTGCATTGCCTGTAATGCCTGCGCCGAAAAATGCCCCAAAAAAGTTTCCAACGCCTATGACGCGGGTCTGGTTAAACGCAAGGCGGTTTACGTGCAGTATCCCCAGGCGGTCCCGCTAAAATATGCAATCGATGCCGATACCTGCATCTATTTCCTCAAGGGCAAGTGCAAAGCCTGTGAAAAATTTTGCCCCACCGACGCCATCAACTTCGAAGATCAAAAAAAGGATATATCGTTAAATGTAGGTGCCGTTGTTTTAGCCGCCGGCAGCCAAACGTTTGATCCGGCCACCTACGATACGTACGGCTATTCAAAATCTCAAAATATCGTCACCAGCCTGGAATTTGAGCGAATCCTATCGGCCTCCGGACCCTACAGCGGGCATATAGTCAGACCGTCGGATAAAACCGAGCCTGAAAAAATTGCCTGGCTGCAATGTGTGGGCTCCAGAGATACCCATCACGGCGCCCGCGGATACTGCTCCGGCGTCTGCTGCACCTATGCCGTCAAGGAGGCCATTCTCGCCAAAGAGCACAGTAAAAACGGTCTGGATACGGCCATCTTTTACATCGACATTCGAACCTTCGGCAAAGATTTTGAACGCTATTATAACCGTGCCAAAGATGATCTGGGCGTCCGCTTTGTCAAATCGCGCATTACCCACGTCGAGCCCATGGATGAAAACGGTAAACACATCATTCGCTACGTCGACCCGGCCGGCCATACCCGGGCTGAAGCGTTTGATATCGTCGTGCTGTCAGTGGGCTTAGGGCCGCGGGAGCAGGCTATATCCCTGGCCAAAAATATGGATATTGATTTGAATCATTATCAGTTTGCCAGGACCGGGGGATTTGATCCGGTCCAGAGCTCGCGTCCCGGCATCTATGTTTGCGGCGCCTTCACAGAGCCGAAAGATATTCCGACTTCGGTGATCGATGCCAGTGCCGCTGCCGGCAAGGTCGGAATCCGGCTTTCGGATGCCAGATGGACTCTGACGAAGACCAAAGAGCTGCCCGAAGAAATCGATATCAAAGGCGAGCCCCCGCGAATCGGTGTTTTTGTATGCTGCTGCGGGACCAATATTGCCGGATTTGTCGATGTGCCGGCTGTGGTAGAGTTTGCCAAAACTCTGCCCAATGTAGCCTATGCCGAGCAAAATCTGTTTAGCTGTTCCCAGGATACCCAGAGTCAAATATCATCCATAATAAAAGAGCATCGTCTCAACCGGGTTGTGGTGACTGCCTGCACCCCTAAAACCCACGAACCGCTTTTCCAGGAAACCCTGAGCAACGGGGGGTTGAATAAATATCTTTTCGAGATGGCCAATATTCGCAACCAGTGCTCATGGGTTCACAAAAACGATATGGACAAAGCCACCGAAAAGTCAAAGGACCTACTTCAAATGGCGGTGGCCAAGGTGGCGCTGCATGAGCCCCTGGTGGAACCCAGGATGGAAATCAACCAGGCCACACTGGTCATCGGCGGTGGCGTTGCGGGCATGACAGCCGCCAAAACCCTGGCTGCGCAAGGATATAAAACCTACCTGGTTGAAAGAAACGGGCAACTGGGTGGCCAGGCACGCAATTTGAATGAAACCTGGCAGGCAGAGCCCGTCGCCCCGTTCCTGAAAGATTTGATAAATGACGTTGCATCCGCTGAAAACATCGAGATATTTTTAAACGCCAGCGTCGACAGCGTCGATGGATTTATCGGAAATTTTAAAACCACGATTCAGACCAACGGTGACAGCAAAGTTTTAGAACATGGCGTCACCCTGATCGCTTCGGGTGCCGAAGAGTTCAAACCGGACGATTATCTGTACGGTCAGGACCAGCGGGTGCTGACCGGCCTGGAGCTCCAGAAGAAATTATTGAACGGAGATGAGTTTGATTCCTGTCGCACAGCGGTATTTGTCCAGTGTGTGGGCTCGCGTATTCCCCAGCGGCCATACTGTTCGAAAGTATGCTGCACCCAATCCTTAAAAAGCGCCTTGAGTCTCAAATCCAAAAATCCCGCTATGGATATTTTTATTTTGTACCGGGATTTGAGATCTTATGGTCTGCGCGAGGACCTTTATCGCGAAGCGCGCAGCCAGGGAATCAAATTCATCCGCTATGATAACGATAATGGAATCACGGTCAGCTCAGCCGATGATGGACTGCAAATTACGTTTGCGGATCGCGTTCTGAGGCGCCGGATGGTCATCTACAGCGAACTTTTGGTCCTGGCCAGCGCCATGGTGCCGGAAAAAACCAACCCTCTGGCGCCAATGTACAAAATATCTCAAAACGCGGACGGATTTTTTATAGAAGCCCACGTCAAACTGCGGCCCAATGATTTTGCCACCGACGGCGTGTTCGTCTGCGGCCTGGCGCATGCACCCAAACCCATCGAGGAGTCTATTTCTCAGGCCCAGGCCGCTGCCTCCCGAGCTGTTACGATTCTATCAAAGCTCGAGATTTCGGTAAGCGGAACAGTTGCGTTAGTGGATCCGAATTTCTGCAGCAGCTGCGGAGTTTGTGTGGAGGTTTGTCCTTATTCGGCGCCTAAATTCAATGAAAATACCGGCAAGGCCGAAATTCAACCTACCCTTTGCAAGGGTTGCGGGCTGTGCGTGGCCTCCTGCCGCTCAGGGGCCATTCATCTGAAAGGCTTCGAAACCGGTCAAATTATGGCCATGATTCAAACGTGTTTAGTCGTAGACGTGCCATCCGAGACTACGTATAGTTGATTACAGCTCAGTTCGGATGTTGCTCCGCTCTTTTATTTTGGTTTCAGGTGTCAGGTTTCGGGTGTCAGAAGACCGAGGTCAGAGGGCAGACGACAGATGGCTAAAACTGGAGGATGAAGCACCCTATCTGACTTCTGTTTTCTGTCTTCCGTCATCTGTTTACTGACACCTGAACACTGACACCTGACACCTTAAAGAGGTAACCAAAAACCTGAAACCTTAGTGATTAAAAGATCGTCAATCACCTGCAAGTGGGAGAAGAAATGAAGACATTTACGGACTTGGTTAGAGAGGTTCAAAAACCGGGGCTTTGCCATCGCTGCGGCGGGTGCGTTACCTTTTGTACGGCTATAAATTACGGTGCATTGAAATTGGATGAGGAAGGCAAACCCCGTTATGCGGAGAAAGCCAAATGCATCGAATGCGGGTTGTGCTATGCCATTTGCCCGGAAATCGCCGAACTGGATGAAGAGACAAAGGAAAAGCTGGGATGGTCCCCGCCCATCGGACGCGTCATCGGAACCTGTATTGCGCAGGCAACGGATGAAAAAATCCGCAAAAAAGCCACCGATGGCGGTGTGGTGACGGCCCTTTTGCTGCATCTGTTAAAACGTGGCCGCATCGACGGCGCCATTGTGACGAAACAATCCGGCCCATTCCAGCGCGAACCGTTTCTGGCCGTCTCAGAAGAAGATATTATCAGTGCCGCCGGTTTTTTCTTTGATACATCCCATGGCATGACCAGCTTCAGCGACCATTATTTAATCTACTCGCAGATCAAAGGATTTGATCCTTTGATCAAAAAAGGTTTGCGGCGAGTTGCCTTTGTGGGCACCCCCTGTCAGATAAAGGCCGTCAGAAGAATGCAAACCCTTAACATTATCCCTTCCGATACGATCAAATTTTGCCTGGGGCTGTTCTGCTCGGGCAATTTCATTTTTGGAAAAGAACAACAGAAAAAAATTGCTGAAATTGGCGGATTTCAATTTAAAGATGTCAAAAGAATAAATATTAAAGAAGAGCTCATCGTGCACCTCAACAGCGGGGATGTTAAAACCATTATGCTCGATGAGCTCGAATTCATGAAGCGTTTTGCGTGTTACTTCTGTCCGGATTATTCGGCCGAGTACGCCGATCTGTCCTTCGGCGGCATCGGTGCCGAGGAAGGCTGGACAACCGTTCTTACCCGCACGCCTGTCGGCCGGGCGATTCTTGCCGATGCGAAACCTAAAGCCATTGAGGTAACCTGCCAGAAGGATTTTCCCAAAATGGCTGCGCAGGTGCTTAAAAAAGTGCATAAATGGTCTGCCCGCAAAAAAGATATGGCAGCCAAAAACAGAAAAGTGCTCAACAGGAAATTTCCTGATATCAAGAAAGAGACTTGATTTTTAGATATCCTCATCTTTCAATCCTTTTCAAAATTGGAAAAATCCAAACTTCCAGTAGTTACCACAGGGAAGATAATATCCACACTTTTTAGATAAACATTTTTTTTAGATTTGAATAAGATATCCATATAAATTTTGGATTGAAGATTCATAGCCGAAATCCACAATTTAGCCAAAGTGTGGGTTGCGTAGCCTAATATGCAACCACGGATAGTAACGAAAATGGTAAAATTTTACACCTGCGATATAAAATGAAAATCACAGGTTTTTCAGAAGCTCAAAAGTAACGATATGTTGGAGTACATCAGCTTTTAAAACGGATAGAAAACCTGTGGTACATAGCAGATAGCTTTAACGGCAGGCATGAGTGTCGGGCGGACAGAGCCATAGATAGTATAAAAAGTACGGCAGTGGAATTA
>PVMK01119372.1_pt1 | contig 23068 bp, 21 predicted proteins | sample 1853481 | NCBI WGS metagenome assembly PVMK01 (sample SAMN08533507, study PRJNA380276) | Marine sediment metagenome, whole genome shotgun sequencing project. | reverse complement strand
TGCAGTCTGCCCGACGGATGCGGTTCACACCACGTGGGAAGGCGAGCGCCGTATTCTCTCGTTCAGGCCTTCGGCGTGCACCAACTGCTCCCTGTGCCGAGACGCCTGTGCCGAGGACGCGATCGCCTTCGAGGCTGAGTTCTGGATCGCCGACATCCTCCAGGAGGACGCCGAGGTGGTCGCGACGATCGGATCGGGCTGGTGCACGATCTGTGGGGACGTGATTCCGGCGGGAATGGGCAAGGTCTGCCCCACCTGCGAGAGGCGGCAGGTGTCGGCTGCGCATCTGAAAGGGTAGAGGAACGATGAGCGAATCCTGCAGTTCGAATCCTTCTCCCTGCGTGCAGCGGGTTAGCTCGGCCGTCGAAGGTGCAGGAGGGATTGGAACCAACACGTCGCTCCATGGGCGGCCGGCCCTGCCGGAGCAGTTTGATCGGGTGGCCGTAGCCCCATCGGAAACGACCGGCGACACCATCCGGGACCGTTTCGGCAGGGTGTTCGACTACCTGCGGATCGCGGTGACCGACCGCTGCAATCTTCGCTGCGTGTACTGTATGCCGGAGAGCGGGGTGGACTTCGCACGCCACGACAGGTTACTGCGAACCAACGAGATTCTCCGCGTGATCCGTGTGGCATCAAAACTCGGCGTCGGAAAGGTCAGGTACACCGGCGGGGAGCCGCTGGTACGCAATGACATCTTGAAGCTCGTCGAGGGAGCGGTTCAAACCCCGGGAATCCGATCGGTCCACCTGACCACGAACGGCATGCTCCTGCCCGCGCTTGCCAAACCTCTGAGAAGGGCGGGCCTGCATGGTGTCAACGTCAGCCTCGACACCCTCGATCCGGAGCGGTTCAGCAGATGCACCCGACGCACCGGACTCGAGCAGGTGCTCGCCGGCCTTGAGGAGGTCCTGGCACTGAGGTTTCCTTCGGTCAAAGTGAACGTCGTCGCGATGCGCGGCTTCAACGACGACGAGATGAGCGCCTTTGTCGAGCTGACGCGAGAGGCTCCCATCACCGTTCGCTTCATCGAGTTGATGCCCTTCGATGCAAGCCAGATATGGAGGACCGGACGCTTCCTCAGCATGGAAAAGATGCTGGCGGGCTTCACGCAGCTCTACCCGCAGCGTGAGGTCGTCGACGGTTCTTCGACGGAACACATGACCTTCCGGTTGCCGGGATGTGCTGGAAGCGTGGCCTTCATCCCCTCCTACACGAGGGATTTCTGCAATGACTGCACGAGGATCCGACTCACGGCTGACGGTCGGATTCGCAACTGCCTCTACTCCGAGGAGGAGTTCGGTATCCTCGGCCACCTGCGTCAGGGAGGGACTGACGAGGACATCGCACAGACTCTGAAGGACGCGATGTGGGCAAAACCTGAGGACGGCCGGGCCGCCCAGCAGCAGGCGTCCACACGTCAGGGACCTGACGGTCGGATTCGCGAGAGTATGGCTCAGATCGGAGGATGAGGATTCAGGCATCGAACCGGCACCACGCGTCCCGGAGCACCCATCTCCGCGCCGTCGACCTCAACAGGTTGGGGACTCGCGCCGTGGAGAATCGGTCTCCGTCGCCACCGGTGATTGCAGTCTGCGGCTTCAAGAATTCGGGCAAGACCACACTTCTCGAGGGCGTCATCCCTCTTCTGTGCAACCAGGGCTTGGCGGTGGGTGTGATCAAGCACGACGCCCACGGCATCCAGGTCGATCACCAGGGGAAGGACTCCGATCGCCTGTTTCGGGTTGGCGCCGACGTTCTGTTGCATGGACCGAATGAGACCCTTGCTCGACGGCACCCGTCGCCCGGGACAGGCCTCGAGGAAGCGGTGGATATGCTGCTATGGCGGCACGACGTGGTGCTCGTGGAGGGCCACAAGGAGACCCCGTTGCCCAAGATCTGGCTGCACGGACCCGACCACCCGCCACCACCTCCCGGTGTCTCCGCCATCGTTCTCCAGCCTGCCTGGGGAGCAGAGCGGGCACCCAAGGCAACGGCCTGGATCATGGAGCGTGTTCACACAGCCTGGCGTGAGCGGAGGATTAACGGAGCTGTACTGGTGGGGGGAGCGAGCCGGCGCATGGGTCGTCCCAAACAGCTCGTCGTACACCGTGGAGTCACACTCTCCGAGCGAGTGGTGGAGGCGATGTACGGTCCTGTGGAGAAGATCGTGCTCGCGGGCTCAGGCCCGGTACCCAGTTCCCTCGAGAGCCTGCCACGACTCCCCGATTCGCCAGGGGTAGTAGGGCCTCTGGCCGGGTTGCTGTCGGTCATGCGTTGGGCGCCGGACGCGACCTGGGTGGTTGCTGCGTGCGACATGCCGAGGGTGAACTCAGAGGCCGTGGCTTGGTTGATCGGGCAGCGGCGTCCCGGAATGTGGGCGGTGATGCCCAGGATTCGAGGCGGGAGGGTGGAGCCGTTGCTCGCGGTGTACGAACCTCAAGCGCGGCCTCTGCTGGAGGCGCAGGCGGCCTGCGGCCGGTGGGGACCCAGGCACCTGGCAGCGAACGACCGCGTGGTCTGCCCGGCACCCCCGGCGGAGCTCATCGGGGCATGGGAGAATGTGAACACTCCGGAGGAGATGGCATCGGTATCGGTGCCGGGAGAAACAGAACAGAGAATGGCGTGATCACTTCGCCACCCACCCACCCAGTTCTTACCGCAAAGACGCGAAGACGCAAAGCCAGCCCACCCACCCGTTATATCAACGCGGAGACGCAGAGACCTTGGTTTGAAACCTCACCGCGCGGCGAGGTCCTGGCCGTCGAACGACGGCCAGAGACCGCTGGGCCGGACAACCGATCCGAACGCAAGCGTTCGTAACGGTGTCCCGGCCCAGCGGCCTGCGCTCTCGAAGAGCGTAGGCCTCGCCACTCCTTCTCTTCAATCAAGGTTGAGGTGGTACGCCTCCGTTTCCGATGGAAGTGAGGCGGAACCAATGCGCCGCAGGCGCGTCGGCCGGTGGAAAGCACGGCGACGACGGACGCTTGCGTCCGGAGTTGACGTGCTTCCCACCGGCGGTCGGCGATCTTCAGATCGTCGGCTGTCCCGCCGTCAATTCTTGGCACCGCCGAACCACATCAGCAACAACCTCTTTGCGTCCTTTGCGTCTTTGCGGTGAAAAACCGGACCGGTAGGTGGTATCGGTTTGCCCATGGAGCAAACTGACACGAACCACATCAAAGAAGCCATCTGCGTCTATCTGCGTGATCTGTGGGCAATTTGCGCGCGCGGGTGTGTGACCTTCGTGTCTTCGTGTCTTCGTGTTTGCGATGTCCTCTGTGTTTCTCTCTGTGTCCTCTGTGCCTCTGTGGTTTGCTTCTTTTCTAACGGCACTCTGGCAGAATGGACGCCACGATGACGAACACATTCCCAAGGGATCCGGGCAAACAGACGCGCCTCGTTCTGGCCTTTGCCTCGGGTCTCGCCCTGCTGTGGACCGGCGGCACGGTCCTCGCTCCGTGGTTGTCGGCCCATGACTCGGTGCTCGGCAGTTGGTTGCGACTGCTCTACCGCCCGGGATGCCATCAAATTTCCGACCGGTGTCTGGACCTCGGCTTTGGCCCATTTGCGGTCTGCGCCCGCTGCACCGGGCTCTACATCGGCGGTTGCCTCGGGCTGCTCTGGACGACCCTGCGAAACCGGCCGAGCCGACCGCAACCTTTGTGGCTGGTGGTCTTCGCCATACCGACCCTCCTCGACTTTGCCGCCGGTCAGCTCGGCTTGCCGAGCCTCGGCAATTGGACCCGGCTGGCCGTCGCCCTGCCGCTCGGTCTGCTTGCCGGCCTCTACCTCGGCGACGCCCTGATGACGATCGTGATTCGAAATCAGAGCAGAAAATCCGGCGGGGATCCGGTAGCATAGGCGCGACCCCCAAGGAGGAGATGATGAACAACCAGGCACCCTCGATGCTCAAACCGGCTCTGATCTCCGGCGTTGCCTTTGGCGTCGCCGGCGCGATCCCGGTCATCAACTGGATCAACTGCGCGTGTTGCGCGTTGATCATCGGCTGCGGCTTTCTCGCAGCCTTCCTCTACTCGAAGGACTGCCGGGCAGCCGGCGTCTCCTTCCAGCCGGGCAGCGGCGCGACCGTCGGGCTGGTTTCCGGCCTGGTCTACGGCGGGGTGTCGGGCGTACTCGGCGGGATCATCAGCAGCATTTTCGGGTTAGGTGACTGGGAAGAGGTGATCAACCAGATCCAGGCCAGCGGCGCCGAGATCGACCCCGAAGTTCTCGATCAGATCTCGGGGTTCATGGAGAGCTCGGGCTCGCTGATGGTTGTCCTGATCGGCATTTTCTTTGCACTGCTCTTCGGCGCGATCTTCGGGACCATCGGTGGGCTCATTGGCGGATCGGTATTCAAGCACGAGCCGCAAACCACCGCTTACGATCAGACGCCGCCCCCGCCGCCGGTTGGCTAAGGAGGAAATGATGGAAGCACATTCGACGCCACCACCCATAATCCCGCCACCGGAATTGCCACTCATACCGTGGGAGGATCCCGGCGCAGACCGGTTTCTTCGACCGATTCGTGGAGACGGTCAAGCTCCTGGCCACCGCTCCGGCCGAGGCATTTGCGCGAATGCCGACGACCGGGGGCATCGGCAAGCCGCTGACCTTTGCGATCGTCGGCGGCTGGATCGGGATTGCCGTCTACGCTCTGTGGATGCTCCTCTTCGGCGGCATGTCGGTGCCATTCATGGATCAGTCGCAGCTCGGCGAGGCCGGCGCCATGTTCGGGATCTCGGCCGGGTTCGCCATCATGTTGATGGTGCTGGCGCCGATCTTCGTAATCATCGGCGTGTTCCTCCAGGCGGCGATCCTCCACCTCATGCTCATGCTGGTAGGCGGCGCCAACCGCGGTTTTGAGGCCACTACGAGGGTGTGCTCCTATGCCCAGGCAGCCCAACTGGCTCAGATCGTCCCGATCTGCGGCGGACTCCTTTCCGCGGTCTGGTCGGTGATCCTGCTGATCGTCGGCCTCTCGACAGCCCATGGCATCACCCGCGGCAAGGCCGCGCTGGCGGTGATCCTGCCGGTTGTCCTGTGCTGCGTCTTCATGGTAGCGATGATGCTCATGGGCGCACTCGCGGGGGTCGCCACGTCACAGTGAGGGTTCGTTCGGCTACGAAAGACGAGCGCCAGCTGGCGCTCCTGTGGCTGGCGGCGGCGGTCTCGTCGATCGTCCTGCGTCCTCTGTGGCTTACCGCCGCGCCTCATTTGCGTTCGTGCGTCTTTCGCTCGCTGACCGGAATCCCCTGCCCCAGCTGCGGGACCACCCGCGCGGCGACGGCCTTCCTTCAAGGGCACGTGATGACCGCGTTCATCAACAACCCTCTCGCCACATTGATGGGCCTGCTCTTCGTCGTCGGCGCTCCGATTGCAGTCATCTGGACGACGGCAAAATGGCCGGTTCCGTCCCTCCCCAACCCCCTCCCGCCCTGGGTGAGGATCTCCGCGGTCGGCCTGATAGCGGCCAACTGGCTCTATCTCATCGTGAGGGCATAGAGCTCCCGGCCCAAAATTGAGCCCACCAGAAACCCCGTCTGATATTGAGATTGTATATCTATATCAAACGATTTCTCAGTTGAATAATATTGACAATATCGATATTTGTGCATATTCTCTGCGAGTGATTTGGAGTTGCCGGTTCGCCGGCTTGTTTTTCAATAGTTTTGTGAATTTTTGCACAAGGAGGAATCAATGAAGAAGTCATCTTTGATCGTTGCGGTGGTCCTGATCGGGGTGTTCGTCCTCGGTCTCGCAAATGTCGCCACCGCGGCCAAGAAAAAGGGGCCGAAGGGCGTGGACCTGTACAAGGAGTACTGCAAAGCCCTGCCACGAGGCCGACTCTGACAACGGCGAGTACACGCCGATGACCATGATCCAGGATCAGTGGGAGAGATTCTTCGACAAGGAATTCGTCGACTCCCACTCCGCCGTCCTGGATTCCAACCATGACAACAAGCCGGTCACCGACGTGATCAGCGAAGAGGACCTCAAGAAAATCAAGGCCTTCGCCATCGATCACGCGGCCGATTCCGAGCAACCGATGACCTGCGGTTGATCCGCAGAGTTCAAGGAGGATATGACGATGATTCGCAAGACTCTCGCAGCACTCGGTATCGCTCTGCTCTGCCTGACGACCGTCGGTTTCGCGGCTGACACCACCACGACTCAGGAGCAGCAGGAAGAGATCGACAAGCTCCAGCAGGAGGTCAAGGACCTCAAAAAACGGGTATCGAAGAACGAAATGAAGACCGGGCTCGATCGCATCAACTTCACCGGCGACTTCCGCTTCGAAGCCAACTCGTTCGACATGACTTTTGACGATTACTACGATGGCATGGCCCTGCAGCGGATGCTGGTCGACACCCTGTTCTACTTCGGCGCGACTGGCATGCCGCCGCAGTCCCCGGAGGACGTCGGTAATCTGATTCGTGAGAACTACGGCGACTACCTTTACTATCTCAACAACGTCGTGACCTTCGACTGGCTCAAGGAAACCATGGGTCAGTTCCCGCCCAGAGATGCAGGAAGCCCTACTCGGCTCGCTCCTTCCCTATACCTACCGCGAAGGCTACGATTACAAGAACGAACTCCTCTACACCAACCGCCTCCGTCTTCAGATGGACGCCAAGGTGTCGGACAGCGTCGATTTCTCAGGCCGCCTCTCGATGTACAAGGCGTGGGGCGACTCGACCGGCGTTCAGGTCTTCAACGGCCAGCCGACTTCGATCAACATCGACGGCACGACCGCCTCGGTTCCCAACTCCGACATCCTCCGCGTCGAGCGCGCCTACTTCACCTGGCACTCGCCCAAGTTCTATCTCTCCGTCGGGCGCCGGCCGTCGACCGGCGGCGCACCGCTGAACCTGCGTGCGAATGAGCCGCGTGGCGGCACCCCGTTGGGGTCGGCCATCAACTACCAGTTTGACGGCGCCACCCTCGGTTGGCACATCAGCGACAAGTCCACCGTCCGCCTGTGCTACGGCATCGGCTACGAGTCAGGCTTCGGCAACGGAGACGTCCTGAAATCGCCCGCGGACCGCCTCGAGGACGCCGTGCTCTTCGGCGTCAACTGGGACATTTACAACACCGAGGACACCTTCCTCCAGGTCCAGTTGGCCGGCGCCTTCGATGTCACCGACGGGTTCAACGGTCTGGTGGTTCTGCCCGTGGATCCGGTCAGCGGCCAGGACGTGCCCCCGTTCGTGATGCGCTACACACCCTCTGCCAACCTCGGCGACATGAGCTGGGCGGGTGTGGTCTTCATGCAACGCCTCGGGGGCTTCGATTTCTTCGGCAGCCTCAATTACTCGAAGACCGATCCCAACGATGTCACCACCCCGTTTGGCGGGCTGATGTCGGACCCGTTCGAGATGCCGACGAGCCAGGACGGCTACATGTACTATCTCGGCGGTCGCTACACCTTCCCCGGCGGCAAGAACAACATCGGCATCGAGTACAACCACGGCTCGAAGTACTGGATCAACTTCGCGCACGGCGAGGAACCCCGTTGGGGTCGGCCATCAACTACCAGTTTGACGGCGCCACCCTCGGTTGGCACATCAGCGACAAGTCCACCGTCCGCCTGTGCTACGGCATCGGCTACGAGTCAGGCTTCGGCAACGGAGACGTCCTGAAATCGCCCGCGGACCGCCTCGAGGACGCCGTGCTCTTCGGCGTCAACTGGGACATTTACAACACCGAGGACACCTTCCTCCAGGTCCAGTTGGCCGGCGCCTTCGATGTCACCGACGGGTTCAACGGTCTGGTGGTTCTGCCCGTGGATCCGGTCAGCGGCCAGGACGTGCCCCCGTTCGTGATGCGCTACACACCCTCTGCCAACCTCGGCGACATGAGCTGGGCGGGTGTGGTCTTCATGCAACGCCTCGGGGGCTTCGATTTCTTCGGCAGCCTCAATTACTCGAAGACCGATCCCAACGATGTCACCACCCCGTTTGGCGGGCTGATGTCGGACCCGTTCGAGATGCCGACGAGCCAGGACGGCTACATGTACTATCTCGGCGGTCGCTACACCTTCCCCGGCGGCAAGAACAACATCGGCATCGAGTACAACCACGGCTCGAAGTACTGGATCAACTTCGCGCACGGCGAGGATAGCCTTTTTGCGGCCAAGACCGCGGCGCGCGGCGATGTGTTCGAGGTGTACTACTTCCACAACTTCAGCAAGCGCTTCATGCTCAAGCTCGACTACATGCACTATGATTACAACTACTCGGGTTCCGGCTGGCACGTCGGCGCACCGAAGGACCTCGGCTCGACGCCGATCCTCGGTTTCGCCACCCCGAGCAAGATCGACAAGTTCCTGCTTGGTCTCCAGGCGCGGTTCTGAGATTCGGAGGAGGAGGTACCCATGACCCGGAGAATCATCTCCATGCTGTCGTTGCTCGCGCTGGTGACGCTGCCGGCGGCGGCGGGGAAGAAGTACTCGCACCAGGAATACTTCGAGCACTACGAAGGCACCTCGACATGTCTCACATGCCACGAGGACGAGGCCGAGACCTTCTTCCACTCGCAGCACTACCAGTGGACCGGTGAGACGCCGGCCATCGTCAATTCCGACGGCAAGCTTCTCGGCAAGAAGAATACGATCAACGACTTCTGCACGAATCCCGTGCCCGCCTGGATCGGCATCACCAAGAACTCGCGAGGAGAGGTTCTCTCGCAGGGGTGCTCAAAGTGCCACGCCGGGCTGGGGAAGATGCCGAGCGCCGAAATGAACCGGGAGCAGCTCGAGAACATCGACTGTCTGATCTGCCACGCGTCGGGCTACAACCGGACACTGGTGGAGAACGAGGACGGCAGCCTCGAGTGGAAACCGATCCTGTGGAAGAATCAGGAAGGTCTCGACTCGGTCTCGAAGCGCATCACGATGCCGAAGAGGACCAGCTGTCTGCGGTGCCACTCGGGCTCCGGCGGCGGCCCCAACTTCAAGCGCGGCGATATCGAGTACGCCCTGGCCGACACAGATCGCGAGTTCGACGTTCACATGGGTACCGACGGCGGTGATATGGCGTGCATGGACTGTCACGCCGGCGCCAGCCACCGCATGCGCGGCCGCGGCGTCGATCTCATGGGGTCGGATTCCCCCGATCAACTACGTTGCGGTGACGGTGCGTGCCACGAGGCAGCCCCCCACGCAAAGGAGCTCCTCAACCGGCACGTAGTCCGGGTCGACTGCACGGTCTGCCATATCCCGGTCTTCGCCAAGGAAGACGCGACCGACATGGTGCGTGACTGGTCGACACCCTCCTACAGCGAGGAGAAGGACAAGCACATCGCGACCATCACGATGGGCGCCAATGTGGAACCCGAAATCTCCTGGTACAACGGCACGGTGTGGGCGCAGCTTCCGGGAGTGCCGGTGACCACCGACGACAAAGGCGTGATCACCATGGTGGTGCCGCGGGGTAATCGCAACGATCCGGACGCCAAGCTCCACGCCTTCAAGGTCCACCGGGGCATGATGCCGGTGACGACCGAGAGCCGATGGCTTCTTCCGATCAACGTCGAGGAGTTCTTCGCCAACGGCAACATGGACGGCGCTGTCCGCGAGGCCGCGCATGTGATGTACGGAATTGAGGACTTCGAGTACGGCTGGATGCCGGTCGAACGCTACATGGGTATCTTCCACGAGGTGCAGCCGGCCGACAGCGCGCTGCGATGCCTCGATTGCCACGGACCGGACGGCCGTCTCGACTGGGCCGGCCTCGGTTACGAGGCGGATCCTCTGGCGGCGGCGTTGAGCCCCTCGCACTGAGCCGAACTCAATTCGATTGACACGGCGGGCCTTCGGGCCCGCTGTTTTTCGTATACCTAAGATGAGTGGTTCTGCTGGATGAGCTGCGCTAAGATCTTGAGGTTCTGGTGTTTGCGAAAAGCGGACGCATACCCAGTGGTATGTGGAGCATTTTCGCAAGCGTCCAGAACACAAGAGGTCGGCGCAGATCGTCGGCGAGAATCACTCATCTTAGGTAGATATTGAGACTGGATTTGAGAGCTGAGAGGATATTCGAGCCTGATCCCCAGTCTCTCTTTTTGCTTAACACCTTATATAACTTAAATTAACAATATATACTCATACACTTGCATGTATCTGCACATGACCAAAGTGAAATAAGCTAACGGTAAGGCCAACGGTAAGGCCAACGGCACCCACACCCGGTCGCGGGCACGCGACCTCAGCGGTTCGGGTTCGGGCAGCTGCACTGGATCGGGATCCGGATCGCGTGGATCCGGCGGCAGCTCTGGCGGATCCAAGGGCGGACGCCGATAAACGCCCCCCCTCCCCTCTCTCCGGCCCCGCTCCTCAGGGGCGGGGCCTTTATTTTGGTTAGGGCCTTGGGTTAGAGAGTTAGGAGGTTAGGAGGTTAGGAGGTTAGGAGGTTAGGACCTCACTTCCTCACCTCCTCACCCCCTCACCTTCCACCTGTCAAGCCTCAGGCCTTCAAATAACCGTGCCGTCGGGCACGACACCGTTTTTTTCCACCACGACGATGCCGTCGCGAATGGCCCAGCCGTCACCGTCCGCCTCCTGCACCTCCCGCTCGTTGCATATCCGAACGCCGCGGCCGATGCGCGCGTTTTTGTCGATGATGGTATTTGAGATCTCGCAGCCCTCGCCCACCCCTACCGGGGGATCGCCCGGTTTCGGATCCGGGTAATGCGAGTCGACACCCATGATGAGAATCCGGCGGATCGTCGAGCCGTGGATCTGCGCCCGCAGCCCGATCACCGACTCCTCGGCCACCGTGTCCTCGACCCGTGACCCGTCGCCGAGCAGCACCCGGTCGAAGCGGCATCCGTGCAGCCGCGCACCGGGCAGGTAGCGAGGTCGGGTGTAGATGGGCCACGCCGGATCGTGGAAGGTGAACTCCGGGTCCGGCTGCACCAGGTCCATGTGGGCGTCGAAGAAGGCACGAATGGTCCCGATATCCCGCCAGTAGCCCTTGAAGAAGTGCGCCTGCACCTTTCTCCGTGAGACCTCGGCGGGGATGATGTCACCGCCAAAATCGACAAGGTCGTTGTCCAGAGCTTCGATGAGCGCCTCTTTGCGGAAGACATAAATGCCCATCGACGCGATGTAGGGCTGGTCTGCGGAAACACCCTTCGCCTCGAGCAAGCTCGGCGCGACCTCCATGCCCGAACGTGCTTCCGGCGTCGCCGGCTTCTCTCGAAACTCGACGATCCGCCCCGTCGCGTCGACTCGGGCGGCGCCAAACCCGGCGATCTCATCTTCCGAGCAGGGTTTGACCGCGATGGTTATGTCGGCCTCGTGCTCGACGTGGTCGTAGAGGAGCTGGCGGAAGTCCATGCGGTACATGTGGTCGCCAGCGAGGATCAAGACGTGGTCACCGCGAAGCTGTCTGAAGACATGCAGATTGTGGCGCACCGCATCGGCAGTGCCCTGGAACCAGGTCTGCAGTGTCGGGGTCTGCTGGGCGGCAAGAATCTGCACGTAGCCCCTGGAGAACGCGTCAAATCGGTAGGTACGTCCGATATGTCGGTGTAGCGACACCGAGTTGAACTGGGTGAGCACGTACATGCGCTCCATGCCCGAGTTGATGGCATTCGAGATCGGGATATCGATCAACCGGTACTTGGCGGCCACCGGCACCGCCGGCTTGCTGCGCCGGAGGGTCAATGGCGCGAGGCGCTTGCCGCGCCCGCCGCCGAGGATCAGTACCGTGACGAGTTTGCACTCTTCCAGAGCGCTCATCCGTTCCCCCTTGCTCGAATCTCCAGCCAGTGTAGCCGGTTCCGATTGGGCTGAAAAGCCGAGATTGGGACGTCAGGAAAAGTCACGGCCCGCCGCGAAGCGCCGCCACTGCGAGCGGCAGCAACCCACCCGACCCGAAGACACGAGGCCCTTCGACTCGCATCTTCAGGGCCAGGAAACGCGACATCATTTTCGGGTCGGCGGCGAGCGACCGCATGACCCGGCGCCTCAGCCGGGGATGCCGCTCGACCAGCAACAGGAGGTGGGTCATCGTATTGGGGTATCGAACGATGCGGCGGTGGGCGGCGACATAGCGTTCGAGATCACCGGCGGCTATCGCTTCGACAAGGGCTACTGCCTGGCGAAACGAAAGCGCGAGCCCCTCACCGGTGATGGCGTCGAGGTAGCCGGAGGCATCTCCGACCAGGGCGAGGTTGCCGTCGATCAACTTTCGGCACCTCTGTTCGAGGGGCCCCGCGCCACGGTCCTTCGAAGCGATAGGCGCATTCTCGAGACGCTGCCGAAGGTTTGGAAAGCTCACGAGGAGATCATCGAAGGTGTTCGCAGCGCCGGACCACAAGAGCGCCACCCCGACGAGACCCCTGCTCACCGGCGTCACGTAGGCTTCACGGCCGTCGGCCCAATGGACCTCGACCAGATCGACCCACGGATCGAGCTCGAAGTGGCGTCGAACGCCGAACCGCCGATGACGTGCCGGGCGGCCATCGAGACCCGACCACCTGCGGACTCGCGAGGCGCGCCCGTCGGCTCCGACTAACCACCGTCCGCGAACCGCACCGTGATCGGTCTCGAAGCCGTCGGTTGAAACACCATGCACCCGCACTCCCCAGCGAAGGTCCACGCCGAGAGCCTCGGCGCGACGCCGGAGCGCGCCGTGCAGCTCGGTGCGGCGGATACCAAGGCCGGAAGCACCGGGGAACATCCCCTCAGCCGACCGCTGATCGTCTACGTAGCGGATGCCGCGAAATGGATGCGAGTCCACCTCTCGCAGGTCAACTCCAAGCGTTTCCAGTACCTTCACTCCGTCCGGCATCAGACCCTCGCCGCAGGCTTTGTCGATGGGCGGCCGGGCTCCGTCGAGGACAGTGACCTCGAAGCCCCCGAGGCGCGCCGCGATGGCGGTGGTCAGCCCCGCCGGACCTCCTCCCGCGATCACGACATGAGCGTGGTTAACCATGACCCCTCCGGCGTTCGGCCCGCGCCATCGCCAGCGACGACCGCAGCGCAGCGCCGGCCAGACGAAATGGGGTCACCGCGGAGGGCGCCGTGAGCGCACCGGCTCGCCAACGCTCGAGTGCCTCGCGGCGGCGGATCTTCCCCGACGATGTGCGGGGAAGGGTGCCGGGTTCCAGGACCTCGACGCGGTCCGGCTCGAGCCCGGTCGCAACCAACACCGCACGCGACACTTCCTCGGCTATCCGTGGATACTGACCCGCGGATACACCCTTGCCGGTCTCCACCATAACGATCAACTGCTCGTGGTCCGCGCCCTCCGGCATGAAGGATGCGGCCGCGGCGCAACCCGTTCGCACGCCGGCCACAGTGTCAACCGCGTGCTCCACCTCAACCGGCGAATGGTTGCGGCCGCGCAGGATGAGGACGTCCTTGGCGCGGCCGGTGAGGTAGAGATCACCGTCGGCAATAAAGCCGAGATCGCCGGTGTCGAGCCAGCCCGCCATCATGACCTGAGCGGTCGCCCGTTCGAGCCCCAGATAACCTTCCATCAGCGATGGGCCGCGAACCAGCACGCGGCCGACCCGCCGCTCGGGCAGCTCACGACGCCCGCGACCGACAACTTGAATCTCGAAGTCCGGCAGCGGCCGACCAACTGACACAATCTCGACACCTGTCGGGTCATCGATCGCCTCGGCATTCTCAGCCAGAGCCTGCCGATCGAAGCGACGACTCGTGAAGGACCGGTCGATCTGCGAGAAGGTCACCGCGAGCGAAGCTTCCGACAGTCCGTAGACCGGAGTCAGAGCCTCGGAGCGAAAGCCCCAGGCCGCGAAGCGTCGCTGAAACCGTCGCAGGACCTTGGCCGCCACCGGCTCGGCCCCGTTGAGGGCGACCTGCCAGCACGACAGGTCGACGCCCTCGAGCTCCTCGTCGCGGATTCGATCGGCGCACAATCCGAAGGCAAAGTTGGGCGCCGGCGAGACGGTCGCCCGGTAGCGCGAGATGGTCCGCAACCACACTGCGGGCCGGGCGACAAAGAGCTCGGGCGGAATGAGGGTCAACGCTGCCTGGCGCTCGAGTGCGGGGAAGACACAACCGATGAGACCCATGTCGTGGTACAGCGGCAACCAGCTGGCGCCACTTTGGACGACGCCGCCCGAGTCCGGCCAAAACCCGTTGAGACGAACGGTCTGAGCCACGACCGCGCGATGGCTGAGGGCGACCGGCTTGGGCTCGACCGTCGTGCCCGACGAGAACTGAACGAGCGCGAGGTCACCCTCCCCCACCGGTGTCGAGCTCGGTGCGGCCGGCGGAAGGTCCTCGAGGGTTCGGCATCCGAGCGCCGGACGCGCCGCCTCGACTGCCGGACCGAGAAGCCGGCGAACCCGCTTGTCGGTCAACACCAGCCGGGCATCCACCGCCCGCAGCATGGCCGCCGTTCGTCGGTGGTACTCGTCGAGCCGCCCGAGGCGCACCGGCGGGTAGAGCGGAACCGGTACCGCACCGGCAAGGAGAACGCCGAAGAATGCGTCGAAGAAGCCCACGCTGGTCGGGTAGACCAAAGCCACCCGCTGGCCCGGCAGGACCCCAACCTCGCGCAGCCGGCCGGCCACCGCCTGCGCCCGTTCGCGGACCTCGGACCACGGCAACCATCGGCTGTGCTCGCGCCGATCGAGGATCCTCAGCCCCCCATCCGCCGACCTCGCCGCAGACTCGAGCAACCCGTTGAGGGTCGAAAAATCACTCATTGAGCCGCTCCTGGATGATCTCCACCAGATCGCCGACCGTGAGGATCGCCGCCTCTTCGTCGAGACAGATCTGAAAGTGGTTCTCGACCTCGAGGGCGAGGGTCAGGCGCTTGAGTGAATCGAGCTCGAGATCCTCCACCAGGTGCATCTCCGGCCGCAGCTCCCCGTCCCACCCGAGGTGGGCTCGCGCAACCTCGGCGATACCGTCGATAATACTCACTCGGGACCCCCGGCCGCGAGCCGGCTCAGCGCTCCATCCTCGACCCGGATTCGTTCCCTGAGCAGAACGAGATTGGCGATGCCGAATACTCCCGCCGTCAACCAGGCACAGTGCACCATCGGTATCGCGGCAATTTCCATCACGACCACCAAGTAGTTGGGGTGACGCAGCCAGCGGTACGGTCCTGAAGTGACCAGCTCTTCGCCTGGGACCGCGAGAACACGAGTGGTCCAACGGTCACCGAGGGTCGCGAGGGTCCACCAACGAAGGGAGGTTGCCGCAATCAGGACGAGCATTGCGGCGATCGCCACAAGGGGACGCCAGGGCCTGTCGAGGAGCCAGACCTCGGCCACGCACGACAGGAGAAAGGTGGTGTGCAGGGCAACCATCCACGGGTAGTGCCCGGCCCCGACCTCGATCGCACCGCGACCCTCGAGCACACGCAGATGGCGCCTGGAAACACCGAGCTCCCACACTCGTTGGGCCGCTATGACCGCGACCAGCAGCGTGTAGGCGATACGTGAGTCGACACCGAGCACGGTCCCGCTCATTCGTCCTCCCACTTTAGGAGCACCAGCTCGGAGCAAAAACCCGGGCCCATGGCCGACATCAGACCCCAACTGCCCGGTGTCGGTGGCGATTCCAAGGTCTGTTCGAGCACCAACAACACCGACGTTGACGACAGATTTCCAACCTCGCGCAGGGTTCGCCATGCTCCCTCGAGCGCGTCGTCCGGAAGCGCCAACGCCTCCTGCATGGCTTCGAGGACCTTCGGCCCGCCGGGGTGCGAGATCCAGGCCGCGATGTCGTCCCTGGCCAACCCATGCTCGGAGAGGAAGGCGTCCACGTCCCGCCGCAGATAGCGGCGAACCATCTCCGGCACCTCGGCCGAGAGCACGATCTTGAAGCCCCTCTCCGACACGTCCCAGCCCATCACATCTTCGCTATCCGGGTAAAAAGAAGAGCGGCTGGCAACCACCCGTGGGCCATGCGACGGACGGTTTTCCCCCACCAGGACCGCGGCTGCGGCGCCGTCGCCGAAGAGCCCCGATCCAATCAGGTTTTCCACCGACAGATCATCCCGTTGCAGGGTCAGCGAGCACAGCTCCACCGACAGCAGCACAGCCACCTCGCTCGGGTGACCGAGCAAATAATCGGCGGCGCGGGCGACTCCCGCCGCCCCCGCCAGACATCCGAGGCCGAAGATCGGGACGCGCTTCACCCGCGACGGCAGCGACAACCGGTTCATCAGGCGGGCGTCGATCGACGGCGTGGCGATTCCGGTCACGGTCGTGAAGTAGAAGGCGTCGATCTCGTCAACGCCGAGCCCCGCGCGATCGAGAGCCGCCAACAGGGCCTTGCCGCCGAGCTCCTCCGCAACCCTGATCCAGTGGTCGTTGGCCTCGCCCCAGGTTTCGATCTTGGGATATTCCTCCAGTGGCAGAGCGAGATGCCGCCCGCCGACCAGCACGTTGCGGTGGAGCTTTTCGAGCCGACCGAGGTTGTAGTACCGCTCGGCCCACTGCTCGCGAAACGCCGCCAACAGCGTCTCCTGGTCGTAGAAGTGCTCCGGCAGCGCCGAGCCAACGGCGGCAATCCTCACGATCGCGTCCCTTCAATCCACACCCGTCTTCGTGACATCCCTCGATTTCTCCTCTTCGATCTACCGCAACCTCCAGTACGTCAAACACCGGCGGCGCGGGCGGTATTGCGTCGGGCTCACAACACCTCTTTGTCGGCTGGCGAACCCGAGGTTTCCTTTTCGAAGACTGAAAAGCCGCTCCAACCTACCACCCTCTCCTGAATAATCGGCGAGAAGATCGGGTTAGCATGAGCTGTGACGAGGGTAAGAAGATCATTCGATCGCGGATCGCGGTCGAGCACCGAGCTCGCCGTGCCTGCGCGGGGTGCGCTTTTCTACGTCGAATCGAAGACCACCTTCCGACTTGCCCACGGCCGTCCCGGCGTGTTGCTCGAGCTCGAACGCGGCAGATTACGCGGCGTGTTCGAGCCGGCGGCCGAGGGTGACGACCGCGAGCGTCTCGTCACCACGCCGTCGGCGGTGCTCGCGGTGCGCGGGACCGAGTACGGGGTCGAGGTCGAGAAGAACGGTGACACAGCGGTGGTGGTCTTCGAGGGAACGGTCGAGGTGCGGGACACCACGGGCGTCGGCGGGGCCGTGAGCGTCCATGCCGGAGAGTCGACCCGAATTCGCCGCGGACGCGCGGCCGCCGCGCCGCAACCTCACGGCCTCAGCAGGGGCGACTGGGACCGGGGGCGGGGCATGAATTCGCCATCGACCGGATCGATGGGCTCCCCACAGCAGCCGATGGGCGGTCAGGGGAACATGCCCGGAGGTTCACAGGGATCCTCCTCACAAGGAGGCGGCGGGTCAAAACGACACGGCGGTTGAGTCCGATCGACCCACCAGAAGGAAATTCGGGAAATTCTCAGGAGCACGGTGTTGGAATTCGACATGCGATCAAGCGCCGAAGGCGCGATAGATCCATAGCCTGGGGCGTCAGCCCCAGGTGAAGAGTGTCACAAAACCCCGGAGCCCTGGAGGGGCGACAGATTGCGGCTGCGGCATCAGCCGCAGCCACCATCTTCCGGTTGTCTGTCGCCGCTTTGCGGCTTGAGGATCTTTTCCCGTGCTGTTCCTGGGGCTCACGCCCCAGGCTATGAATATGCCGCCGCTTCGCGGCTCTTCAAGCCATCACGACGAGTCGCGGGGAGTTTCTTGGGAGTGCGGGTTAAGCCGTACGCGCCTCCCGTCGACGAAGCCTCGAGAGCATCACCGCTGCCGTCACGCAAGCCATCAGCATGAAGACCGATCCGGTAAGGAATGGCCATGGATATCCGAGCCCGCCGTACACCAACTCCGCCCAAAAGGGGCCGGCGATTCGGGCGAGGCTCGAAATCGACTGATAGACGCCCATCACGCCGCCGATCTCGTCCGGTCCCGCCAGCTTCGAGGTGAGGGCCGACAGTGATGGGTGGGCGATCCCTTGCCCCAGCGCAAGCACCGCCAGGGTCGCCAGTAACGGACCGCGACTCTCGGTGAAGGGCATGAGTCCGAGGGCGAGGAAGCTGAGTAGAGTGCCGGCAACGATCAGCCGTCCCTCGCCAAAGCGCTTCGACAACCGCCCGACGAGCCCACCCTGGACGACGGCGCCGAGAACCCCGGCGTAGACGAAGAGCCAGGCGATGGTCGACATGGTGTAGCCGAAGCGTAGCTTGGCGAATTGGGCGAAGGTGGTCTCGAAGTTGGCGAAGGCGAAGATGGTGAAGAAGACCATCACCAGGCAGAAACCGACCAGCGGAAATGACAGCGCTTCGGCAAGGCTCCGCAGGTTGAGCGGGCGGCGGCGAGCCTCCGATTTGGCCTCCGGATCGAGGGTCTCGGGCAGCCGTGTCAGAACGAGCAGAAAGGCGATCAACGAGGCCGTCGCCGCGGCGATCCCTGGCAACCACGGCGCCACCGTCACCAGGAGGGCGCCGATCGCCGGTCCGAGGATGAAGCCGAGGCCGAAGGCGGCGCCGATCAGCCCCATGCCCTTGGCCCGGTCCTCGGGACCGGTGATGTCGGCGATGACCGCCTGCGCGGTCGAGATGTTGCCGCCCGAGATGCCGTCGATGATGCGTGAGGCGAAGAGCATCCCCAGCGAACCGGCGATTCCGAAGAGCACGTAGCCCACCGCCGAGCCGAGGAGCGAGACCAGCAGCACAGGCCGCCGCCCAAACCGGTCCGACAGACGCCCGAGGATCGGCGCGAAGATGAACTGCATGATCGAGAACGAGGCCATCAGGAGACCGAAGATCACAGGCGACGGTCCGTACTCCTCGGCATAGAGCGGCAGGATTGGGATAACAATGCCAAAGCCCACCAGATCGATAAAGACGATCAGGAAAACGATGCCGATCTTTGCGCGGTGTTCTTTCAAGCAAGACCCTCCCACCTCGGGACGCAGGGCATTCTACAGGGACCTGCGTCCGGCGCCGTCGAATCCGGACAATAACCACAAAGACACAAAGACACAAAGCCATCACAAAGGTCACCACCGACCCGGTTCTTAACGCAAAGGCGCGAAGGCGCAAAGACGAAAAGCCCACCCCTCAACGCAGAGACGCGGAGGCGCAGAGACGCAGAGAACCGCGCACGAGGTTTAACCACGTGGCGAGGTCCCAGCCATCGTCGAACGACGGCCGGGAACCGCTGGGCCAGAATACCGCTCCGATCGCCAGCGATCGTCGCCGTATCCCGGCCCAGCGGCCCGCGCTCAAAGAGCGCAGGCCTCGCCACTCCCCCGAAAAATTTCATGCTTTGAAGGGACACACTTCTGACTCCTACGAAAGCGAGGCGGAACCGACGCGCCCCCGGCGCGTCGGCCGGTGGAAAGTACGGCGGCGACGTACGCTTGCGTCCGGAGCCGACGGATTTTCCACAGGCGGTCGGCGATCGAATGATCGCCGGCGGTTCCGCCGACAATCCTTGGTACGACCGGTTCGTCGCAGCGAGATCTTCCTTGCGTATCTGCGTTCATCTGCGTTATCTGCGGTTTTTCTTGGGCGGCTGGACGGCCTTCGTGTCTTTGTGTCTTCGTGTTTGCGACGTGGTTGGGGGGCTGGGCGCTACCTGCGCCAGAACTCTCGCGAGAGGAGGGCGAGCACGGTGAAGATCTCGAGGCGGCCGAAGAGCATGCAGCCTGCCAGCACCATCTTCACGACCCCTGGGAAGTGGGCAAAGTTGTCGTAGGCGCCGATCTCGCCGAGGCCGGGGCCGACATTGCCGATCGAGGTCAGTCCGGCCGAGATCGCGGTCAAAAGATCGTAGCCGTGCGCCGCCACCACCGCCGCACCGACCAAAGCGATCAGGAGGTAGGCCGTGAGAAAGGCCCAGATCCCCGACAACACCGACTCCGAAACCACCGCGCCACCGTACTTCACCGGCCGCACCGCATGCGGGTGGATGAGGCGGTGCAGCGTGTTCCGCAGCGAGCGGACGGCGAGCAACGCGCGCAGGCTCTTGATCCCGCCGCCGGTCGAACCCGACATTCCGCCAAGCACCATCAGGCACAGGAGCACCAGCAGCGGCAGCGTCGCCCACCCCTCGAAGTCGGTGGTCACGTAGCCGGTGGTTGTGAGGATGCTGACCGTCTGAAAGGCGGCGTGGCGGATGCTGTCCGCAATTCGCGCGCCCGGCTCGTGCACTGTCACAACCAGGATTGCGGTCGCCACTGCGATCACGCCAAAGAAGTAACGCAGCTCGCTGTCGTGCCACACAGCCTTGACACGGCCGGTCAGCAGCCGGAAGTGGAGCACGAAGTTGATCCCCGCCAGGAGCATGAAGAAAATGATGATCCACTCGACCGTCGCCGAGCCGAACTCGCCGACCGAGGTGTTTTTTGTCGAAAACCCGCCGGTGGCCAGGGTTGTGAAGGAGTGGCAGAGAGCGTCGAAGCCCGAGAGACCCGCAAGCCGGAGGGCGATCCACTCCGCCACCGTGAAACCCACGTAGACCATCCACAACGTACGCGCGGTGGTGGCCAGCCGCGGCCGCACTTTGTCGGCCACCGGACCCGGCACCTCAGCCTTGAAGAGCTGCATGCCGCCGATTCCGAGCAGGGGCAGAATGGCGATTGTGAAGAGGATTATCCCCATGCCACCCAACCACTGACTCATGGCACGCCACAGGAGCAGCGCACGCGGGATCACGGTTGTATCGGCGATCACCGTCGATCCCGTTGTCGTGAAGCCCGAAACCGATTCGAATATGGCATCCACCGGGCCCAGCGCTCCGGTGACCAGGTAGGGAACGGCACCGACCAGTGAGACCGCGATCCAGGCTCCGCTGACCACCAGGAACCCGTCTCGCGGACGGATATGCCGGTCGGCAGGCGGTCGGACACGCACCAGCAGGACGCCGATGAACCCCGCTACCGCGATTGCCGCCACCCACGGCTCCGGCGATTCGCGGAACACGAGACTCGCCAGCAACGGCAGACAGAGGAAAGCGCAGTCCAACAGCAGCAGCCAGCCGAGCAGGTAGATCACGAAACGGCGGTTCACGGTCCGGATTCCTCCCCTGCCGGCCTCAGGCCTCGAGGACGTCGTCGAGCCGAGACGCCATTTCGGCGGCGGCGGCCACAATCACCTGGTCGCCCGGCTCGATGCGATCGTCACCACCTGGAATGAAGATCCGATCGTCTCGCTGGACCGCGACCAGCAAAATTCCCCGCGGCAGCCCGAGCTCAGACAGCGGCGAGCGGACGAGGCGGCTGCCCTCAGCGGCCTCCACCTCGAATACCTCGACCGAGTCCTCGAGCAGGGCCGCCACCGATTTGATCCTGCCCTTGCGGGCGAACTGCAGTGCGAGGCTCACCGACAGCAGCCGCGGCGAAATGATAGCGTCGATGCCGAGATCGCCCACCAGACTCGACAGCGCCGCGTTGTCCACCAGCGCAAAGGTGTGGGCTGCGCCCATGCGACCGGCGAGCAGACAGGCCACCACGTTCTCCTCGTGGCCGTCGGTGCAGGCGACGAATCCCTCGACCCGATCGGCGCCCTCCTCACGAAGAAGCTCGCGATCGGTCGGGCTGCCGTGGATGACCAGGGTGTCATCGAGCGCGGCGGCCGCCTTTTCGCACGCCTCCCGCCGTTCGTCAATGAGAGTGACCGGGACGCCGTTCTCCTCGAGGCGGCGTGAGAGGTTAACGCCGATCCGCGTCGCGCCCGCGACCATCACCCGCCGCTCGGCCCCACGGTGGACCCCGAGTAGGACCAGCATGTTGTCGAGTTCGGTCGGATCCATCGCGAAGTAAACCAGGTCGCCGGCCCGGATCTCGTCGTCTCCGTAAGGTACCCGCCAGCGGCCGTCTCGCCGGATCGCCACCACCAGCACCGGCGTCGCCGGGAAGAGCAATCGGAGGTGTGACAGCATCAATCCTGCAAACTCGCTACCTGGCTTGATGTGGAAGCCCGCCACCAGCAGCTTGCCGTCGAAGAAGGACGCCACGTCCACCGCGCCCGGCACCGGCATCAACGACAAGATCTTGTCCACCGCCGCCATGTCCGGGTTGATGGCGACCCGTTCGCCGCCGGGCTCGCGCGCGATGCGCCGGAAACCTTCCTCATGCTCGGGATCACGCAGCCGAGCCGCCACCCGCGGCACCTTGAAGATCACCGAGCCCACAAGCGCCACCACCATGTTCGCCTCGTCAGAGTTGGTGGTCGCCAGGAGTAGATCGGCCTCCTCGATCCCGGCCTTCATCAGTACCGGGATCGTGGCGCCGTTGCCGTGAATCGTTTGAACATCGAGGCGCTCGTTGAGGTCTGCGATGAGCTCGCGGTTCTGCTCGACCAGGACCACGTCGTGGCCGTCGCCGGCAAGCTTCTCGGCCAGCGTCGACCCCACAAGACCGCCGCCAACAACGATCACTTGCATGGTTCGAGACCCAGCGTCTGTTTCATATCCCCACGTTGATTCATCATTTCGGCGCCAGTGTACACAACTCGCATTTCGGATTTCAGATTTCGGATTGCGGATTTCCAGCCCAAATCCTGAAACCTTGAGTCGGCGTGCCGCACCGATCGGCAGAGCAGCGCGCCCTGGGTCGCCTACCTAAAATACGGCGAATTCGTTCTCGATCGCACCGATGGGACGGCGCACTACGAAACCGATGACAACCGCTTGTCCCCTCAACAGCTGCCAGGGCGCCCGCCCGGGGCGTCTTGCTGTGCTTACTTCAGGTGTTTTCGGAAGGGGATCCCCAGCTTCTTCATCCTGTAGCGGAGGGTGTTCGGGTTCATACCGAGAAGCTCGCCGGCTCCTCCAGGACCGTGGATCTTGCCGCCGGTCATGCCCAGAACCCGTGTAAGGTGCCGCGCGATCACCGCGTCGAGCTCGATCGCTTCTTCTTCGTCTGGGGGTGGAGCCGCGCCGACCTTCGTCAAGGGTGAAGTGCCGAGGCCGTCGAACCTGAGCGGCTCCCCCCGATGGAGGATCATGGCCCGTTCCACCAAATTCTCGAGCTCTCGCACGTTGCCCGGCCAGTCGTAGGCCATCAGATCGTCGATGGCGCCGGGCGCAAGCTGCGGCGTTTCGGCGATCTTCAGCTCCCCGGCCTTGCGCTCGATGAGGTGCTGCACCAGTGCCGG
>PVMK01170145.1_pt1 | contig 23076 bp, 21 predicted proteins | sample 1853481 | NCBI WGS metagenome assembly PVMK01 (sample SAMN08533507, study PRJNA380276) | Marine sediment metagenome, whole genome shotgun sequencing project. | reverse complement strand
ATGGCATGATTGCCGGCGCCACCGGTACGGGCAAGACCGTGACCCTGCAGGTTCTGGCCGAAGGATTTTCGAGGCTCGGTGTCCCCGTTTTCCTTGCTGACGTCAAGGGTGACCTCTCAGGGCTGGGAATAAAGGCGTCACCCCACCCTAAAATCGATGAGCGCATAGAGTATATCGCCATTTCAGATTACCGGGCTCAACCGTCCCCGGTCATCTTCTGGGACATGCTCGGAGAACTCGGCCATCCCATTCGCACCACGGTCAGCGAGATGGGGCCGTTATTGCTGTCCAGCCTGCTTGAACTAAACGATACCCAGACCGGGGTAATGTACTCCTGCTTCAAGATTGCCGACGATAATGGCTGGCTACTGCTTGATTTCAAGGATCTGCGGGCGATGCTTGCCTGGATGGCTGATCATGCGCGCGAACTGCGGGGTGAATACGGAAATATTGCAACATCCAGTGTGGGCGCCATACAGAGAGGCCTGCTCATTCTCGAGGAACAGGGGGCCGAGCAGTTCATGGGGGAGCCTGCTGTCATTCTTCCGGACCTCATGAAAACAGACTTGTCCGGCCATGGAGTTATCAATATTCTCGATGTGACAAAGGTTATCCAGAATTCACCCCGGCTCTATGCGACCTTCCTGCTTTGGCTGATTTCCGAACTTTTTGAAAACCTCCCGGAGGTAGGCGATGCCGATCGGCCAAAATTTGTATTGTTTTTCGACGAGGCCCACCTGCTTTTCGATGATGCCCCGGAAGCCCTTCTCGATAAAATTGAACGTGTTGTCCGCCTGATCCGCTCCAAGGGAGTGGGTGTCTATTTCATAAGCCAGAGTCCTCTGGATATACCCTATTCCATCCTCGGCCAGCTTGGACTGAAAATACAACATGCCTTGCGGGCCTTTACCCCGCGTGACAAAAAAGCGGTGAAGACAGTTGCCGAGACCTTCCGGCCAAACCCGGACATCGATGCAGAAACAACCATAACAGAACTGGGTACCGGCGAGGCACTGGTCTCCTGCCTCGACGAAGACGGCAGTCCGACACCGGTAGAGAGGACTTTGATGAGGCCTCCGGAATCACAAATTGGCCCGATGACCAGTGTGGAGCGGGAAGAGCAAATAAGCCGCTCGCCGTTCAAGGGTCGTTTCGATCAACTCCTTGACCGGGAATCCGCCTGGGAGATACTCCGAAAAAGGGCCGAGGAGGAGGCGCGCCTTAATGATGAGGCCGAAAAGGACTCAAAGAGGAAGACCTCCGGCAGTACACGTCAATCACCGGTAGAAGCCATGCTGAAAAGCGCTGCGTCCTCTTTTGGCACGCAGATAGGCAGGCAAATCATGCGCGGCATACTGGGCTCGATATTCAAGGGGCGGTAGAATCAATAGCCAAGCGTGGCCCTGATATCTACCTTATCATCATCGCTCCGCTGTACCGTTGCGGTGATAACGTCGACGCCATGATTCCTGCCGAGGGTGTCGACCCAGGCGAGCCAGTTATCAAATGTTGCACCTGATAACCAGATTCGGACCTGGCCTTCCTCTTCACCAGGCGTCATCTGGCGAATGACATCCCGGAGTTTCGCACGTCGCGCAGTGTCCTCCACGATGGTGAGCAGGGGTTTCCTGTCGATCTCGGCCATATTCCCGTCCCGACCCGTGAAGTTGACCGCAATCTCGGCTTGCGCGCTGATACGCTTATGCGCCATTCGCTTCACCGGCAACTGTACCGACAGCCTGTCCAGTCCGGTGTGCCAGGGTTCCCACATAAACGTATAAACAAGAATAGACAAGATCAGTACTCCACCAACCCCAAGCACCAGCCGGTCACGCTCGCTTATCTCATTCCACCTGGCCATCAAGCCATTCATCAGATAGCCCTCTCAATTACAAAACGGCCGGTAACTCGTCCCTCGCTGGCACTCGACGAGGCCAGGTCGACAGACACACGGTCGTCACCGGCAAACTTCTGTTGGAGTTTGTCTACTGCGCCAAAGTCACTAACGGTACAGCTTACGGTCAGCTTGCCATCCCGGTAGGTCAAGTCCTCAACCGTCACGTTACTGCCTTGCGTCGCGCGCGCAACTGCGGACAAGAACAGCAGGTAGTCACCGGATGCAGATTGCACACCCTGGAGTTTGTCCATCTCCTGCTGCATGATAAATTGCTCCCGGGACGGGATTACGTTTGTCACGTCCGGGAAGGTATCCATTATTGTCCGGGCCATCTGTTGATCCAGGCGCCTGCTCTCTGCAGACAGGCTGATATACAGCCAGGCATCACCCAACAACTTAATACCTACTGCACATGCAACAAGGATAATTGCGATGCGGAAGCCCGACAGGCTCGCATTCTGGCTCTTTTGCCTGAATTCACCAGTCAGCAAGTTCACCTGGTTGTCTTGTTTATGGGTCAGCCAGTCATCGGGCCCTGACCCGAAATCCCAGAACCGTGCGTCCACATCCCGGTCTTCGGCAATCAGTCGGCGTACCTCTTCCTCGTCGTTGAGCGCCACACTGACGGACTCATCCGACAACTCATCCAGCCAGCTGTCGAGGAAACCCTCATCAAATGCGATCCCGCCACCATCATCTGAGCGCACCAGAAGGCGCCCCCCGGGGACCTTCGCAACGGTATAACGCGTTGCAGGATGCATAGGCAGGAGCGTGTAATCAGGCACGATGCGGTCAACGGAAATACCGGCATCGCGACAATCCTCTATCCAGCCGGAAACAAGATTGCGGGCGACGACGGCGACGATTGCCTCCTCACCCGCTTTCCAGTGAACCGGGACGAAATGGAGGTCATCCACTTCTGCCGACAAAGACTCTTCCAGGGCATAGGGTACCGCAGCGAGCATCTTTGCCCGGGAGCGCGCCGGAACCGAGACATGGTGCGTTGCGACCCATTCACCGGGGACTACCGCGGTAATGACTTGCGGTGCCGGGGTAAGCGGTATATCCGCAAGCGCCGCGACCTCCCCTGTGGATTCGACCTCCCTGTCCCTGATTCGCACCCATCGGTGGGGGGGATCGATACTGAAATACAGATTCATATCATCCCGCGCTTGCGGTACACGGACACGACGGGACCACCGGGTTCACGATAGACACCGCTTATTAGCCATAATCCTACATTACCAAAATTTGCCCTGCTGTGTATCTCGAAATAGTCGCTGCTCACGGTGACAAGTGCCTCCGCGGTCTGCTGAGCACTCCCGGCCATTGCATCATGCGTCAAAAACTCGCTTACCTCCCCGTAGCCAAACTCCCCGCGATCGATAGCAAGTGTTTGTGCCATAGCCCCGGTAATCGCACCGGGATTGGGCGCCATGATCCGAAACAGCAACTCCGGACACGTGTTTACGTTAATCCTTGTGTCCTGCTCAGGCAGAATCGTGACATAGGGTGCGAGTTTCCGGATTACGTCCCCTGTATACCCACTCACCCATCGTAATTCACCCATTGTTGCAAGCAACTGGTTCGCCGCACGATAGGGCGGATCGAGGCCCTCGTATTCGTAGTCCTCGGCACCGTGCGCGCCCGTCTGCTGTGAATTATCATCAATCCAGTCAAGCAGAGAATCCGCCAATCCCTCATCGAGTGCCAGGACTCGCAGTAACCGCCGATAAGCCGGGTACCATGCACTCTCGCGTCCGCCACCCAGATTGTTGAGATTAAACCTTCCCTGCAAATCGGTCACACTGGTAGACAGGTCACCGTGTTCGACCTGAACGGCGCCGTCAAGATTATTCCAGGGCTCCAGCAAGTGATCCACTTCGTTTTCAAATCCATCGCGCTCCAGCACCTTGTGCACCCAACGCTCCGACCCCATCGCAAGTTGCCACGCTTGCTCAACCCCACGCTGGTTGCCTATACGTCGCATTAACAGATGCTCATCTTCTATCATGTAAACGCTAAGAGTGGTCAGCAGAACAAGGACAAACAGAACGGTGACCACGGCAACCCCTCCCTGACTCCCTTGCAATCGAGGATGTTCAGGGTGCGCGGATTTAGCCTTCATCCTGCTCCTCGCCGGGCGCGCCACCGGGCAACTCGAAAAGTCGGCGAAAGGTGATTGAATCTGCCAGTTCCACCACGATCTCCACGGCCTGCGGCAACCCCTCACCATTTCGCCAGCTGCTTGACCAGTCGATATCATTCTCCTCTATGCTCGCGAAGCGGAGACTCACCCTTGTCACATCCTCAAGCATGAGACGGGTATTCACTCCGGTGTCGCTAACCCTGTCCAGGACATTCCAGGTCCGGCGCAGCAGGTCGGTACCGTCGTATACCCAGGCGACTCGCTTTGGTACAGAGCTGCCATAAACGCCAATATCCGGGTAGGCCGTGGTCAGCCTGAAGATCTCGTCGGACTCGATGTCGGTGGAAAATGCCTCTTCAGGATCGCCATAACCGTTCCGGACTTTTCTATCCAGGGCATACCTGAAATCATTCCCCATGAACAGCATAGTATTTTGCAGACTGGCGAGTCCGGTAGACTTCTCACTGAGTTGCTCCCGCGCTTTTATAAACTGCTGCATCGCGGGATAAAGCACGGCTGCGATCACGGCAAATATACCTATGGCAATCACCATTTCCAGCAGGGTAAAGCCGTCGGAACCCGCGTACTTCGGGACCCTATTCATCACCAGCCCCCTCTCCCTGGCCAGCCTGGACGCGGCTCGCTACGGCGTCCGCCTGGCTCACTATAAAACCGAATACCGTTGCCAGCGGCGCCTCGTTCCGTTCGCCCACTCCGCGCACCTCGATATCGACACGATATACATCATCATCGGCCGTCCTCGTGATTTCTTCCCTGAATTGCCAGGTACGCCCACCCATTTTTACACGTTCTGATTGTGTCCCGGGCCTGGGCTGCCTCGGACTTATCCGTCGTTCGGTCAATTGGTTACCGGCAACCCAGGATGCGATTAACCTCGCATCCAGTTCGTTCATGATATCGGCACTGCTGCCAATAACCTTCATCATTGCAGCGATGCCCACTGCCGTGATTGCCAGCGCGACCATAATCTCAAGAAGCGTAAACCCGGCCGTTCTTTCCTGTGCCGGAAGCTTCAGGCCACGCAGAGAAATTATAGATTTGATCACAGGCCCCTTATAAGTGTTGCTCTTCAAACTCGACCCTCTGCTGCTCGGACAGCTTTACTACGTAACGCAGGCTCTCACCGCTGATGACAACCTCGAAACGGCTAATCTCACCAAGTGGAGAGATCAGGATCAACGGAATTTCACGCTCGGAAACGACCTCCTCGACATCGGATGTCACGGCAAGGTACTCGGGTATATGCCTTGTTCGGAACAGCGCATCCTCGGCCACGGGTAACCATAGCGCGGGGTTGCCCAGGAAACGATAACTGCGTGCCTCGTCATTTACTTCCAGGGCATAGTAATTCCCGGTAATGACGGACTCGTCCCTCACCTGGTTGATTATCGCGGCGAGCCGACGCGCCTCGAGCCGCGCATCCCGGTCCGTATTGCGATTCAGATTAATGCCGATAAACGCGACCGTGACACCGATTAACATCACTACGACCATGATTTCGACCAGTGTGAAACCACGATTGTCAGTGCTCGCAGCCGGGTGACCCGGGGTTGAGTATCCCTTCATAAATATCTCTCCAGCTAACCCGTTGGCGGACATGGCCATGTCGACATCAATTACTCTCCGGAAATCCTCCTGATTATTCCGGCCGCCAGCTATATGTTCATGAACAGTTCAGCACACCCTCGATGAGTGTGATACGCGGGATGGGTTAACTCTCGTCCAGGTTCCAGTTGCCTATATCGCGACCCATCTCCGTACCGCCGGGAACAGCATCGGCCGCATTGGTCCAGACATCGAATTCTCCCTTCTGGCCGGGGCTAAGATACTGGTATTCGTTCCCCCATGGATCGACGGGTACCTTGTCCAGATAACCGCGCCAGTTCCGTGCATCGTTACCGCCAGGGCTGGTCACCAGGGCCTGCAGACCCTGCGCCGTTGTCGGGTAACTGAAATTGTCCAGCTTATACAAGCTCAATTGGCCCGAGATTGCACGAATATCGGCCTTCGCCTTGACCACCAGGGCCTGGTCCTGTCGATTCAGCACCTTGGGTAGTACCAGGGTCGCCAGCAGGCCGATAATAACGACCACGACCATAATCTCGATCAGGGTGAATCCACGCTGGCGCGCACCCTGTATCGTTCGTGTCCTGTCCAAGCTTGCCATTTTATTTACTCCGTTGGGAAACCCCGCCTGATTATATGGCTTCCCTAACTAATTAACTGATTTAAATCGAATATAGGCATAAGTATAGCGAGCACGATCACCAAAACCACCACACCCATAACCAGGATCATCACTGGCTCAAACAGGCCAACCATCATATTAATCCTGGATTCCAACTCGCTCTCGGTTGCACCGGCCGCCTTCTCAAGCATATGCCCAAGACGGCCACTGGACTCACCACTGGCAACCATCTGCACAAGCAGCGGCGGATAATTTCCACTTCTTCCCAGTGCCCGGCTGATACTTACGCCCTCGGAAACCTCAACTGCCGCGGCTTTGAGATCGGCACGCAAAACGTCATTGGTAACCACACCCTGCGTTGATCTCATCGCCACCAATAGCGGAACACCGCTGCTGACCATGATGGACAGGGTTCGCGCCATGCGCGCCGTATTGATGCTGCGCGTGAGGCGCTTCAATCCGGGCAACCTCAGGTACTGCCCATGCAGCCAGAACCTGGGGCCGGGTTGACGGAAAATCAAGGTAAAGATAAATGCCGCAATGCCGATGAGTACGAGCAGCCAAATACCCCAATCCTGCATGAACTCGCTGAGGCCGATCAGGGCCCGTGTCAGCAAGGGCAGTTCCTGCCCGGTATCCTCAAACACCTTGACTACCTTTGGCACCACATAGGTAACGAGAGCGACCACGATGGTAACCGCGACGGCAGTCAGAAATATCGGGTAGACAAGCGCAACACCGAGCCGCTGTTGAATACCGTGCCGGGTCTCCAGGTAATCAGCCAGCCTGTCGAGCACCTCGTCAAGATTGCCGGATTGCTCACCCGCATAAATGGATGCCCGATAGATCTCCGGGAAACTCTTCGGGTATAGCGCAACGGCCTCTGACAGCGAATAGCCTTCGGTTACCAATGACCTTATGTCACTGATTACGGAAACAAGCCGATGCCCCTCAGACTGTTGCGCGAGGGCCGCGAGGGTATCCTCCACGGTCAGTCCGGAACCCAGCAGGGTTGCCAATTGACGAGTAACAACGGAGAGTTCGCCGGTCTTGATACGGGTTCGGCGCTCCTTGCCCCGCTCAGCCCGGCCATCGCCCCGACCGCCACTCTCTGCAACCGGTACGACGGAAATCGGGACCAGGCCCTGGGAACGAAGATCCTGACGCACCTGGCGAGAATGATCGCCCGATGCGATACCCTTTACGGTACGGCCACGTTCATTTAGTGCCTGGTATTCAAACGCGGCCATGGCTTCCGGTCATCTCTCAGGACTGGGTAACCCGCAGTACTTCCTCGACACTGGTGTCACCGGCAAGCACCCGTTCGTAACCATCACGGCCGAGACTCGGTGACGACACGCGTACGTGGCTTAGCATCTCGTCTTCGGAACAACCGTCATGAATCATTTTTCGCAATGTCTCGTCGACCCGGATCAACTCGTAAATTCCTGTCCGACCACGATAGCCGGTATTTTCACACTGTCGGCATCCACCGGGCCGATAGAGTTGCAAATTACTTCTCCCGTTGTCCAGCTTGAGCAGGCCGAGTTCACGCTCTGACGGCTCATATACCACGCGGCATTCACGGCACAGCGTGCGCACCAGTCTTTGAGCCAGCACACCCAGCAGACTCGAAGCAATCAAAAATGGTTCCACACCCATGTCCACCAGGCGTGTCACGGCGCCAATGGCAGTATTGGTATGCAGGGTGGACAGAACCAGGTGGCCGGTCAGACTTGCCTGTACCGCGATCTCCGCAGTCTCCAGGTCCCGGATCTCGCCTACCAGGACCACGTCCGGGTCCTGCCGGAGTATAGAGCGTAGCCCGCTCGCAAATGTCAGCCCGATACGCGGCGATATCTGCGTCTGACCCACGCCATCCAGGTCGTACTCCACCGGGTCTTCAACGGTAAGGATATTCATGCGCTGCCTGTCGAGCCCGATCATGCCGGAATACAGGGTCGTTGTCTTACCTGAACCGGTAGGTCCGGTGATAAGAACAATGCCGTGTGGCGTACGAATCAACTCCTCGAAGCTCCTCTTGATACCGGCGCGCATACCAAGTGCATCCAGGTTCAGCCGGGCACTATCCTTGTCCAGCAGCCGGAGTACGACACGTTCGCCATGCTGGGTCGGGAGCGTTGAGACACGCACGTCTACCGGGTGCTCGGCAACCCGCAGCGACATACGGCCATCCTGGGGCAATCGTTTTTCTGCAATGTCCAGTCTCGACATAACCTTGAGCCGGGATACCAGCGCACCGTGCAGGGCACGGTTCGGCTTCAGCACAGTACGCAGCAAACCATCAACGCGCAATCGGACTACAGATTCCTGTTCGAAGGCCTCAAGATGAATATCAGACGCGTTTTCACGTATCGCCTGCGTCAGCAGCGCATTGATCAGCCGGATTATTGGCGCATCATCCGACGATTCCAGCAAATCCGTGATCTCGGGCAATTCCTGGGCAAGACGTTCCAGGTCCAGGTCACTACCAAGATCATCCATGACCTGGGTGGCCTCAGTCTCACCTTTTTCGTAAATATTTCTGAGTGTCTCGTCGAACTCACGCTGACTGACGTGGCAAATAACAAGTGACCCCATGAGGCTGCGCTTCAATTCGCTCAATACAGCGAGGCCCGGGTCAGTAACACACGTTATTCGATAACGCCCCTCGTCATCGACACCTTGCACAAGGACCTCGTGCCGCCTGGCATAGGAATAGGAGAGCTGTTTAAAATTCGGCGACCGGGGGGCTTCCGGCACACCCTCCACAATATCACCGATACCCAGGGAGATATCGACCACCTGCCTCTCCAGCTCCTCATTTTCCACGGCCATGCGCGCGATCCCCGTCTTTGGACTACTCAATGAGTTCCAGGTTATCCTGACTTTCTGACCCGGATGCCCCTTCCGCTTCCGGCGGTGTGGACTCAACACCGGTGGCGGTGGCGTCGCCCTCATCCGGGACATCGGACAGCCCCTGCACCCATTCCGCAGACTCCTCGTAGGGTGGTAATACGTTCGGCCTCACACCCTGGATCATATTCCGCGTATCCGGCTGACCTTTCATCTGCTCATTCCGGATCGTTCTATAGCGCGCCTTGCTATATTCTGCCAGTTCGTCCGCCGTACGAATGATCTTCGGCTTGAGGAATACCAGCAGGTTCACCTTCACCGCCGACTTGCCCTTGCGCCTGAACAACGTCCCCAGTACAGGGATTTTGCCGAGTATCGGTACCCATTCCACGGTATCCATGACATCCTCTCGTATCAATCCGCCAAGCACCACCAGCTGCCCATCATCCACCTGCACCGTTGCGTCTATGGAGCGCACATCGGTAATCAGGTCGGCTGCACCCTGTACGGTGGTTTCGCTGATAGTCGAGATCTCCTGGTGGATCTTGAGGATGATGGTGTCCCCCTCGTTGATCTGCGGTGTGATTCGCAGCGTCAGCCCGACATCCTTCCTTTCAATCGTCTGAAACGGGTTGACCACGCCGGTAATCGCACCGACCGATCCATCCGGCCCCTCGCCGATCACGGTGCCGGTGCCCGTCGAGCCGGTGCTTGAAAAACTGCCGGTCACGAAAGGCACTTCCTGGCCGACGACGATCTCAGCCTCTTCATTGTCGAGCGTCAGGATGGTTGGCGTTGACAGGATATTACTGTTTGCATCGCTATTAAGCGCACGTAATACGAGGTCCAGACTCAGGTTGCCGAAGGTCTGGTCCAGCAGTGTATACGCGAGCCCACCCGACAGGTCCGAAAAATCCGTTGTGACATTGGTCTGCCCGGTCGGTGTGTTAGGGCGGGAGGCGATAAACTCCACACCAAGGTCTGCCGACTGGTTTTGCGCAACCTCTGCGATGATGGTCTCGACGAACACCTGCGCCCGCCTGATATCGAGTTTTTCTATTACCGCCGCGATGGTCTGAAACTGGCTGTCCTTCGCATGCACCACCAGGGAATTCGTCCCCTCATCGGCCTGGACACTCAGGGCAGACTCTGAGGGACCCTCCTGTACCAGCGCGGAACGTATGACATCGTTAAGTAGCGATACCAGGTCACTGGCCTTGGCGTACTTGAGGTATACCACGTGTATGTCACCCTCTATCGCACGCTCAATATCCAATTGGTCGATCAGTGCCATCAGGGTGGCAAACTGGGTATCCGAACCATTGATGATCAACGCGTTGATGGAAGGATGCGCCTGTATTGTTGCATCGTTGCCGGCACCGACGGCTTCCGGCCCGGAGCTCATACTCGCGGCGAGCTGGGTCAGGGTACTGGCCAGTTCCTCGGCATCCCCGTGCTTAAGGTATACAACGTGTACCGACGAGCGACGGTCCGGGATATCAATCCGGGCAACAATCTCCAATACTCGCCGGATATTGGCGGCCGTATCGGTGATCACCAGGGTATTACTCGGCCCGTGTGCGGCAAAATGGCTGGTCGGTGGAACCAGCGGTCGAATTATGGGGACGAGTTCCTGTACCGATGCATGTTCGAGTTGCAGTATCTGCGTGATCTGCTCATCGTTATCTATGGCCGTTCGACTGAACTCGGTCGGTGTAGGCCGCTGCTTGATGACGTTGCTCGGTAGTATTTTGATCACCGGACCCGACTCGACCGCGGCAAAATTGTGCACCTCGAGAATTGACAGGAAGACGTCGTACAACTGGTCACCACTGAGCGGGCTCCCCGAGATGACGGACACCCGGCCCTTGACCCGCGGATCAATCACGAAGTTTCGACCGCTTACTTCAGATACCGTGCTGATGAGTACCCGGATATCGACATCCTGGAGATTCAGCGTGATCTGGGCCTCTCCGTCCAGCGCCTGTTGCGCCAACGACCCCGTTATAATGAGGCCAAACCCCATGCAGGCCAGGATGCCCATCCGGCGCCAGAAGGGGTGGTCGATCAATATCCCGTTCTTAGATCTGTCAACAATCATGCAACGTTTTCCAGATACCATTGATAGGTGAGTTGTATGCCTTCATTGAGCGGTGTGCGTGCCTCCCAGCCAAGGGCCGATAACCGCGAGCAATCCAGCAGTTTTCTGGGTGTTCCATCGGGCTTGCCGTGGTCAAATACAATCTCCCCCTGGTAGTCGAGCACCTCGCAAACCAGTGCAGCCAATTGGCCAATTGAAACTTCCTGCCCCGAGCCGACATTGATCAACCCGGGACACTTATTATGCCCCATTAGAAATACGGCTGCATCGGCCAGATCATCTGCCCACAAAAATTCACGTTTTGGCGTGCCGGTGCCCCAGACCACAAATTTTTCGCTTCCTGACACCTTTGCCTCGTGCACCTTCCTGATCATGGCGGGTAATACATGTGAATCATCAAGATCGAAGTTGTCGGCAATCCCGAAGAGATTTGTGGGCATCAGCGAGACATAATCGGTTCCGTACTGGGAATTGTAGGTCTCACACAGCTTCAACCCGGCAATCTTCGCAATTGCGTAGGGTTCATTTGTGTGCTCCAGCGGACCAGTTAACAGGTATTCTTCTCGCATTGGCTGGGGACAATCCCGCGGATATATACAGGAACTGCCCAGGAACAACAGCCGCCTGACCCCTGCACGGTACGCCGCATCGATAACATTCGCCGCGATCATCAGGTTCTCATACAGAAATTGTGCCCGGTACTCGTTGTTGGCGACTATGCCGCCCACCCGGGCGCCCGCCAAAAATACATGGTCAATTTCGTGAGCCCCGAACCACTGCTGCACCGCGGACTGGTTTGTTAAATCCAGCTCTTCCCGGGTCGCCGTAATGATATTACTAAAACCCTGCGCCGTGAGTGCCCGGACAATGGCCGAGCCGACCATCCCCCTGTGACCTGCAACAAGTATCCGGGCGCCCTTATCCACTATCATTCCTGAAAATTATTCAATATCTCCCTCTTTACTGCGTCCAACTCAGCCGCAACTGTCACTGGCCGGCTACTCTGGTTGATAGCAATATCGGGATCCTTAAGACCATGACCGGTCAGAGTGCACACCACCGTGCTGCCAGCCGGTATCTTGCCGCTCCGGATATCCCGCACGGCGCCGGCGACAGAGATGGCAGACGCCGGCTCACAAAAAATTCCATCCTTCTCCGCCAGCATTTTCTGGGTCTGAAGTATCAACTCGTCGGTGCACTCATCAAACCATCCACCGGACTCGCTGGTGGCGGCAATGGCATTATCCCATGATTGCGGGTGGCCGATGCGAATGGCAGTTGCCACGGTTTCGGGGTGGTCTATTCCCTGGCCCCGCAAAAATGGAGCGGCACCGGCTGCCTGGTAGCCAACCATGACCGGGCGGGTTTCCGTCACCTTCGCCCTGAAGTACGGGAAATTGGATTCGGGTTCACGCAGTGAGGCGGTCTGTTCATCACCCTCATCGGTACTGTACTCCCAGTAGCCCATCCAGTAGGCAGAGATATTTCCTGCGTTACCGACCGGCAAACAATGGTAGTCCGGGGCACAACCAAGTTCATCAACAATCTCGAATGCCGCCGTTTTTTGTCCCTGCAGCCGGTAGGGATTAACCGAGTTCACCAGCGTTACCGGTGAATCGGCCGAGATCTTTTTCACGAGGTCCATGCCCGCATCGAAATTTCCGCGAATCTGGATGACCCTGGCCCCATGCATCATTGCCTGGGCGAGTTTACCAAGGGCAATCTTCCCCTCCGGTATCAACACGAATGCCGTCATGCCCGCGCGTGCTGCATAGGCGGCTGCCGCCGCCGAGGTGTTTCCGGTAGAGGCACACAGAATGGCCCGGCTGCCAAGTTCGGCGGCCCGGGTAACCGCGACGGTCATCCCCCTGTCCTTGAAAGATCCGGTGGGATTCAAGCCCTCGTACTTGACGTACATGTCTGCATCGAGACCCAGGCTCTGCGGGATATTTTCAAGCTTCACCAGTGGCGTGTTACCCTCGCCGAGGCTCACCGCAGGCGTGCCGACATCAAGCGGCAAACGCTCCCGGTACCTGTCTATTATTCCTGTATATCTGCTGTATCCGCCCATGATTAATCCAGGTGTTCTACCCGTATCCGCGTTACCGGAGACGGGATACTGTCGAGCTGTTGAATTTCTGCCAGCGCGGCCTCCATAACTCGCTCGACCGTACGATGCGTCAATATCACCACGCTGGCGACAGCATCGCCCGGACGCGGTTCCTTTTGCAGTATCGCTTCGATACTGATCTCTTTGCCTGCAAGGATACGAGTCACCTCGGCCAGCACCCCTGAGCGATCCTCCGCTTCCATGTGGAGGTAGTATGCTGTCTCAAATTGATCCGGCGAAACAACGTTGACCTCCTGGAGTTCGCCCGGATGAAAGGCGAGATGCGGAACACGGTTTTCCGGGTCGGTCGTCATCGCCCTCACGACATCGACCAGGTCCGCTACCACTGCCGACGCCGTTGGCTCGGCGCCTGCTCCTGCGCCATAGTAGAGAGATGGTCCGGCGGCATCCCCATTTAATTGTACTGCGTTCATCACGCCATCAACGCTTGCCATCAGGTTTCGTGCCGGGACCAGCGTCGGGTGCACACGCATTTCGATACCGGCATCGGTACGCCGCGCGATACCCAGGTGCTTGATCCGGTAGCCAAGTTCTTCGGCGTATTCCAGGTCCTCGACCGTCATCGCCTCGATGCCCTCGGTATACACGCGGTCAAATTGCAGGGGGATACCAAATGCAATGGCCGCCAGTATGGTCAGTTTGTGTGCCGCATCCACGCCGCTAATATCGAAGGTCGGGTCGGCCTCGGCATAACCGAGCTTCTGCGCCTCGTCGAGCATGTCTGCAAAATTGCGTCCCTGGTCACGCATACCTGACAGGATATAGTTCGTCGTCCCGTTGATGATTCCAGCCAGGGACTCAATGCGGTTGGCCGCCATACCCTCCCGAATTGCCTTGATGATACTGATACCGCCAGCTACCGCGGCCTCAAACGCAATCATCACACCGGCACGGTGGGCAGCTTCGAATATCTCGTTTCCGTGCAGCGCGATCAATGCCTTGTTCGCAGTCACGACCGGCTTACCCGCTGCGACCGCCGCCAGCACCAGTTCCCGTGCAGGAGACTCACCGCCGATAAGCTCAACGACAATATCGATATCCGGGTCATTTACGATTGCGAACGGATCCCCGCTTATGCGAAACCCGCCTGTGTCACATATTCGCGATTTTTCCGGATCCCGCACCGCGGCCGCGGTGATCTCAATTCGACGCCCGGCCCGACGCTTGATCACATCCGAATTTCGCTGCAGAACATTGACGGTGCCGCCACCGACGGTACCCAGACCGAGCAATCCGACTCTAACAGCTTTCATTCACACTCCCGCATCTGCCCCTGATCATTTCTCACACCGCGATCCGACCAGGGTTTCGGAGCACCGCCTTGATATTTCGAGTCGCCTGACGTATCCGGTGTTCATTTTCGATAAGCCCGAAACGAACGTACTCGTCGCCGTAGTCCCCGAAACCAATACCCGGGGACACCGCCACCTTTGCCTCCCGCAGCAATACCTTGCTGAACTCCAGTGAGCCGAGTTCCCGGAATGACCCCGGAATTCTCGCCCAGACAAACATCGTGGCCCTGGGTTTCTCAACCATCCATCCGGCGGCATTCAGGCCATCGCACAGCACGTCACGGCGCGACTGGTACATATCCCGGATATCCGCAACCCATTGGTCGGATTCCGGAGAATCCAGGGCGAGTATGGAGGCAACCTGTATTGGCGTGAACATGCCATAGTCAAGATAGGACTTCAGCCTGGCCAATACACCTATTAGTTCCGGGTTACCCACCATGAAACCCACGCGCCAGCCCGGCATATTGTAACTCTTGGACAAGCTGAAGGACTCCACCGCGATCTCTTTCGCGCCCGGAACCTGCATGATAGACGGGGCCTTGTAGCCATCAAACACGATATCGGCGTAGGCAAGGTCATGGATCACCCATATACCGTGCTCACGGGCGACATCGATCACACGTTCAAAAAACTCGAGTTCCACGCAATGCGTGGTCGGGTTACTGGGAAAATTCAATACCAGCATCTTCGGCTTGGGCCATGCATTGCGCAACGCCCTCTCCAGTTCATCAAAAAAATCGACATCCGGGGTTAGCGGCACATGGCGGATATCCGCACCCGCAATGACGAAACCGTAGGGATGGATGGGATAGGCCGGGTTTGGAACCAGGACCGCATCGCCCGGTTCCACCGTGGCCATCGCGAGGTGTGCAAGCCCCTCCTTGGAACCAATGGTGACGATGGCCTCTTTTTCAGGGTCGATCTCGACATCGTAACGCCGACCGTACCAACTGCAAATCGCCTTTCGCAGCCGCGGGATTCCACGTGACATCGAATAGCGATGCGTATCGGGTCGTTGTGCGACCTCGCACAGCTTGTCTATGATTGGCTTCGGTGCGGGTTGATCCGGATTCCCCATGCCGAAATCGATAATGTCTTCGCCACGGCGCCGCGCCTCAGCCTTCAAATCGTTAACGATATTAAAGACATAAGGAGGTAAACGGCTGATTCTCGGAAACTTGTCCATGATGTCATCCGGCCCGGGCAGATGCAATGCCTTTACTCCCGGTAAAGCAGTGCACAAACTGTTTTAAAAACATTGACTTAGCCACCGTTCCTCAGAGATCGATGGCACAGGCGGTATTCTAGCCCAAATATTTCATTAAGACACTGCCCGATACCAGCGGAAGCTGGTAATTGGCAAAGATTCCGGATGAATCGAGATTTACAATAAACCCTGGTATCAGGAGCCTGTCGGACTTAGGTGGTCGTCGCGAGGGAAAGTCCGGTTTGAGTCAGATTCAGGGCTCTTTCGAGGCGAATGGTGGTTCCATTTAACGAGAAAGAGCCCTGAATGTGGCCAAATCCGGCTTTTCCGCAGTAGATTCATCCTAAGTCCGACAGGCTCCTAGGAAACGGATTCCCAGGAATAGCCCTGGCGCTCAAGCACTACCTTTAGCTTGTCGAGGGCCTCCATCTGGATTTGCCGCACGCGTTCGCGGGTCACACCAACCTCCTTGCCGATGCTCTCCAGGGTCGCGGGGTCATAGCCGCTCAGGCCGAACCTGCGCTGTACGACCTCGCGTTGCTTGCCGGTGAGCTTCGACAACCAATCATCGATATGGTCCTCGATATCGTGGTGCTGTGCCAGGCGCACCGGGTCACCTGAACTGTCGTCGGCCAGCGTCTCAAGCAAGGTTCGCTCGCCGCCCCGTTCCACAGGCGCATCTACCGAGCTCACCGCATCATTCAGACCCAGTAGTTTCCTGACATCCTCGATGGGAACATCGACCTTGACGGCTATCTCCTCGGCAGTGGGTTCGTGCTTGAGTTTCTGCGCCAGTTTTTGAGCCGCGCGTTTATAGATATTGATCTCGCGCATCACGTGTACCGGCAGCCGGACAGTACGTCCCTGGTTCATGATGGATCGCTCGATCGTCTGGCGTATCCACCATGTGGCGTAGGTCGAAAATCGGAATCCGCGTTCAGGGTCGAATTTTTCTACCGCGTGAATAAGCCCAAGATTTCCCTCTTCTATAAGGTCGAGAAATGGCATACCGCTGGCGATGTAACGACGCGCGATCTTGACGACCAACCGCAGATTGGCTTCTATCATGCGGGTACGGGCATCCGGGTCACCCTGCTTGATCTTTCGCCCGATCTCAACTTCCTGTTCGGCAGTAAGCAGCGAGGAAAAACCGATCTGACGCAGATATATACGCTCTGCATCCGGCGACCAGTCCTTCGACAAGACCGGCTGCGGCAGGACACCATTGACAGATTTTGTGTCTTTTTCTGGTTTTTCTTTCATTTGGGCTGCTTTCACACTAGCCCTTGTTACCCCCTCTTGGCAAGTACTCACGAGGGTCTACCGGCTTGCCCGTTCTGCGTATTTCGAAATGCAGCATCACCCTCTCGGCCCCGGAATCCCCCATCTCGGCGATTTTCTGTCCTCTTTTTACCCACTCGCCTTCACGTACGAAGATTTTTCGATTATGTGCATACGCACTGAGGAATTCGTCATTGTGTTTAACAATGATGAGATTTCCATAACCCCTGAGCCCGTTGCCGGCGTATACCACCTTGCCCCCGGCAGAGGCTGAAATGTTCTGCCCGGGCTGGCCAACGATATCGATCCCCTTGCGGCCAAGACTGGGACCAAAACCGCGAAAGATGACGCCCGTGGCCGGCCAATCCCATTGACTGATACGGCCGGGAAATTGCTCCACGTTCCGTGGCGGCGCCCTTGTGGCGACGGGTGGTGCACTGCGGGTAACGGGGGGCGGAGAAGACGGGGTGCTGATCCCGGCCACGGGTCGGGAATCGGTGATGACCGGACGCGGGGCAACTGACGGCATATTTACCGGGCGTGTCAGCCTGAGTTTTCGACCGATATCGACTAAATACGGGTCAGCAATGCCATTCCATGCCGCCAGTTCACGGTAATCCAGGCCCGCCTCGAAGGCGATGCTATAGAGTGTATCGTCGGCCTGTACAATGCGGACCAGGCGGCCGCCGATACTCTCGGTTTCCTGGGCAACCGTGACCGTAACATGCTGATCAACAGGTACGACCGGCGATCCGCCACAAGCCGCCAGTCCAACAGACGACAGCAAGATAATAAAATAGCGCATGGTATCAGGCAGAGATCCCATTAAATATCAGGGCGGCCAGCACCAGTACTGCAAGCGTAATCCAGCCGATCCACTCGACCCATTTTTGCAACACTTCCTCGATTCTCTCACCCCCCCAGTACAACAATCCGGCAACCAGGAAGAACCTGCCTGCCCGTCCCACCAGTGAGGCGATGATAAAGGGAAACAGCGGAATCGCCATGACGCCGGATGTAATCGTAAACACCTTGTACGGAATCGGCGTAAAACCGGCGACGAATACAATCCACACGCCGTACTCACGAAAAAGGTCCTGGACGTGGCTAAACGTATCGTGGGCATTGTATGTGTCAAGCACCCACATCCCCATGCTGTCAAACAGGAAGGCGCCCAGCAGGTATCCGAGGATACCCCCCAGCACCGATGTCACTGTAGCCAGCGCGGCATACCACCATGCCCGGTCACGTCTCGCCAGCACCATGGGGGCAAGCATTACATCGACAGGGATCGGGAAGAACGACGACTCGGCAACGCTGACAACCCCAAGATATATTGGCGCATGGCGGTGTCCCGACCAGCGCAGCACCGCGAGGTATATCGGCTCAAAAATTTTCATGGGTGAGAGGCCAGCCTCCGAAATCTTGCTTTGATTTTGATTTTTTGTCAGGCGGTGCCGAAAACCCGGGGCACAAATTTAACCGCCTCGATTTCCCGTTTGACCAGCCCGTCCGGCTCATGGTCAACCACGATCAGCACCTGCTTGCCGCCAGTTTCAACCGGCATGACCAATCGACCGCCGGGTGCAAGCTGATCCAGCAACTCCTGCGGGACATTAGTCGAAGCCGCGGCTGCAAGGATTCCGTCAAATGGCGCATGTTCATCCAGGCCGGAGAAACCGTCGGCATGCAAACAGCTGACATTTCGAATTCGCAGGTCGTACAGACGGTCCCTTGCCTGCCGAAATAGTTTCTCTATGCGCTCCACGCTGTAAACCTGGTCCGCAAAACTCGCCAGTATCGCTGCCTGGTAACCGCATCCCGTTCCGATTTCAAGGACCCTGGCTCGCCGCCCGCCAGAAAAGAGTTCGGCTGTCATCAGGGCAACGATATAAGGCTGCGAAATAGTCTGTCCATGACCAATCGGCAGAGCCGTATTTTCGTATGCGCGACTGGCAAGTGCCTCATCGACGAACAGGTGACGAGGCACCGACTGCATGACTTGCAGTACCTCCTCATCTTGTATCCCGGCATCACGCAGGATGCCGACCAGTCGCCGCCGCGTACGATCTGAAGTCATTCCAATACCCTGACTTCGGTTCATTCCCTGCCCCTCATAATCCAGTCTTCGGTTGGCCCGATATGCCTGCGGTGAACCAGTTCGGCCGCCAGTGGCGTTACCGATACATAACCCTCATCGATGGCCTCAAAATCTGTACCCGCCCGGGCCGAGGTTACCTTACCAACGAGTCCAAGCCAATACAGGGGATTTCCCTGCACGTCAAACTCCATGCGTGCATCCCGGGGTGCACCTCGTGTACCGAGTGTCGTTACCCGCATCCCCCGGATATCATCGTAAGGCAGGTCCGGCACATTGACATTAAGCAGTGCAACACCCTCCGGCAGACCATGGGTTTCCAATTGTACAAGCAACTCATCCACTATCCTGGATGCCGTATCGAAATGCCTCGGCACGTGATTCACCAGGGAAACTGCCAGTGAAGCAAATCCCAGGTGCCTTCCTTCCATGGCGGCCGCAACGGTGCCGGAGTAGAGGACATCATCGCCCATGTTGCCTCCATGGTTGATACCGCTTATTACGAGGTCCGGCTTCTCTTCCAGTAACAGGGTCGTCGCAAGATGCACGCAGTCAACGGGTGTGCCTTCCACGGCAAATACCGACTCCTCGATACGATGGACATAGAGCGGGCGCCGCAGACTCAGGGCATGGCTGGTTCCGCTCACGTTGCGGTCCGGCGCGACGATTACCGGCTCATGATTCCGTTGCAGAGACTCATATAGCGAAACAATCCCTTGCGCACGATAGCCGTCGTCGTTGGAGACGAGAATTCGCATGGGGTGATTATGTGCGGAGGGGAATAATAAGCTGCGGCAACTCCATTGGTATAGTTTACCTAAAAGTGGCCCGTCGGTAATCCGACAATTCGATGCAAAAAGTATGGCCCCGCTCGACTTCGTTGTACACTGGAAGCAGGGCCTGATTCTTTCAACTCATCGTGAAATGGCGTTCGAACCGACGACGTATCCGGTGACTATATGCAGATACTGCTCTGATCTTTATGCCCACACCAGAACCAACACCTGGCCGCTTGAATCCCTGGCGATATATCGGTGGCGGTCTGGTCATCGTCACCGGCGCGATTGTCCTCATCCCGTTTTTCGCACTTTCAAACTATAGCTTCCCTGCTGCAGATGATTTTTGTTATGCACAAAATTTTATCGCTGAAAATTCGTTTCTCGCCTTGTGGCGCCATTCCCTCAATTGGAGCGGCCGCTATTTTAGTTATTTACTCCAGGGGAGTTACCCGAACTGGTTCGGCTTATTCGAAAGCTACCGGTTTATTGCCCCTGTATTGCTCGTACTGACGTATGCCGCCGCGCTGGCCCTGGTATCGCAACTACTCGGATCACGTTCATCCTGGTTTCTGAAAGGCGTGCTGGCACTAGCATTTTTACTGGCATACCTGCTCGGGATGCCGGAGCCCGCCAGCGGATTTTACTGGATGGCAGGCGCGTTCACGTACCAGGTCGGGAATATTATCCTGCTTGTGGTGCTGGCCATGTGCGTGAAGTCGTTAAGCGGGGAAAGTGACACCGGGCGGTATTCATTTGCTTTTTTCGGGTTGGCGATTGTTGCCGGGGCCGGAACAAATGAAACCACTATGCTGGTGATATTCGGAATAATGCACATTGCGACACTCCTCGCCTGGATATTAAGGAAACGTCTGACTCCCTGGGCCTGGTTATTGAGCCTGACCTATATCTGTTTCCTGATCGTATATTTCTCGCCCGGGAACGAATCCAGAGTGGCTGCATTTCCGAATGCCCACGATATTTCCTATGCGTTGGCACGCTGTTTGTATTTTGGTTCCGTGCTGATGATTCAATGGCTGGAGCAGCCCCTGTTTTGGGTGTACCTGGCACTATTGTTTATAGCATCAGTATTTGCGCTTCCTGCCCATTCCTTGCGAATCCCGCTCTGGTTGATTCTGGTTATGCTGGCGGGAACACTGGCATTACCCTTCGTGGCGCTTTTCCCGGCCTGGTGGTCAATGGGTGGTCCCGCACCTGAACGGACGATTAATGTCATCTATTTCCTTTTCCTCTTATCGGCGTCATGTGCGGTCATCCTGTCCGCCATGAAGGTGGGCAGTTATCCAGCCTTCGGGAAAGACGGAATGGGTGGCCGGGTTAGTTTTGTCGTGTTATGTATTTGCTTCTCGTTCTTGTGTTTGACTAACCCGACTTATACCCGGGCTCGTGCAGATTGGAATGAATTTGCAGATGGCTACAGGGAGACCTGGGAACTCAGACTGGAGATGCTCGGCGCTCAGAACCCGGAGCAGGATTTTGCGCTGCCGGCACTGCCCCGAAATCTGCCGGAAACGATCCATTTTGTGGACATTAAACCCGACCCGAAAGATTGGCGCAATGAATGCTTCGCCAATTTTGTTGGCGCCAGATCCGTGAGGACGGTGATTGAATGAGTGCAAAAGTGGTTAATGCGATTATATTTATCGTTACCCTTGCAGCAGTGATCATCACCCTCTTCCTGAGGCCCGCAGAGCGAATAAATTTGCAGGTATTCTGGCAAACTTCAGATTTGGATATGACAGAGAAAGCAACCGTGTTTCGCTCCGTTACCCTCGACGATACAGAGCAGACGCTGGAAGTTAACCTCCAGGGGCGCGGTGTTCTCAGATTGAGAATTGACCTGGCACACAGTGGAGAAGAGTTTACTGAAATCAGGATTTCCAATGCGCGTATAGAGGGCATGCAGGAAGGCAAACCGGCGTCGGTAGAGATCCCGCCGATATGGTATTGCTTCAATTGCTCACTTGTGATCGAGGGCAACACATTGAGAATTCGTTCCGATCTGGAAGACCCCTATATTCTCAGTGAAAGAATTCCTTACATGAACGTGGATACGCTAAGATTTGAGGTGTCGGGAGTCAGGTGACGGGGAAATACAGGACGGACATCCGCATAACCTTTGGAAACGGTGTTCCATAATCCTGCTACCTAATAGCCCGTTGCCTGCGTAAACAGGAATAAATCAGAGACTCGTAGCCGGGGCCACCCGCCGAGGGGCAAAGACCAGACCGGTAAACCGAAACGGGTGTAAAAAGTGAGAAGTATTCTTTTATATATCATATAGATAGAGGTATAATACTGGGTATATTAACAGCTTTCAGACATGTCGCAGGGAGTACCCCATGGCCGTCACACAATCCCTTGCCCTTACCCAATCCCTCGTCAAATCCCGTCGGGCTCACTCCGAACAGCTCGGCAACGAGATCACCGAACTCAGCAGCTACATCTATGCCGCGACCTATCAGCTTCTCGTCAAGATCCATGAATTCGACCGCGACGAGTACTGGCGCCAGGGTGGGATGTGCTCCTGCGCCCATTGGCTGAACTACCGTTGCGGCACGGGCATGAACGCCGCCAGGGAGAAGCTCCGGGTAGCCAATGCCCTGCCTTCCTTGCCCAGGATCAGCGCATCATTTTCGAAAGGCGAAATCTCCTACTCGAAAGTGCGGGCCATGACCCGGGTGGCGACGGCAGAGAACGAAGATTTCCTCCTCAATATCGCACATCACGGCACTGCTCATCACATGGAGCGTTTTGTTGCCCAATACTGCCGGGCAAAACAGCGTCATGACGCTGCATCCGCTAGTATTCAGCATCAGGACAGGAGCTTTAGCTATTATTACGACGATGATGGCTCGCTGGTGATCAGGGGACGGATACCGGCCGAGCAAGGCGCGATGATCGTCAAAGCCTTGCAGTTGGGCATCGATATCGCCGCACCGGAAGAGGATGTGGAAACACGCGATCCCATTGCGGCCCGCCGTGCCGATGCATTGATTGAAATGGCGGAGTCTTATCTGGCGCGGGGCGCCAGCACCTCATCGAGTGCGGATCG
>PVMK01129467.1_pt1 | contig 23086 bp, 25 predicted proteins | sample 1853481 | NCBI WGS metagenome assembly PVMK01 (sample SAMN08533507, study PRJNA380276) | Marine sediment metagenome, whole genome shotgun sequencing project. | reverse complement strand
GTTGATTGCTTATAAAGGTAAAAAGAAAATAACAACCATTTATAAGCCAAAAAACCACCTAATTTCTTAGATGGTTTTTACTTTATATACGACTTAAAATTCTGTTTTAATCGTTAATCCCGTTATTGCTTGGCATAATTTTCAACAATTGTATCACCGTCTTCTGTATATGTTACAATTAAAGCCTCATTATCAAGCTGTACGATTTCTACAACAAATCCTCCAACATTTAAGGTATTACCATTAATACTGTATTCTTCGGAAGTTGATTGTGTTTCAGAACAATTCTCGCCAAATACTTCTTGTATACTAACTTGATTTGTTGTGAATACAAAACTATTAAATTGTTCACATTCTTCTAAATCATCAGCTACCCCATTGGTAGTTCTTAAAACAAAGAACCAAGTTCCTAGTATTTTAGATAGGTTGTCTACAGAAACGTTATCTGATCCATTATTTCCGGTGTCACCACCATCGTCGCTGCCACACGAAAATGCCGTTAATACAATTAGAGTTAATACCAGCAACTTTTTTAGGTAAATCATGTATTTTTTGTTTAATTATTAATTCGGCAAGGTAATTTGGTTTTATATGGATTACAATACTCAATTTGAGTATATTTAAAAAAAACCTAATCTCTTAGATGGTTTTCTCTTTTCGTTCCCCTGCCTACCTGGAGCTTGGCATGCAGGCTCTTGGACTCCCCGCCGTTGGCGGGATAAACTTCTCGTAACAAGTGTGGAAAAAGATTTACTTAAGGTATTTAATTTTATTAAGTGTAACCTTAATTCCATTTTTTGTTGTTTGTTCATACGTAAGATTTTACTCTGTATTTATAAAAGGGTTATCAACATTTTATAAGAAAAATCAACATAAAAATTGCGGTTTTCCCGTAACAAAAAGCAATAGATTTATTGTAGCTTTAGCTATAGAATCTAAAAGAGAGTTATCAAAATAAAATTATGATAACACATAAACTTTCATTTGGCGAAATCACACTTCTTCAAGAAGATATTGCAGAAGTTGTTGTCAATGAAGGAGAAGAACTCAATTTAGAAAAGGTTGCAGAATATCACGAATTCCTACTTAATAAAATGAAATTTCCTTTTTCATTGTTAATCAACATCTTGAATTATTACTCCTACAATTTCGAAGCTCAACAATTTATTGGCTCACTCTCGCAAATTAATGCGATTGCTTTCGTCGCTTATGATAAAATTTCTAAAGACATTATTAAAACCGTTATTAAAGTTCCAAAAGAAATCCCTTGGAATATCAAGATTTTTAAAGAACGCGAAGCCGCATTAAAATGGCTGGAAGATATGCAACGATTATCTAATAAATCATTGCAACATACAAATTTCTAAAAATCAGAAAAGAGCGACAAATTAATGTAACTCTTTAGTAGGTTGTTCCCCTGCCTACCGGCAGGCAGGCCCTCTTGGACTTCCCGCCAATGTCGTGATAAACTTCTCGCATCAAGTGTGGAAATGATAAATGTCATATTTTACTCATAATCAAATATTTATATTTGATGTTCTGATATGGTAATATTATGAAAACAATTTTTAACAAGTTGCTTCAAATTGGCTCTACCTTATATGGCATAGTTTATTTTTTAGGATTTGCGCTACCCATCTTAATGGGAGAATACTCTACTGACAAATTTGAAAACATTTCTGTTTTAACGATGTTTTTATTTTTTGCAATTGCATTAATATTATCATGGATTAAAGAAAGGACAGGCGGTATTCTGTTTATTCTTTGGTTTATAGGAATTTTTATTTTAAGCAATTTTTTCTGGACAGACGCAGGCATGGTTTTGGTACTATCAATACCCATTCTAGTAGTTGGGGTAATCCTTTTTAGAAAAGGTCATAAAAACCTCCTAAAAAACATTAAAAATAAAAATACATAAAAAAGACCTACATTTTCATGTAAGTCTTTCCTTTTTTGCTCCCCTACCTACCGGCAGGCAGGCCTTCTTGGACTCCTATGTTTTGATTATAGCATTTAATACTATCTTTCCATACCTATCTTGTGTTATCCTCATACTAGAAAGACCAAGTAACTTACTCACTATTATCATAGGCACTATTTAATTTAGGTTTTGATTTAGCTTATTAAGGAGTAAATTATTTCAATTGGAGTTCTATAGCTTTTATCAATGATTCACACTGTAATATTAATTCATCAATTACTTTTGTAGCTAGAATATGGTAATGATATATTTGTGGCAACCATTTTATTGCTTTATGGTTAGATGCCAATTCTTTAACAATTTTTTTTACTTCGTTAACATCCACATCTAAATTTAACTCTTGAGAATCTTTAGTTTTAAAAAGCGATTCAGTATCCTGTATTGCTGTTAATATTTCAATGTTAAGTAATCCTGCTGTTTCAGTAGCAAATTGTTTCCTATATTCTATAGATTCCAGTACCTTTTCCCAATGTTCAATTTCTCCATAGTAGAAAGCTAATTGTTCCCTTAATTCTTCTGAACCAATTAAAGCCATTCTACCTGTACTACTTAATTCATCATATACAAATCTTGATATAGGCAAAAAGGCTGTCCAAGTTACTTTTTCTATACTTTCTAATATTTGAGATGGGCTATAATTTGATAAATCTTGATTATTAATAGCATTTGTTAATATTTTAACTTGGTTAATATGACTCTCAGATGACTCTTTAGAAAATGAAAGACTTTTAATGTCCTTCTGAATATCAATTAACAATCGTTCCAGGTAATTTTGTTCAATTACTTTTTCTTTTCTACCCTCATTCCAATTATTAATACTTAAAGCAATTAATATCCCAATTACAACTAAAACAATCTCTCCAATAGCATATTTAAGGTACTTACCTGTTTTACCTTCACCAAGTAATTGATAGCGTATTTTACGGAAGAATTTAATCATATTGAGATGGTTGAATTGTTCTTAAAGATAAAAAAATTTGTCCGAAATAATCTTTAAAAGAGTATGTCGGAATACTAAATTTTCTTCTACTATTAATTTAGACGACATAAATTTTAATATGATATCATATGAAAACAATAATTAATTCTGGGAAAAGTATCACATTATTGCTGGTTTTAATCTTGGCTATAATGGGATGTAGTAAAGATTCGTTAGATAATGACACTAAATATATAGACAAGTGTTGGACAATAATAGATAGTGCGACAAAGAACCCTATATCAGATGCCCGATTAACTATTATTTTTAATTGGCCAGACGCTGAGTTAGGTCCATTTCTAAAAGAAGCTAATACTGACATAAATGGAGAGGCTTGCGCTTCTTTTGTAAAAGAATATTACATAATATCTGGTTCCGCAATTGCCAGTGGTTATATGGTAAACAATTTTAACTATGGTAATGTACCAGATATCATTCAGCTTTTACCTCTAAACAATTAGAGATTTTTAAAATACAAAAAACCTACTATTTCTAGTAAGGTTTAGTGAAGTTGTTCCACCTCCCTTCAACTTCTACATCTAAACTGATCTTGCTTCTAAAATTCCAATAAAAAAGTTGGCAACTTGACGTCAACTTGTCAAGTTATTTTGCTGAAATCTTATACTCCTTTTAAGTTCACTTATTGCTGACATATAACATCAGTTTATTTACTATATTTAATGGATAAAACCTTGTGTAGCGTGCTGTACATATACTATGAAATCAAATAACTCCAATTTCCCGGGTCCTATTGAGGTGAAAGAAAGGATTATATCATTAGATATAATTCGAGGATTTGCTCTTTTGGGTATACTTTTAATTAATATATTAAATTTTAGTGGATTGGAATCACTTGGAGTGGGTGAAGCTTCAATTGACCAGTCAATTTATTGGTTTCTTCAATTCTTTATAAGAGGGAAATTTATCAGTTTATTTGCAATTTTATTTGGGATTGGGTTTGCTTTACAGATTTCACGATTTCAAAAATCAGGGCGTGGGATTACTTTGTATTGGAAAAGAATGATAGTGTTATTCATTTTTGGTGTGTTACACTTATTTCTTGACCCCATGGAGGTTCTAAATATTTATGCGATTTGTGGGATTTTGCTTCTTCTATTTCGAAATATACCAAATAAGAATACGCTGATTATTGCTGTAATTATTATGGCTCTTCCTTATCTGCACTTGACAATAGTTACACTAAATAGTTCAAAATCAGATGCTGAAGATACTGAAGTCATTTCTCAAAAACCAGATGTAGAAAACTCTGATTCTGACTCCAACCAAAATGATAACTCTGAAATTGGTTGGAATTTGTATTCAAGTGAAATTGCCGCAAAGGTTTTTTCGGAAAAGGGATTTACAGATGTCATTAAATTTAACATGGATTATGCTTTTAATAGGCGTATCTCTTCCTGGGTGACATGGTTATGGTTTTTGGCGGTATTACCTTTAATGTTAATTGGATTTATCTTGGGCAAACTTCAGTTATTAGAAAATGCAATGAGAAATATTTCTCTTTTTAAGAAAGTATTCTGGATTGGAATTGGATTGGGTGTTTTAGGTACTTGGCTAAGCAATTTATTAATCGGTAAGGTATATACAGAAGGCTGGAATCCCTGGTTTAGTTTTGCTAGTGGGTTAATTTGGTCGATTTCAAATGTAATATTAACATTGGCATATAGTTCAGGAATCTTACTCTTATTACAAAAATCTTTTTGGCAAAAACTTCTTTCACCATTAAAATCATATGGCAGGATGGCACTCACCAATTATCTACTTCAAACTATCATATGTGTTTGTTTTTTTTACGCATTTGGATTAAATTTCTTTGGAAAGTTTAGATTGGTTTTCGTTATTCTGATTGCTTTAGGGATACATCTACTTCTAATTTTTGTAAGTTCAATTTGGCTTAAGTATTTTAGATATGGACCATTTGAGTGGTTATGGAGGTATTTAACTTATGGGAAAGTATAGCCTATTAAATTTCTAATAAAAAAGTTGACAACTTGACCGTCAACTTTGCCAAGTTATTAATGTTCAGGAATCAACTTAGCAGGGTCAAAAACTACTCCTCCTTTAAGAACTTTCCATATTTTGTGTGTGTTGCGAATATCTATAAGCGGATTTTCGTCAAGGATAATGAGATCTGCAAGTTTTCCTATATCTATTGTTCCGAGATTGTGATCAATTCCAAGTGCTTTCGCATTTTCAAAAGTTGCAATATTTATTACTTCTAAAGGAGTATACCCTGCCAGTGTATAAGACTCTAATTCGGCATGCATAGAAGCCCCTGGCATGAACGGAGTATCAGTACCCATCAAAACATTTACACCACTCTCACGAGCGTCAGATAAAGTTTGTAATTGAATGGATTGCAAATCCTTGAAAAAGTCTATCCTTTTTACCCATCTCGTTTGATGACATTCTTTAGGAAAAAACGCACAGTACTTCTCATCTTCAAACCTGTCCTTCTCTGAGACTAACAAATATTTATTCCCCCACATAATATTCAAAGTAGGTGTCCAATAAACTCGACTTTTAGCCAACATTTTGTTTATATCCTCATAGTAACTAGAAAACATATCAAGATGTTCAAGGAAAATATATCCCTGTGTTACTCCTCTAGTGATTTCTTTAACATTTGTTCCATGAGCGGCAATCGGCAAGGAATATTTTCGTGCTTTTTTTACGATTTCTAAATGAAAATTCCACGAGAGATCGGCATATGATTTAATAAATTGCCCTCTAAATTCATTAAGACGTTTTATTTCAGGTTGAACTTGGGTTTTAGAACGAATAAGTGTAAAGCTATCAGATAAATTATCATATTTTCCTTGAAACAAATTACCAGGATATGCATATCTCGGAATTGGATCATTACTTAATTTAGACCTATCAGCCAAAGCCTTGATCCAAGATAGGGATTCACCCATATCACGAACTGTAGTTACACCATAAGCAATATAAGCTGTTTGATCAACATCCTTATACCACCATGGTGCTTCAACATGCATATGTGCGTCTATCAACCCAGGTATTACAAATCGACCTTTTGCATCTACTATCTGCGTGTTTTTAGGTAATTTGAAATTATCATGCAAACCAATCCAACTGATTCGTTTGTTTTCAATCAACAGATCGGTAAGCTGTGAAAACCCTCCAATATTATTTAAAAACAAATGTACATTTTGTAATAAAATAGGATTTTGAGATGGGCTTTCCACGTTTAATTTAATAGAAATCTCTTTAGATTTATGCCCTGTAAGTGAATACAAAAACACTTTATTTTTTTCAGAATAAATTATATGGGAACCGTCAAATGTAAAGGTGAATGATCTCCCCCCAAATGGACTTATTAATTCGGCAGCTTCTTCAGAAATTGTGTAATCAAAACGGTCCTGTATTTCAAATGGTTTAACCCATAGTTCTGAATTTCGTCTAAATGCAATCCACTTTTGATTAGGGGAAATCAGTACATTTGATATATTATCTGCTACTTTTGCTATTGTTTTTTGTGTTTTATTTTCATCTAAACCAAGTCTTTTTATCATTGCTGTGTTGGAACTATCTTGCCTATAAAAAAGATACCGACCATCACTTGAAAAGTGAGGTTTGGGAGTAAATTGCCTACTGGCTGATGTTAGTATCGTGTCTTTTATATTTGTGTTGTAATCCCACGAAATATATATGTAACCCATCCCAGTTGCCTTCAGTCCAAAAGAGCTCATTAGATCTTTTACTCCATATTAAATCCCAGAAAAAACTTCCAGTAGTAATTAAACTGTCTTCGCCTGTGCGAATATTCAATAACCTAATTTGAGGATCATGGTGAAGACCTTTAACATACGCTAGAAATTTCCCGTCTGGCGATAAAGCAGGTTTCCTGTACAATCCTATTCCAGATGTCAATTGTATCGTTTTATCATCATCTAAATTCTGTTTCCATAAATGCCCCATTGCACCAAAAATCAAAAATTGACCATCACTTGAAAGACGAGGGGATAAAATCTGACTAATTTCCTTTCCATCGTCGATATTAAACGTTTTAGGAGAAATTAAAGGATTTACTTTCATGCTTATTTTGGCAGTAAATGGAATTCGATGAACATTCCCATTATTCTTAGATACCCTCCATAGGCCTCCGTCATATCCAACTATAAGATCATTTCCATTAGGTATCACATCAGTCTTAGATACGCAGGGCCCCAAGGGAACTTCAATAATTGGAATATTAGGTGAAGAATTTAGTGGATAGTAAACAATGGTTGACTTTGTATCCCATGGCTTCCTCTTAATAGCATACAAGCCATCCCCGTTAGGATTCATTACCACACCTTCTCTACACCATTTGATTGATTTGAGTGTGTCAATATCTTTATTGACATTCTTAACTAAAATTGCAGTTTCATAAACGCCATGTCCCAGATTTTTATCATAACCTCGCTGATATACAACAGACCAACCAGGTTTAGAGTCTTGTCGATAAAAAGTGGATGAAATTTCTTTAAACTCGAAAGTTAACGTAGAAATACTAAGATTTGACAAATTGATGGATTTTACGATTGATTTTCCTGGACAAGCTCTCCTTGGCCCGTCCTCGTATTCTAAAAATAAAATGTTCTCTCCATCAGGTGACCAAGAGGGATAACCAGCATAAAGGCTATGTGTGACTTGTAAAATTTTTTTAGTATTAAGATTAAGAATGAAGACATTACCCTCGCTTCCATCTCTATCTGAAACAAAAGCAATTTTCTTGCCATCTGGCGAAAAGGAAGGCTTCCTGTTATAATAAGGACCAAATGTTAATTGTTTTGCATTACCACCTTCAACAGGTAATAAAAATAGTTGCCCAACAATCGTAAATACTATTAATTTACCATCTGGAGACACCGATATGTCAGGTGTGGTTACTTCCGAAACTTTAATCTCTAAAGAAGTTAATCCAATATCCTGAACCGAGTTTTCTACAACATTTTGAGAAATAGAATTTGTAAAAGTGCAACTAAAAAGTGCTAAAAAAAATACTATTCTTGACATTATGAAGAATTTCTAAAGATTTAAAAGCAGGCAGGTAACATGTGTCAAGTCAGTGAAGCAGAAAAATGTTATACTATGTTAAATTTACAAAACTTTAGTAAAGAAATATAATTTATGCTTTTCTATTTTAATAAGGGAAACCATCACTTCCCCTTCAACCGCTCCATCTCCAAACTAACTCTTTTCTATAATATCTTACCATAATGTTCGTGTGTAGTTTACGTTTTGCAATATCCTAACAAGTTCCTTAAATCTCCTGTGGTGCATTGTTATATCTTCTTTAATATCAAAAAACCACCCAATTTCTTAGATGGTTTTCTTTTTTCGCTCCCCTGCCTACCGGCAGGCAGGCCCTCTTGGACTCCTAATTAGAAGAGTGCTATTATTACTTTTCAACTGTTTGGCTATTTCAGGAATAGTATTATAACGTAATAATCTTTCATAATCGGTATATTATCAGTATATAACAAGGTTTTCTACTCCATTATCAACCTTAAAGCAATACCCACTTTTAAAATTAATCAAAATGAAAACTTTAATCAAAAGTATTAAAGCAATTACTTTTATTTTTCTTGTATTTGCCATTTCTTCCTGTCAGGACGAGTTAGTTGAGTCACAAGACAATTCACCTTCAAGTGTAAATCAAGACGCAGCAAGAGGAGCAGGAGTGCCCTATACTGCGAAACTCGTCGCGTGGCGGTTTTGGATGGTCAAAATATTTTAATCTCGCGCATTTGCTGGGCAATCATCTTCCAAAGACTTTTCAATCGGCTGGGAGGTCGGTTGTAGAAAGGGCTGTGATGACGCTTTTATTCTAAAAATTGATGGTAAGGATAAGCCCTTTCACAACGCAGCTGTTTATTTAAGAAAAAAAGGTAAAAAAATTACCGCTATGCAAATTTTCTTGCATGATGATAAATATGTTTTCGCTACAGACATTTTTTCTTTTGGGCCTGAAAATTTTCCTGAGGCGGATGACGAGGTTAGAATAACAGTTGATGAAACAGGTCTTGCCCTTTGGAGATATAGTAAATACAATCAAGGTAAAAAAGTGGAAATTGTTGGTGAAATTAGTATAGGGAAAATGGATTATACTAAAGTAGAATAGACTATATAATTTACTCAAGAAACTCTTAATTTAATTAAAAACTATTTTTATATAACATTTTATAAGACTTCAATCTATCTTTTTAGACTTTAAATATGTAGAGTTATTGCATAAAAAAAACCTACTATTTCTAGTAAAGCGTTGAAAGGCTACTTAATTTTCAATTGTTTTACCAAACTGAATTAAAAATCAGTAAATTTACGTTCCCCCGCTAATAAAACACCCTTAAACTTATAAAATGATAAAGTCATGAAAATTATCAAGATTAATATTCAAAAATTAGAGCCAAATTTATTATTGCTTTTTATTTCAATTTTATTGATAAACTTATACGCTTGTAAAAAGGACAATAAACAAGAAAATAATGTTCAAACTGAAGCTCAAGTAGATAATTCAATAGTGGTTATTACAGAAGCAATGGATTTCCAGACATTAGATACCATTCCTTCTGGTTGGAATACCTTTAAATGGTCTAATAATTCTCCAGAAGTACATTTATTTTTATTAGATAAATATCCAGCAGGAAAAGATGTATCTGATGCTATTAAATTAGCAGTTGATTTTCAGAAAGGCATGGACTTAATTAATGAGGGTAAACCTGATGAAGCTAATGTTGAATTTGGAAAATTACCTGAATGGTTTGGGGAAATTGTATTTAGTGGCGGCTCTGGACTATTGTCTCCTGAAGAAACAAGTATCACCACCTTAGATTTAAAACCAGGATATTATGTAATGGAATGCTATGTGAAAATGGCTAATGGAGTGTTTCATACTGTTATGGGCATGGCAAAAGGAATTGTAGTTACGGATGAAAATAGCGGGAATTCAGCTCTACAGGCTTCAGTAAATATTGTTGTTTCTAGTGAAAATGGTATCACCTATGACAATATTATCAAAAGTGGCGAGCAAGTTTTATCCGTAACCTTTAATGACCAAATAGTTCATGAAAATTTCCTTGGTCATGATGTAAACCTAGTAAAATTAGACAAAAATGCTAATCTTGAAGATTTAGAAAACTGGGTAAATTGGTTAACTCCAACTGGCTTAAGAACACCTTCTCCTGAGGGTATTACATTTTTAGGTGGAGTTAACGATAGCCCCGCTGGAAGTGTTGGCTACTTTGAAGTAAACTTAACCCCAGGCGATTATGCATTCATCTCTGAAGTACCTAATGCATCTAGTAAGAAAATGGTTAAAACTTTTACTGTTCAATAGATAAATTCAAAATAATTAAACCAAAAAAACCTTACTATTTCTAGTAAGGTTTATCAAGGTTGCTCCCCTGCCTACCTGGCGCTTGGCAGGCAGGCTCTTGGATTTAACAATTTAAAAGTTCACTTTTAACTGACGTCAAACATACAGTACTTGCAAAAGTCTTTCTTGCGATATGATGTGTTCAGCTAATAATATTCCAATAACAACAAATGTAAATGCCATTATTAAGTGAAGAGGTCCTAGAAATAGAACATGGTCTCCAAATGCATAATTGATTGCTTCAAGGAATACTAATTTTGAAACAAATAATATTATATTGTTTCAGTATCATTCACCCAAGCTGTATAAAGATTGTGAACAATGGCTAGTACCACAGGTCCTATAAAAAGCCCTAAAATACCTTGAAATATCATTCCTCCAATTGCTCCCATTAATATAATAATCATTGGAGTTTGTAATCCTTTTGCTAGTAGCATAGGCTTTAATACATTGTCTAATAAAGCTACAATCATTATATATACTGCAAAAATAATTGCATGAGTTGTGTCTGCAAACGAAAAAACATATATAATAATAGGAACTACAACTATAATTAACGGAATTTGGATTATAGCTGCAAGCATTACTACAATGGCTAATATACCTGCCATAGAAGATAGACCAATCATTGCAAATCCAAAATAAGCTAAAACAGCTTGAATCACAGCTACTAATAATATTCCTTTAACTACACTTCTAATGGTATTGGTACACATTTCCATTAAATCTTTTCCTTTGCCTACCATTAATTTATTCATAAACTTTACACCAGTATCATAGCCTTCTTTTGCTGAAGACATAAATACACCAGCAATAATTAATGCTACTAAAGAAAGTAAAACGGATCCCATTAATCCTTTAAACGCATCAAAAAACCATCCAAGTGAGCTTTTCACTTCTTCTGGGTTACTTCTTATAAACGACTCTATGTCGTTTGAAGCATTTGACCAAATACCATATAATTTTTTTCCTACTAAAGGCCATTCTTTTACATTTTCATTTGGTGGTGGAATATCTAGACTACCACTTTCGAAATTATGATATATCTCTTTGGAAGTTTCTACAATAGATTCAGCCACATTAAAAACAGGTATGGTTATTAATGCCAATAATATTATAATAAATAATGAGCTAACTAAACCTTTCTTCTTTTCTTTAAATAAAGTAATTATCTTTTTGTAAAAAGGGTATAATGCAACAGCTACAATTATAGACCATATCATAAGCATTACAAATGGTTTAACAATATTAAAACTCCATATAATTAATATAGTCAACACCGCAATTTTAATAAAGATATTAATTGTGTTTTTTGAATTAATTGTACTCATAATTTATATATTTAATTGTTTTGTTCTTCTATTATTTAAAACTTGGAGAGTACTTATCAAGACTACGACCATATTTAAAACTCCTAACTTCTGTTATCGCGTTAAACCCTCCATCATAAACAACTTCAACAAAGAACTTATCAACAGCGTATTTAAGGTACTTCCCTGTTTTATTTTGTTCCATAAGGTTGTAGCGTATTTTGCGGAAGAAATTAATCATGAATAGTTAGTTAGTAGAACTAATATACAGATTTTTATTTGTTGAAGATTTTAGTCATAAAAAAACCCTACTATTTCTAGTAAGGTTTAGTAAAGTTGCTCCCCCCTGCCTACCTGGCGCTTGGCAGGCAGGCTCTTGGACTCCAATTATTGATATCAAAAAAAATACTTTTTAATGAATTATTTTGTTTTATCTGTTTGATTGATTATTTCGATAGCTAATGAATCGAGTTCCTTAAAATGATTTAATATTACTGTATTCCAAAATAATCTGTTATAATATAAATTTTCAAATTCTATGTCTTGAAATACATCGTAGTATGGGTCAAATGAAAGATTAGACTTTTCCTTGACGTTCAAATAACTATTAAAATTATTTAAATTTTTAAAAGAAACTCTTTCCCTTAAATAGGGTGCCATGAAATTATTTGCTCCAAGATCTTGATTCTTAAAATCTTCGTCAGTGTCTTCTAAAAACTGTAACCATCTATAAATATTCTTTTTAAGCAAATCATTGTTTATTAAATTAAGTTTCCCAGATTGTATCAATTCGAGAATAGTACTGTTAGAAGGATTATAATTCCCATAGTTCATTGTATTCATTATAATACTGTCCATATTAATAGAATTAATTAAAGCTGCGTCCTTCCCCATAAAACTCAATACAACTCTTATAAAATGATTAGAATTCTCCAACGTCGTTATTCTTTCGTTCAATACGGTTCTGTTTTGTGTAAATTCTTTAAATAGTTCTTCCTGAATAAAAAAGCCCTCATTATTATCCTTCCTTTCCTCATTCCAAGTATTTATACTCAAAGCTATTAGAATCCCAATAACCACAAGCAATATCTCCCCTATAGCATATTTAAGGTACTTACCTGTATTACCTTCACCGAGTAATTGATAGCGTATTTTACGGAAGAATTTAATCATAGAGGGTCAGGTTTTCTTAATCGCTTATTTATTTTCCCTTATGCGCTCGAGCAATACATCCATATTATGTAATATGTTCTCATATTCTAACTTCTGATTATATTCCAAAGTCACTAGTCGGTAATACACAATATTTTTATAGTACGGATCTTTCCATATTTTTTTAATATCTAACGGAATGGCATAGCTTGAAAATTGAATCGAAGTGAAATTTGAAAGGTAATATGGCCGATTAACCAGATTTACACTTTGTTCATTCTCTTTAATCCTATCTGTCATTTTATAATCGTTTTCAAAAACCGTTATTATTTGAGATTTCAGTTTTTCATCCTGAATGATCCCAAGGCCGATTGATTTTAATTCCTCATATAGTGCTCGATCCAAGTTCAAAATTCTCATGCCATAGACGGTCCCTAAGAGAAAATTTAGATCATCACTGTGTTGTGGGATCGGACCATCCAAAAGGCTGTGTAACTGCTTTAATTTAACTATGGCTTGATTTGTTTTTACAAGTTCATCCTCGATAATATTTTTGTCTTCTAAGATCCCTTGTTCAAGTTCCGATAAAAGGCGTTGTTCCGTTATCCTGTTATTAGAGTTTTTGCTCCAATCAGAAACTGAAATAGCAATTAAAACCCCAACAACAATAAGCAATATCTCCCCAATAGCATATTTAAGATATTTACCTGTTTTGCCTTCACCAAGTAATTGATAGCGTATTTTACGAAAGAATTTAATCATAATAAGGTGGTTGGTTGCTTATAAAGGTAAGAAGAAAATTATAACCTTATATAAACCAAATAAGTCATATTTTGTTACCTTTAACTTGACGTATAGATTAAGATGTGGCATCAATCTATTGTCAATATTATAAATGAAATACCAAGTATTAACCAATTAAATAATCGCCTTATGGATTATAAAAAAACAATTATTACTCTTTTTACATGCATGATTTTATCCCCTGTTGTTGTTTATCTTGTTTTAGGGGCAGCCCGTTTAGCTGGTTCTACTTATGAAATGACACATGGAGAAACATGGATTATTTGGCTCCTTATGGCTATATTAATCAATCTGTCTATTACAAAGAAATAGTCTTAAACATTAAGTAATAAAAAAAGTCCAACATTTCTGTTAGACTTTTCTTTTTTTGCTCCCCCTGCCTACCTGGCGCTTGGCAGGCAGGCTCTTGGACTAAGAAAGTTAAAAAAACATTTATGAGATTAGAAATTAGAAACTCTAAATGGAAAAAACTACATTTAAATAAATAATTCTTGTCATTAATGAAAAATACTAATCCAACCATGGCAACCAAAATGAATCCTAACAATCAGCATTATGATATTCCAGGAAACCCTTCTACTGCAAAAAGTAGCGAGTTAAAATTAAGAAAAGAAGCTACGAAAGATACTCTAAGGGTGCTGACTCTTCAGCAATGGAACTTTTGGAAAGAACAGGGTTATGTGGTTGTAAAAAAAGCAGTTTCTCGTGAACAGGCGGAACAAACCGCTACCTTTCTTTGGGATTTTGAAGACAAAAACCCGAATGATAAATCCACTTGGTACACTACGCCACGTGCTGAAATGAAGATGAAAGAATTGACTGGAACAGGCATGGTGGAGGTATATAATAACCAATTCCTTTGGAACAATCGTCAAACAAAAAAAGTATATGATGCATTCGTAGATATTTGGGAAACGGAAAAATTATGGGTAACTATTGACCGAGCAAACTTGAACTTCCCCATGCGCCCTGGACATGAATACCAAGGTTTTATCCATTGGGATTACGACCCAGATACTAATCCTCAAAATGTTCAAGGGGTATTGGCATTAGTCGATCAAACAGATATAAATATGGGAGGCTTTCAATGCATTCCGTGGTTGTTTAGAAATTATGATACTTGGAAATTAACCCAACTTGAAGACAGAAATCATTTCAAACCAGATACAACTGGGCTGGGAGATAAAATAGTTAAAGTACCAATGGAAGCAGGCGATTTGTTAATTTTCAACAGTTCTCAACCACATGGGATTCGTCCTAATCGTTCTGAAGATAAGGTGAGAATAGCACAATACATCTCTATGATGCCTGCTCAAGAGGATCAAAAAGAGTTAAAAGAATGGCGAATTAATTCTTGGAAAAATCGCATCGCTCCAGAAGGCTATGCGTTCCCTGGAGACCCTCGAAATTGGGAGCAGACCAAATATGAAATAGCAGAATTATCAAAATTAGGCGAAAAATTGTTAGGCTTGAAAAAATGGTAATTTAACATCTAATTTTATGAAAGTGAGGCTGCATTTTTTGCAATCTCAACTGTGGATTTAAAACAAAAGATAAAGCCATCATTTCTGATGGCTTGCCTAAAATTGCCCCCCCTGCCTACCTGGCGCTTGGCAGGCAGGCTCTTGGACTTTTTTAAGGTTTGTTCAGGAAAACTTCCTGACAATTATCATAGTTTAATGCTTAAATCATAAATATCTTTTGGGTCTAATCATAATTTAAAAAAATGAATAATGGTGAAAATATTTGAGTTTAATCTTTTTATAAATTTAATAAGTACTAAGGTGATTTTATGAATAGCCCTATAGATATTAATCCTAATACTACAGTATATAACCTACTGGAATGCTATCCAGAGCTAGAAGATGTATTAATTACTATGGCTCCCCCTTTCAAAAAATTGAAAAATCCTTTTCTAAGGAAATCTATTGCTAAAGTTGCAACGTTAAAACATGCTGCTACTGTTGGTGGAATTCAATTAGATGAAATGATTTCTATTTTGAGAAAGACTGTTGGACAAACCGTGTTGGATGAAACTTATGATATTACCAATTATCTTGGAGAGCAGCCTAAATGGTTCAATTTAGATAAAATAGTGCATTCAATTAATGAGTCTACCCTTAATGATGACAATAAAATGACTATAACTCATCTATTAAAACAAACCAAATATCTGCAACATGGTGAAATTATTGAACTAATAACATCATTTATACCTGCACCTGGAATAGATTTGATGAACAAAAAAGGATTTAATAGTTGGACTAAAAAAGAAAGTGAAACTGTTTTTAAATCCTATTTTCTTAAATCCTAAACTAAAACTAGAAATCCTATTGATGCAAAAAAGACCACACTTTCGTGCAGCCCTTTCTCTTTTTTGCTCCTCCCTGCCTACCTGGCGCTTGGACTCGAACCAAGGAAGGTACGGAGGTAAAATCAACAAAATATCACCAATATTTTTCTTATAAAAAATGTTTCTCAATGAAATTACGACATATAACTTTCAATATTCCAGCTTATACTTTTGAATGAATTGACTGAGTATCATAAATGGGAATGTTACATGATAATTTTTAGTATTCTTTATAACTGTTTCGATATCTTCAGGCAAAAAATAACCTTGATTCTTGTAGATATTTATTCGTAAAATGATACCATCTGTATCTAATTCTGTATGAAATTGTGTAGCATACATGTTTTTACCAAATCTTACCATTTGAACAGGACAATTGTCAGATCTCGCTAATAGTGTCGCACTACTCGGAAGCTTTTGACAAGCTTCCTTATGTCCACCATATGCAATGAATTTAGTGGGCAATCCTGTTAATAATTCATCATTCTTGCCTGCTTCGGTAAGTTTAATTTCAACAGCTCCTATATCTTCAGAATATTTTTCTTTTGATACTTCACCTCCTTGATATTTAAGAAGAGCACCCATTCCATAACAGTTACCAAAAATCGGAAAATCTTCTTCAAAAACCTTACCAAGTAACCTGTTGAGGTCTTCCTCAAATCGTTTCTGGTAATCCAGTTTTTTTTCTTCATCGTCACTTACGTTACTTGGTCCTCCTCCTATGATTATCCCTGAATAATCGCCAAGATTTATCTCCGGTATCCTCTCTTTTTCCATTCGTACCCTGTGTACTTCATGTGCTCTCAATCCACCATATTGTAAGAAAGCCGAAAATTCATCATCTGATGCCAAATCAATTGGACGAAGTTGCAGTATCAAAAATGGTTTCATAATAAAAAAATGGTGCTGTTTTCTATAAAAATAATCATAAAAAATTAAACTAATAAAGACCTACAGTTTCATGTAAGTTTTTCTCATTTTGCTCCCCTGCCTACCTGGCGCTTGGCAGGCAGGCTCTTGGACTAAGAAAGTTAATAATCTTAAATAAACTGTTCCATGCAATTATTGTTTAACAGTGCCTGCTATGGCAATTTGTTCTTCGACATAATTAACAAAATCAGGATTAAATTCTTTTTGTGCTTTTTTCCAATAATCAGAGAACCATTCTGTCCTAGAGAACATCCTAACTATAAGACCATAAGATATAGCCATATTTTCTTCTAATAAACCTTGTTTGTTCAAAATGTGCTGAAGCTCATACAATCTAAAAAAAGACTGATAAAACGCATATCTTTTTGCTATATCTTCACTTTCAAATTTCCTCATTTCTGTCCAAATTTCAGCTAGATTATCATTAGATGCAAGCTCCATTATTACTTGACGAGACGCTAAATATAAATCCTTTGTTATTTCAGCTTTTGCTACTTTGTTACTTTGTCTAATTTGGATAGATAAATATATTAGAGATGCAATCACTCCTGTTGCACCTATTATTTCAACGATTAGGCTTATTGTACTTTTTTTCATGACAACAGTATTAAAAAATTCATAACAAGATATGAATTAATAGATTGACAATATTGCACTTAAGGACGTGGTTTATACATACCCTATCTAAACCAAAAAAGAGCTACAAATTATTGTAACTCTTTACTAGGTTGCTCCACTTAACTGTGATTAAAGGCATTCATATTAATTACTTTCAAATTGTATAGTAATGAATATCTTTGTAATGATTGAAAACAATACAATTATGAAAGAGTCATTAACTTTTAGATATAATATGAGCCAATGGTTAAGTAGTAGTATTGCTCATTGGGTTGTCATTATTGCTTTTTTTGTACTAACCATTTGGAAAGATAATATTGCCTATTTTCTAGGTATTGCATTTGTGCTTTTACTTCTTTGGGCAAGGAAATGGGAGTGGAGCTTCATTGGTCTTTTTAAACCCAAAAGTTGGAGAAAAGTCTGGTTACAATCAATTTCTTTATCTGTAATTCTTTTGATAGTTGTAGATATGATGTTTACGCCTTTGGTGGAAATATTGCTTGAAGAACCAATAGACGTAAGTGGTCTGGACGGAATAAGAGGCAATTTTTTGAACTATGCCATTTTTATTCTGTTCATGTGGATTATAGCTGCATTTGGAGAAGAGTTCGTTTATCGTGGGTTACTTGTTAAACGCTTGGGTTTTCTTCTTGGTAATAATAAGTCTGCAATGTGGATGGCAGTAATATTCTCATCATTACTTTTTGGGATAGCCCATAGATATCAAGGACTTTCAGGGATGATTAGTACTGGTACAGTGGGGTTAATCTTCGGTATATTATTTATCAAAAGTAAGAACAGGCTTTGGCTAACCATCCTTACACATGGTGTTTATGACGTAATTGGGATTACTCTAATATATCTTAACATGGATGAAGAAATCTATGGATTACTTAAAAATTTAATAATGCAATAAGGTCATTCTTAAAACAAAAAAGAGCTGCAAATTAATGTAACTCTTTAGTAGGTTGCTCCCCCTCTTGGCTAAATAAAAGTTGGGGAACCCTCTAAAAAAATCATTTTGAAAGTTCTTTTTGAATTAAGTTCAAAATAGTATTGATATTATCCTTTAATTGAAGGTATTCATTATTCTTTAAGGACCAGGAAGTTATCATAAAAAATGATAGATTATTTTCTAAACGGTAGTCTTGTAACATCTTATTGATTTCAAGTTTGAACTTACTCTCTTCAATTTTCAATGAATTATTTAAAAGGTCCCTCCAAAGCCCATTATTCATAATATAATCAATCGTTTCATCTCTATAACGATTAACTCTAGATTCCTTCATTTTAGATTTAACCAAATTCGCTTTCCAAATGGAAAGAGCATTTCTCAATTTACCGTTAGTTATTTTGTTCAAGTTTCCCGAACTTATTAAGTCTTCCAAAGTTCCTGGATTAGGCTCATAACCCACACTATAAGCCATCATATCACCTAATAAATCACGAACAAACTTATTTGAGACATTAGAATCGGGACCTGTATTTTCCAATAATTCTTTTGTTGCTTTTATTATACTTTCATTTAATTGAATAAATGTTTCCAACTCTTCATAATTGTATTCAAACTCCTCCTTCAATCCCATTAAATATTCATTCTCAAGATTTCTGTCTTTTCTATCCTCATTCCAAGTGTTTATGCTCAAGGCAATCAAAATCCCAACAACAACAAGCAGAATCTCACCAATAGCATATTTAAGGTATTTCCCTGTTTTACCTTCACCAAGTAATTTATAGCGTATTTTACGAAAGAATTTTATCATTTGATTTCACTTTTTATCATTGCATTAAGTGAAACAAGTACTTCATAGCGTCTTTCTAACCAATCTATATAATGAGTTCTCATTGCACGTAATGTTTTTAAAATGCCTTGATATGTTGAATCCGTCTGTAATATTCTATAATTTGTAGGTTTCATTTCTTCAAAGTTATAATAGTCAAATAATTGTATACAGTAAGGTAAAACTATATTTGTGTTGTAGTCCTGCCACCTGCTTTCCAAAACGCGTATGTAATCAAAATAATAGTCATTGATTTTAGCAACCATTTTACGAATTGAATCATTTTTAATGATGTGCATTCCTTCTGTTTTTGCCATTTCAAAAGCTGTTGAATTTGGAGATAGGGACCACATTTTAAGGGCCTTGGCAAAATGAGAATCCAGAGAATCATTATATTCCAGACTTCGCTCAAATTGATTTAAGATGATATTATATGATATTTGATTAGACTTTTGCGATGCTAATGCACTATCCATTTCCGTTAAGTCTTCTTCAGTGTCAACCAAAATCTCCGAAAGCACTTTTCTTTCAAAGATTCTTTCCTTCCGTGTTTCATTCCAATTATTGATACTTAATGCTATCAAAATCCCAATAACAACAAGTAATATTTCACCAATAGCATATCTTAAATATTTTGTTGGCTTATTATCATCTGCAAGTTGTTTACGAATTTTTCTAAAGAAGTTAATCATGATTAGTTAGTTAGTAGAACTAAATATACAGATTTTTATTTGTTGAAGATTTTAGGCATAAAAAAGCCCAACATTTCTGCTGAACTTTTCTAATGTTGCTCTCCCCTGCCTACCTGGCGCTTGGCAGGCAGGCTCTTAGGCACTTCTAATAGTTGACTTAAGTATATTTTAATATATTTACGATTATACCCTGATGAATTATTATAAATGAAGAAAACATTAAATGTATTATCGATAATTGCCCTATTGTATATTGTACTTCTTATCCCCTTCCCTCAAAAAGAAAATGAACTTCAAAAACCTTCTGAAAACCCATTTATCTGGAACAAAGATAATCTTTGGGAGAAATTAGAAGTGTCATTTATGGAGGCTAAAAGCAGCTCTACCAAAGAACTGGATTCCACGGTTCGGCAGTTGATATCTGAAGCCGATGTATTATTAAAGGCATACGAAGATACCATTCGAGGTCCACAAGACAGAATATATGAATTGATTGAGAATAGTTTTTTTGAGATCGCTCCTCTAATTGCAGGACAGGAAAATAAATCCGATTGGCATATCCGTTTTTATAATAGCGTGAGAAGAAAAATAAAATCCGATTCACGTTATTGGGATATGAGTAATGAAAGTGTTCGTAATCTTTTATACCGTATTCTTTATGGTATGAGAGCCACAGTGGAGGAAATATTATTGCAATCTAAGGATGATGCATTCATTTCAACTATGTATGTTAGTGATGAACCCTCTATGACACCATCAATAGATTTGTTAGGCATAAAAGTACATAGTGGAGATCTACTTGTCAGTCGTGGGGGAGCGGAAGTTTCGGCTTTTATTTCCAGAGGAAATGACTATCCAGGCAATTTTTCACATGTCGCGATGATCCATATTGATAAAGAAACCAATACACCCTATTTTGTAGAAGCTCATATTGAAAAAGGTGTGTCCATAGCCACATTGGATGAATATTTAAGTGATAAAAAGTTGCGATTTATGGTGATGCGACCAAGAATGGACTTGCCCAAAATGGTTGCTAATCCTTTGCTTCCTTATGAGGCATCTACATATATTTTTAATGAATCACAAAAAAGACATATCCCTTATGATTTTAAAATGGACTATTTTGATACCTCAGAGATGTTCTGCTCGGAGGTTGGATCATATGCTTATAAACAATTTGGAATTCAATTGTGGGAATTTCAATCTACAATTTCATCTACAGGAATTATTGAATGGCTGAGTATTTTTGGAGTAGAAAATTTCGTAACTCAAATGCCATCAGATCTTGAATACGATCCCATGTTAAGTGTTGTTGCCGAATGGAGAGAAAAAGAAACTCTATTTAAAGACCATTTGGACAACGCTGTGATGGATGCGTTGATCGGGCGTGCCAATAACGGAGAAAAACTTGATTTTAACCTATGGCAACTTCCCCTGGCAAGACTTATTAAAGGGTATTCTTTAGTTCTTAATGCCTTTGGAAGGGAAGGTGTCATCCCAAATGGAATGGACGCGCTAAGTGCCTTAAAAAATAATGATTTTGTAGATCGATTTCAGAATTGCAAATCAGCCACAAAGATCAAAATTGAAACTTTTAAGAACACCAACGGCTATTTACCCCCATATTGGCAATTAGTGAGAATGGCAGAAGAGTGCTCAAAGAATTAGCCTCTTCTCAAAGATCAAATATCCAATATAAAAAAACCGCCTAATTTCTTAGATGGTTTTCTAATGTTGCTCCCCCTCCCCTCGGCTTCGCTCTGGACAGGCTTTCGTTATTTCAATTATAGTTCTTTATCGATTAATTCAATTAGTTCTTGATTCTTCTCTATGGCACTATTTCTTAATTGAATATCAACTACTCTTTGTGAACGCAAGAAGGTTAAAATACTTCTGAACATTCTAGAATCAACAATCTCTTGATAATCGAATGGTCTTGATTTGTGGTGGAAATATTCAAAGTCAGTAGATTCTCTTTCAATAAGCTCGAGCCATTTAGGTAATATCGTAGGGAAATTGCCTTCTGAAAGTCTAGTGTATTCTGCTATTTCCGGATAGGAAATTTCATATAAGTCAATTATTGATTCCCGAAGCTGTTTTGATTGAATAATTTCGACGCCATGCGATATAATAGCCTCATAACCAGAAGATTTCCACCTGGATGTTTCCCAATAGGTGGCGCGACGAAAATATTTGTCAAGCGAGTCATTATAAACTTTAGTAACGGTTATATTGTTTAATAAAATGTCTATTGAATTAATAACTTCTCTTGTTATTTTGTAGGTATATAAACGTTACTTAAATAAAAGAAAACTGTTTTTATTTTTTGGGTATTTGGTTCGCTCTCATAAAAATTATTCTAAACTTTTATCTTTTTTATTGCTCGCTTCTTATTCATTTACTATTCGATTTCGCTATAAAGTTTAGTATCAAAATAAGAACGTTTTATTTTAACTTAAAATCAACATTAAAACATTACGATGTATAAATATACAATTATTTAACATTCATTTTAAGCATTATACATTGACTAATTAGAGCGTTTTACAGTTCTATGATAGGTCCAAATAAGATACATTTTTTATAGGAATTACAATTCTTTAAAAATAGTAATATGGAGTAGTATGGATGTATAATGGTTTGAGCATCAATTAATTTTATTTATTTATTTTTGAAAATGTTGTGGTACCTCCAGTAGCTTATTATAATGTATCTCCGAGCCCTTGTGTATGCTTGAGTACACATTTTACGCGTATCTTTATTTTTTATATGTACTTGAGCTAGACTGTATACGCGTACATATTCGAGAGCATATTTAAGAGCGGATATTTAATTGTGTCTTAATAAATAATTAAATAGTGTGAGAAAATTTATACTGTAAAGGAGATGTTTTTTTTAATGATTTAAACCTTCTATTAAAATTTGACATATTCCTGAAACCACTCAAAATGGCAACTTCCGCTATAGGGAGATCATTATCCTTGAGTATTAATTTGCAAGCATGTTCTGTGCGTAATTCATTTAAAAAATTAAAGTATGTTTTGTTGGTTCGAGTTTTAAAATATTTGCAAAAGGCACTTTTTG
>PVMK01151370.1_pt1 | contig 23093 bp, 23 predicted proteins | sample 1853481 | NCBI WGS metagenome assembly PVMK01 (sample SAMN08533507, study PRJNA380276) | Marine sediment metagenome, whole genome shotgun sequencing project. | reverse complement strand
TGTTCTCACTGGATACCGGGCGGTTGCACCCGGAGACCTATGCTTACCTGGAGAATGTGCGTGAGCACTACGGTATTGAGATTGACGTATTGAGTCCTGATACCGGGGCCGTACAGGCGCTGGTTAAAGAGAAGGGCCTGTTTAGTTTCTACAAGGATGGTCACAAGGAGTGTTGTGCCGTACGTAAGGTTGGTCCGTTACGCGACAAGTTGGGCACCCTTGATGCATGGATTACCGGGCAGCGCCGTGATCAGAGTGTCGGTACGCGTACTGAATTACCTGTCCTGCAAAAAGATGGTGCATTTTCGACGGAATCAAACGTACTAAGCAAGTTCAATCCGCTGGCTTCATGGAGTTCTGAAGATGTGTGGGACTACATACGAGAGAATGATGTCCCCTATAATCCATTGCACCGAAAGGGGTTTACCAGCATCGGATGCGAGCCTTGCACCAGGGCTATTCTGCCAAACCAGCACGAGCGCGAAGGTCGCTGGTGGTGGGAGAACCCGGATGAGAAGGAGTGCGGACTGCACTCTACAAACCTGAGGGAGGCCAGCTAGTGCCCGGTTGCTGAGTGCAGACCCTGGCACAATAACGGTCGCTGTTATTAGGGACAATGTCACATATTACGTTTGTTAAAAAGATACTGAGTAACGGAGAGCTTTGCAAAAAGTGCAAAGAGGTATCTGACCGGCTGGAACGCGATGGCTTGCTCGACGCAATCAACCATATCGCGATCGCCGACGAGCGTAATATTGATTCCGAAGGCATGCGTTTGGCGATGCATCACCAGGTCGAACGCGCGCCGTTCTTCATCGTCGAGGATGAAGACGGCAGCATCCATGTTTTCGACGTATTCTTCAAGTTCCGCGACTACGTCTCCAACCGCCAGAAGGTCGACCGCGAAGACCTCGCTGACCTGATTGACCGGAACCCGGATCTCGATTTTATCTGAACCAAAAGCCTGCCTACTACCGCTCAAACCCCATTTTGTACCGCTGGACAGCCGGGCTGGGGTACAAAAATAATATCGCTAGAATCATTCTAAATTAATGCCCTAATCAGTGCCAAATTTCACCCATATGGGTGATGACAGCAACAGGCGCGAGGCGTAGATTTGATTGGCCTTGATCGAACCGGCTGAATCGAAAAAGGAGCGTTCATGGATGGACCCTGGATCAGCCGGGTATGTTTGAGGGTAAAGGTGAGATGGAGGGAATAAAGATTCCATCTTACATAACGGTTTTGCCTGCCGGGTATGGTGGGCCGAAAAGAGGTTTGAAGTACCGGATTTACTTGAAGGGGTCTTGAGAGAGGATCAGAAAGCAACGAGGGCCGTAAGGACACGGTCTTGACGGGAGACGGATGCGGGAGTGACCGGGGCTTATGCCCCCTGAGCCGACCCGACGCAGATTCCCAGGAGAATTTCTTTCTGTCGCAACCCCCGGACAGCGGTCATCAAGGATGAGGCCGAACTCCAAGGGATTGGACCCTGGTACTGAGAAGGTCGATTCGGTCTGTCTACCCGGGAGGCAGCCGCTTATTGCAGGCCACGCAGAAATTTGAAAAATCTAATCAGGATTTCCCAGGGTTTCTGCCTTCAATAACACCACGTCCTCCAGCGGCACATCACCATGACCGCCCATGATCCCGGTCTGCACCAGTGATATTTGGGTTATCACGTCCATACCCCCGGTAACCTTTCCAAAAACCGTATATCCCCATCCGGCAGGTGTTTCCGAGGTGTGGTCCAGGCTGGTGTTGTCGGCCGTATTGATAAAGAATTGAGCGGCCGCCGAGTGTGGATCAGACGTTCGCGCCATTGCAATCATCCCCTCGGTATTTTTCAGCCCGTTGTTTGCCTCGTTCTGAACCGGGTTCCCTTCAGTTTTCTGAACCATGCCCGGGTTGAACCCTCCCCCCTGTATCATGAAGCCCGCGATCACTCGGTGGAATACGGTGCCATCGTAAAATCCGTCATTTACGTATTGAAGAAAATTTGCAACGGTCTCCGGCGCGTCTTCGGCATAGAGTTCGATGGTGATGTCACCGTGGCTTGTAGATAGTTTTACCATGGGGTTTGCAGATTCCTGTGTTTCTGATTGTGCCGGCGCCGTCTGCGATCCAAGTGACAGCAGTGCAACCAGCAGGGCGAGACCAGTGCTTTTCATAGTCAGTGATACGCGTAAGGCCAAAATATGGATTGATGAAGACCGGGATGATATGTGAATCCCGTGTTTGATACCACTACCAGGAGCCTGTCTACTCAAGTCCCAGGATATAATCCCACTGCTTCTTATCTACCGGTGTTACCGACAACCGGTTGCCTTTTTGCAGCAAGCGCATATCAGCCAGCCTGGGGTGCTCACGTAGTTCCTTCAGGCTGATTATGCGCTTCAGTTTTCTTACAAAGCGTACATCAACCATCAACCAGCGCGGGTTCTCAGGGTCGCTCTTCGGGTCGAAGTACTTTTCATCCGGATCGAATGCGGTGTGATCGGGGTAGGCCTCTTTGCAGATTTTCATGATGCCGACGACACCCGGCACATCGCAGTTAGAGTGATAAAAAAAGGCGAGATCGCCGATCTTCATGTCATCGCGCATGAAATTGCGGACCTGGTAGTTGCGGATGCCGTCCCAGTGCTCGGTCAGGTCCGACTCATTGGCCAGATCATCGATGCTGTAGTCATCGGGCTCATTTTTCATTAACCAGTAATTCATCGTCTGTTCCTCATTGTGTCCCACATTTGCTACAGAGACATGAATCGGGAAGAAAGAACCTATGATACAAAACAGATTGGCCGGTGCACATCTCAATATTCTGAGACAGGAGTGAGCTGTTCTTTCTATGTAAGTTGCTGTCAGGGTGTGATCAGCTCAACTTGTTGAAGCAAAGATAATTTCGTTCTCCGTCACAACACCGTCCAGCCGTATATCCCAGGGTTCGGTCGGGACGGCCGTGATCTCTTGATGTGCGTAGGCCAGACCATACAGGCGTGGGCGGTGCTGGTGGCCGTAATTTTTCCGGAACGCCAGTGCCGTATCATAATAGCCGCCGCCCATGCCGAGGCGATTACCCGTCCTGTCAAAGGCAACCATTGGAAGCAGCACAAGGTCAAGGTGCGGCGCCGGCAGCAGGTCTCGTGATGGGACATCGGGCTCGGGGATACCGAAACTGCTTTTCGACATCACCGAATCCGCTGTAAATTTCGCGAACCCGAGGTTGATGGTCGGTTTTTCGATGAGGACGGGGAGGTAACAGGTCTTTTTTCGATGCCACAGGTCGACACAGATGGCAGAAGTATCGATCTCTCCCCCGACCGGGAAATATACTGCGACACGCCGCGCGCTCCCGTATTCCCGGAGGTTTCGGAGTTGGCGGAGAATTGCAGATGTGGCGCGGTTGCGTGCGTCGGAAGACAGGGTTCGCCTCACCTGCTTCTGCTCGCGACGAATCGCTGCCTTGGATTGCGTCATAAAAATAATCGGGCTGGGGAGAAGGCGTTACCCGCCTGCGCCGTGACTCTCCGTGGCCTTGAACCGGAAGGTTCAAAGAGGCGCCTTCCGATCACATCAGGCTTTCCGCCGAAGCGGACATGCACAACAGCAATCCGGGCTGGCACCTGTAATTGGATTTAGGTTCTAAGGGATTTAGGAAAACCTCGAACGCCGCAGGTAACACCAGGCTGGCAAGCGGTTAAACGATAATATCGTCTTCTCCGCCGACAGCAACCCTATTGTACACTATGAAAACGTCTACAGGGGTTCGCCCATCGCATCATCGATTTTTTCCTGTAATGATTGCAGCCGCGTCGCAATCTCATCAGACTGGTGGGTGGTCTTGCGCTCCTTGATCAGGTCGTTGGTGATGTTCAGGGCGGCCATGATGGCACACCGTTCCGTCCCTATAATCTTGCCCGACCGCTGGATGTCCTGCATCTTTTCATCGAGGTATCTTGCCGCATCTATCAGGTCCTGCTCTTCATGCGGCAGGCAGGCGACAGAAAACTCGCGGCCCATGATGGCCACTTTTACACCCTGAAGCGAAGATTTCATATCGTTAACAGGCCCTATACTTCAGGTCTCTTCGATATTGCGCAGCTTATCGACTATAGATTCGAGCCGGCTCCTGGCGAGGCGATTTTTTTCCCTGAGGTGTGTTTTTTCTTCCAGCAGGTTGTCCCTGTTCTCCTTCAGGCTTCGATTCTCTTCGATAAGCCGACGCGTTTCACCGATCAGGCTGTCGATGCGTACTTCGAGTGACTGGATGTCGGTATCTATGTTCATTGGATATAATCAGAGATTCCCTGGTACGTTATAGTTCACCTGTTTCTCCCCGGGGGGTGGTATATACCAGGGGTGTAAGGTGTTCCATTAATATTATGCCCGCTGACAGCCAGGGTCAATGATATCAGTACGTCGTTGAAGTAGAATACCGGGCCGGAGGCGGTGAACATGCGAGAAAGTGCGGCAGAGGTATATGATCAACTGGATGCGGCACTGAGCCTGGCCGGAATGTCAGTATTGCCCGCCGAGGTACACGGTGTACTCGTTGGATCCCTGTGCTGTCATTTGAGGACGGGTGTCAAGCCGGACCTGATGGCTCTGATCGTGAATGATCCCGGCGACGCGAGCGGCGCGGTTGCCGAGGTCAGCGAACTGGCCCACGCCCTGTATCGTGGCGCCATGGATATGTTACTGCAGGCCGAGGCCGGCTTTGATCTCCTGCTGCCTCATGATACCGAGTCGCTGCAACTACGGACGGAGTCACTGGGGGCATGGTGCCAGGGATTCATGCTGGGCTTGCTGCAGAATGACTCCGTCGGGATCGACGAATTCGGCGGAGATAACGAGGAGATTATCGAGGATATCATGGCGATATCTGGGGCGATTACGGGTGAACGGGACCCCGATAAGGATGAGTGGGCGTTCGCAGAGATCGAGGAGTATCTGAGGGCAGGGGTACAGTTGATGTTTGAAACAATTTATGAGCAGCGGGCGGCGTCTGCTCCGGCGATTCAGCAGTGAATAATTCCGGGTACAGCGTGGACAGGAAGGTCTTTGCGCGCAGACGCAAGGATTTCATGCATCTTATGGATGGCGGGGTCATGGTAGCGCCTACCGCCCCGGTGAGAGCGCGCAATGGTGATACCGAGTATCCGTTCAGACCGGATAGTGACTTCTATTACCTGACCGGTTTCCCCGAACCGGAAGCGGTTGCGGTACTGCTGCCGGGACGGGATCACGGGGAGTACCTGTTGTTCTGCCGTGAAAAAGATCCTGCCAAGGAGACCTGGAACGGGCGTCGTGCCGGGCTGGAAGGTGCGGTTGAGGATTATGGTGCGGATGATGCCTTTCCAATTACGGACCTCGGAGAGATTCTGCCCGGCCTGTTGGAAAACCGCGAGAAAATTTACTGTAATGTCGGTCGATACCCGGAGTTTGACGCGCACATCCTTGGCTGGCTGAACCGTATAAAGGAACGTACCCGTGCCGGCGTGACCGCACCCTACGAGTTGGTAGACCTGAGCCATATCCTTCACGAACAGCGCCTGATAAAGCATCGCGACGAGATCAGGGTTATGCAAAGGGCGGCACGGGTCGCCGCCGCCGGACATGTGAAGGCCATGCAAACATGCAAGCCGGGGATGACGGAATACCAGGTCAAGGCGGAACTGGAATACGAGTTCCAGCATGGAGGCAGCCAGTTCCCTGCCTATACGTCCATCGTCGCCGGCGGCCCCAACTCGTGCATCCTGCATTACATCGATAATAATGCAGAATTGCACGATGGTGACCTGCTGCTGATCGATGCCGGCGCCGAGATCGATTGTTATGCATCAGACCTGACACGAACATTCCCGGTCAACGGCAAGTTTAGTGCAGAGCAGAAAGAAATATACGAAATTGTGCTGGCGGCCCAGCAAGCGGCCATGGAAAAGGCTCTGCCGGGTCTCCATTGGGATGAGATGCATGAGGCGGCGGTGCGGATCATCTGCCAGGGCCTGATTGATATCGGACTGCTCCAGGGAACGGTCGACAGCGTCATAGAAGATAAGTCATTCCAGCGTTTCTATATGCATCGGACCGGGCACTGGCTTGGTATGGATGTACACGATGTTGGCGATTACAAGATCGACCAGGAATGGCGTGAACTGGAGCCGGGCATGACCTTTACCGTAGAACCGGGAATCTATATCCCGGCAGCCGACGATGTCGATCAGAAGTGGCACAATATCGGGATCCGTATCGAGGATGATGTCCTGATTCAGCGCAAGGGACACAAGGTGTTGACAGAGGGGGCGCCGAAAACGATCGAGGATATCGAGACCCTGATGGCCGGATAATGGTGGTGCATGAATATGATGTCCTGATTGTGGGCGGTGGACTCGCCGGATCGAGCATGGCTGCGGCGCTTTCCGGCATCGGGATTAGCTGTGCGGTGGTAGAAGCCGTTGCCACCGGGAATTCGAAGCAGCCCAGTTTTGATGACCGTGGTCTCGCCTTGTCAGAGGGTTCAAGGCGGATTCTCAAGACCCTTGGGATTTGGCAACTGCTCGACCCGGACACAATCTGTCCCATTCGCCATATTCATGTATCTGATCGTGGTCATGGCGGATTTGCCCGCATGCATGCCCGGCAGGCCGGGGTCGCCGCGCTGGGATACGTGGTTACCGCGCGTAATCTGGGTAAGGCAATATTGACTTGTCTCGACGAGAGCGGCGCGGTGAGCCGCCGCTATTCACCCGCCCGGGTCATGTCGATTCAACAGCAGCAGGACCAGGCCGTTGTCAGTATCGAGATGGCAGACGGGACGGAGAAAGTGGCTGCCCGGCTGGCCATACTTGCCGACGGAGGTCGCTCAGGTCTTGCAGGTGATCTGGGTATCGATATTCAACGCAAGGAATACCGGCAGCATGCCGTGGTGCTGAATGTTAAAGCAGACAGGCCCCACGAGAACACGGCCTATGAACGGTTCACTAATAGTGGTCCGGTTGCTCTGTTGCCTATGGATGCCTCGGCCGGAGGGAACCGATTCAAGGTGGTATGGACGGTCACCCCGGAAGGCCTTGAGCGCGTACTCGGCTTGCCGGATGATCAATTCCTGGCAGAATTGCAGGATCGTTTCGGGGGGCGTGCAGGTGCGTTTTCTCAGCCGGGTCAGCGCAGCAGCTATGCCATGGTAGAGACCCGCGTAAAATCGCCCGTGGCCCGACGCGTGGCGCTGGTCGGGAACGCTGCACACACCACGCACCCGATCGCCGGGCAGGGGTTTAACCTTGGCCTTCGTGATGTCGCAGGACTCGCCGAGATCGTCTACGAGGCGCGTCGTGCCGGACAGGATATCGGGTCCGCACAGGTCCTCGAGGACTACCGCGTGCAGAGAGCGGCGGATGTTGGTTTGATTGCCGGGTTCACCGATTCACTGGTCCGCCTGTTCTCCAATGATTTGCTCCCCCTTGTAGTGGCCCGCAACCTGGGTCTCGTTACCGTAGACCGGTTGCCATGGCTGAGACGTGGCCTGATGAACCGCATGATGGGCTTGTCAGGCCGCCAGACCCGCCTGATGCGCGGGCTGCCCCTGAGCCTGGAGACGGGTGACTGATGTCACGGAACGACGTGGTGATAGTTGGTGCTGGCATTACCGGCGCAAGTCTGGCACTGGGATTGGCCCTCGTCGCGAAACAGCGCATCGTGCTAGTGGATCACGAGGCCCCGGCCGCTTATTCCGAGGGGCCCGGTAATCGTGTCAGTGCCCTCGGGTTGGCGGCTGAGCGTGTACTCACTCGTATCGGGGTATGGCAGGAACTGCCTGCAGATCGGGTGTCCCCGTACCGACACATGCAGATTTGGGATGCAGGTAGTTCCGGTCAGCTGGATTTTGATGCCGCCGAGATCGGTGAGTCGCACCTTGGGCATATCATAGAAAATGATCTGCTGGTCCACCATTTGCACCTTCGAATCCGGGATACAGACCTCGTGTCGAGTCGTCTTGGCGAGACACCGGTAGCCATTTCATACCGCCATGACGCTATTGGGCTGCGACTGGAATCGGGCGAAGAGATCGGGGCATCGTTGCTGGTCGGTGCCGATGGTGGGCAGTCATGGGTGAGAACGCAGCTGGATATATCGACGCGTACCCACGAGTACCACCAACTGGGAATCGTCTGCCGTATCGCTACCGGGAGCGCTCACCGGGAAACAGCCTGGCAGCGATTTTTACCGACCGGCCCGGTGGCGGCACTGCCGCTGGCCGATGGCGCCAGCTCGATTGTCTGGAGTGCAGACGAGGAGCGTGCACGTGAACTGCTCGATATGGATGCAGAAGAGTTCGTGGTGCAATTACGTGATGCGCTGGAAGGCAGGCTTGGAAACATTACCCTGCTGGGTTCCCGGCAGACATTTCCGCTCAAAAGTACCCGGGTTGACCACTATATCGCCGAGCGCGTGGCCCTGGTTGGCGATGCGGCCCACCGGGTGCATCCCCTGGCCGGACAGGGCGCTAATCTTGGTCTCAAGGATGTGGCCACCCTGGTCGACGTCGTGGAGGCCGCGGCAGCGGTGTCACGGGATATCGGTGTCCGGCAGGTGTTACGACGATACGAGCGCTGGCGAAAGACAGAAAATTCGGCAACAGACCTGTTAATGAGTGCGCTCAACATCGCCTTCGATGGCAGGCGCGGCGTCCCCGGGCTTATTCGAGGTCCGGGCATGAACATGTTGAACCGGGCCAGCGGCATCAAAGCCCTGATGGCAAGATATGCCATGGGGGTCGCCGGGGACCTGCCGAAGATGATTGAAGAACGTCCGTAGTAATGCCCGCGGGACCCGAATTTCTCCGGGGTTTATTAACACTTTCGTTAGTTTCTTACCAACATTTAATGCAATTTTGAGCAGAAAAGGTGAACTTTTAAGCCGCCGGATTGATATATTGGCTCCTGGAGACTAATTATTGAGCATACCCTTGATTTAATTGGGGTGGTTTTCAGAATAGATCAGGGGTTCCTGAAAAGTAATATCCGCTGGCAAGGAAGGCCAATATTCGGATACAGGGTGGTTGTCCTGCCGGAGCGCGCGTAATGAGACGTGACCGCTGACGGTCTGCTCTTTTACAGGGATTTTGTCCACACGGACGCCAGGCCGATGTCCCGGCGAAAGGCCGGCCGGCACCAAACCCTGGATGTTGGCAGTGATAGACTGGATTAGATGATGCGTCGATACTTCATTAATTTTACGATATGTCTCGCACTGGGGATGGTATTGCCAGCTGCGGCCGATTGGGATATCGAAGGAGATGACACGGAACTGCCCGCCTACTTGTCGATCGAAAATGTTGGTTCGGTCAATGTTGACGGCAGTGTCCGGCAGCAGAGCGATGCCGACACCGGGCCTGTTGGTTCCGGCACCGAACTGATAATCAAGGGGCAGGAAGAAGCCGGTACAGGCGGGGGTTTTCAGTCACCCGGTAATATTGGCACGGGTAACGCGAGTATCAATTTCCCACTCGGCGGATCAGGGATGGATGTCGAGGAGTCGGCGGTAGCCCGTGACAGAGCCGCACGCGAAAAAATCAACAAGTACCAGACGGTGGTGGATGATCTGGAGTACGAATACGGACCGTACCACAGCGCGCTACGCGAGGCGCTGGCCGACCTTGCGCTGGCTTACGAGGAGGCCGGGGATTACCGGGCTTCCCATGAACTCTATGATCGCGCACTTCATGCGACCCGAATCAATGCGGGTTTGCACAGCCTGGAGCAGGGACCGATATTAAAGGAGTTGATTGATTCGCTCCTCGATGTGGGAGAAGTTGAAGAGGCTATCGAGCGTCAGCGCTACTATTACTGGATCCATGAACGTGCTTACCGGGATGACCGGAAGAAGATGTTGCCGGTTGTCTCTGACCTCATCGAGTGGCATTGGTGGGCATATGGCCAGGGCCTGGGAGAGGATCCGTATGAGCATCTTCTCGATGCCTATACCCTGGCACGAGTGTCAGAGGCGATAATCACCAGCGAGTTCGGCGATCACAGCAGTGAACTCATCAAGATTTTGCACGTCATGAACATCATCGACTTCCAGTTGTTTGAGATGCAGATCCCGGTTCGGGAATCCGCGCTTCGTGGTTACGAACGTGGTGTGCCGTCAACGGCTTTGGCCTCATCAGGAGATATGTTTTCCTTTGGCTCGTATGATCAGCAGACGGGCCTCGCACCTGACAGCTTTATGCGTCGTGGCAGAAAGCGATTCGGGCGAATGGTGGAGGTCGTGATAGCCGAGTACGGAGAGTTTTCACCGGAGTATTACGAGCTGCAGCTGCGAAACGTAGATTGGAAGCTGCTGTTCGGGAAGGATCGTACTGCTGTTCGTGAATATATGGAGGTTTATGAATCCATGGTTTCGGATGAGGCAACACGCGAGCTGGCCGATACCATGTTCTCGCGTGTCCGGCGCTTACCGATAATGACGGAGCCCATGCCGGACCCGGACGAGGAACTCGAAGTTGACACAGGACCCGCTACCGCTCCCCCGGAAGATATTGAGGTCCCTTATATACATGTGTTGTTCGACGTAACCCCAAGAGGACGGGTGCGAAATATACGTATGGAGGACACGAATATTGCCGCCGTTGATTCGCTTTTCTTTCGTGTGCGTCGCGACCTGATCGGTACCCTGTATCGTCCGCGCGTCCAGGACGGCCAGGTGGTGACCAGTGCGGATGTGAGTCGCTTTATAGAGTACCCCAAGGGGGGCATTCGCCTGGCGCGTGTATCTGATGATGGTGATACCCCGGACGCTAAATCAGTGGAAGGGACCGCGGATGATTCCCCGGAGCAGGCGATGGTCAGTGATGCCGGCGAGGGTTCGGTTGCCGAGGTCAGTGAAGAATGACGGTGAGAAAATATATCGGCGTCGTTGCGATGCTGCTCGCTGCGATTTCAGCGCCGGCAGCGGCCCAGGAGGATATGACCCGCACCGGCGCAGAGGTCCTCGAGGAAAGCTTTGAAGATGTTGGCACCGATTTCGATGTCCTGATCGAGAAAGAGCGGGAAGATATCCTGAACCAGCGGGGTACCGGAGGTATCGGCGACGATATACTGGTTGACGGCGAGGATCCGGACGAACGCGCCAGCGGTACTGTCTCACTGGAGGACCTGGTGGATTTTGAGGTCTCGGTACGGGGCATTCCCATGCCGCCGGCAGGGGGTGGATCCTCCGGGTCGGAAAGTGGTGATCCCGGCACGTCCACGCCACAGTCGGGGGGCCAGTCGGGAGAGCAGGGCCAGACGGGACAGCAAGGTGGCGAACAGGGAGAAGGTGAGGGAGAAGGAGAAGGAGAAGGAGGTAGCGAGGGAGGGGAAGGTGGTGAGCAGGAAGGCCAGGAGCAGGGCCAACAGTCCGGGGGCGGAAGTGGGGGAGGCGCCGGAGCTCCAGGCGGTGAGCAACGTTCCGGAGGTGGAGGCGGAGGCCAGGGTGATACAAGCCCTGATCCGGATGACATCCCGGACGGCCAGGATGACGACATAATTGCGAGGCAATTGAGAGAACTGGCAGAGAACGAATCCGATCCCGAACTGAGGGAAAAGTTATGGGAAGAATACAGGCGTTACAAAGCGGGTCAATGAGACATGAGGGCGTATCATAGGTAAGTTTGGCAATACAGGGTCCTGGCCGCGCAAATTCGGTTTGGTTGTATCGAGTGCTTCGGTTATCTTGTTTATGCAGGCCTGCAACACTACCTCTATAGATGTGAGGGAAAAGCAGGAGCAAAGCGGCCGGCAATCGACGAGCAGCGCAGGGCAGAGTGGTGGCGGTGGCGGGCAGCAGGGTAGTGAGCAAGGCGCGCAGGACAGTTCCGAAGGGGGTGAAGAGGGTATAATCGGGGGAGGCGCGGAACAGCAACAGTCCGGTGGTGCGTCGAGTGCCCCGCCTGCGCCGGGAAGCGCCGAAGAGGAGGAAGGTTCCGGTGCGGGACCGAGGCATGTCGGGTCGGCGGGCAGTGGTGCGGGACATGTTACCCCGGACAAAGAGGATGTCGCTGATCAGCAGGATGATGATATCGTGGCGAGGCAGCTACGGGAGCAGGCAGAGCAGGAACGGGACCCCGAACTGAAGGAGAAGCTCTGGGATGAATACAGACACTACAAGGCAGGACAGTAGGTTGAGGTAAAGTATTATGAATATACCAGGCAGGTTTGAATTGAAGATTACGCGGCTCTTCGTGATGGGGATACTGTCGGGAGCACTCGCGGTGAGTGTCGGTTGCTCAACAACCACGGTGCGTTCGACCGATCACGTCGCCCTGGAGCAAAAGGCCCAGCCGGTGCAGAACCTGCAGCCTGAGAATGATTTTGTAGATGGCAATGAGCCCATTTATCTTGACGTGGGCGTACTGGTATTTGATCCCGGTCTTGACGAGGACTATGACAACGAGGATGTCGTCCTGCCCGAGATACGTATAGCGGAGTCCAATTATCACGCCCAGCACCTCGTCTCCACCCTGCAGCGCTCGGGGCATTGGGGTGCGGTACGCGTTCTTCCGAACGACGCCATCCAGGTCGAAGTCTTTGTCGACGGCAAGATATTGCAGTCAGATGGTGAGACGCTTGAATTCGCGATAACGGTCTATGATGCTACCGGCAGGCAGTGGTTCAAAAAGGAATACGATGAAGTTACCAGCCGATTGGCTTATGACAAGGAGCAGTTACGACGCGCAGATCCGTTCGACGGGATGTATAACCTGATTGCAAATGATATGGCGGCGTACCTGCAAAAACTGGATGAGCGGGATTTCGCTGAAGTTCGAACTGTTTCGGAACTTCGTTTTGCGAATGACTTCTCTCCCGAGGCATTTTCTCAGTACCTCGTCGAAAAGAAAGATGGTAAATACGAATATGACCGGTTGCCGGCCAGTAACGACCCGACCGTGGAGCGCATACGGTTCATCCGTGAGCGTGACTACCTCTTCGTGGACACCCTGCAGGAATACTACGATATATTCTCGCGGGACATGGAACCGTCGTACAACGAATGGCGCAAGGCCAGCTACGATGAGGTTATGGAACTTCGTAACCTTAAGCGACGTTCCCGAAACGAGATGCTGGCCGGTGTTGTGGGGATAGTCGGGGGGATCGCGGGTATCGCGATGGGAGACAGTGCCGCCGCCCGTACCGCGGGTGCGGTTGCTGCAGGCTCGGGTAGTTACCTCATCAAGCGCGGCCTCGAGACACGCGACCAAATGAGCAGTTCCATCGAGATACTGCAGGAACTTGGTGAGTCTCTGCAGTACGAGGTCGAAGAGCGCGTTATAGAACTGGATGACCGTACCGTGCGTTTGTCGGGATCTGTCGAAGAGCAGTATGATCGCTGGCGCAGCGTACTTCAGGAGATGTATAAACTCGAGTACGGCGACGGAGATAGTTCGTCGGAGCCGGATGTGGCATTGAATTAGTGCTTTCCGTTGGCGTCGAACAATAACCAGCCAGGATCCGGTGAGGCATCCAGGCATCAAAAGATACAACCGGCCACGGTTGCGCTGAGTGCCGCGAGCGATTCGCAGGATCACGTCAAGGCAAGCATACTGGATCGTCTTGCCGATGGGGCGGGAAATCTCGGTTGGCCGGCGGCTGGGGTTGTCGCACTCTTGATAGTCCTTATCGGGGTAGTCATGTGGATGCCGAGGCCGGCCGGTCAGGCCGTTGGAGATGGGGCAAGTATTGCCGGGACTGCCGTCGGGGAGTCCGAGACCGCCGGTGAAGCACCCGTTGCCCGGTCCCTGGAGGAAGAATCCCCATTCGAACAGGCTCAGTCCTTGCGTGCGCGACGGGCGGCACAGGACCTGTTGGCAGAATTACTGGATCGAAAAGAACAGCTGGAGCAGCTGTCCGTAATGGAATGGGCCGGCGAAGCGTTTGCTGATGCTCTTGCCCTGGCCGAGGTCGGAGACGCACACTATCGCAATCGTGATTTTCCGGCGGCCCGGAATAGTTATGAAGCAGCACTGTCGGCGGCAGATGCGCTGGTACGGCGCAGCCAGGAGGTGTTGGCGGGCGCACTGGCCGATGGTAAATCTGCCCTGGGCGACCTGGATAGTGAAACTGCACAGACTGCCTTTAAACTGGCACTGCTGATCGACGCGACGGATGTTGATGCACTGGCCGGTCTGAAGCGCTCGGGCGTCATCGACCAGGTGACCAAAGAACTGGTCGAGGTTGATCGGCTTACTGCCGCGGGTGAATTGGCTGCGGCAAAGGCGTTGGCGGAAAAGCTTCGGCAAGTGGATCCGCTTGATCCCAGGCTGCCGGGCAGGATAACGAAGTTGACAACCAGGATTCGTGACCTGGGCTATGTCGCCGCCATGTCCAGGGGTTATGAGGCCATCCAGAAATCAGATTACTCCACCGCGATAGCGGCATTCCGGCAGGCGCTGGCCATCAAGCCCGGCGCGGCCGATGCATTGCAGGCGATTGCCGATGCAGGGAATCAGTCAACCCAGGCGCAGGTGACGCTGCTGATTGGCGACGCACGGGACGCCGAGGCGTCGGAGGACTGGTACAGCGCGCTCGAATCCTACAAGGCAATCCTGGCGATAGAGGAGAAATCAGTGCTGGGTATTACCGGGAAGGTAAGAGTCGAGGCGAGATGGAAACTCGATCAGCAGCTTGAAAGTTTTCTCGATGACCCGGATTCGATCCTCGATCCCAGCGTGATGGAGCGTGCGCGTCAGTTGCATCAGGATGCGCTCGGGATAACGGCGCGAGGGCCTCGCCTGGATAAGCAGACGGGAGGACTGGGCCACCTGCTCGACGCGGTGAGGGTCCCCGTAGTGATCGAACTGGTCTCAGATGGCGAGACTGATGTCACCTTGCTGAAGCATGGAGGGCTGGGTAAGTTTCGCACGCATCAGCTGACGATTAAACCGGGAAAGTACGTTGCCCTGGGGCAGCGTAATGGTTATCGGGATGTGCGTGTGGACTTCCTCGTACGTGCGGACAGTGGCGCCCAACCCGTTATGGTTCAGTGTGATGAGCCTATCTTCAAACGGAGTTAATCCCCTGTTGTTGAAACCTGGTGCTCTTTCAAGGTGAATCAAAAGACCACCATCATTCAACCCGTCTCGTTCGAGCCTACGGGTACCAGCGTTACCGCCGGCACGACCGTGCCGCGCCTGCGCAGGATTGTGCTGTTGTCGGTATTCGTCGTCGGATTGCTGATGCTGGGCTTCCTGCTATTGTCGAGGGCCGTCTATTTTGAGTTATTTCCGGAAGAAGCCAGGGTTGAAATCAACAGTGGTTTTAGCGTCTTCCTGACCGGTCGGCACCTGATGATCCGGGGTGACTACGACATCAATGTCACGGCAGAGGGCTACCACGAGATGACAGAGACGATAACCGTAGGTGAAGCCTCATCGCAGACCTTTACGTTCTCGATGCAAAAGCTGCCGGGTCACATCGAGATCATGGTGGCAGGGCAATTGCCTGCAGACGTGTGGCTGGATGAAGCCGCCATGGCGATCACCTCCGCCGAACAGGTTGAATGGCCTGTGACCATCAACGATGTTGAACCGGGAGATCACCAGCTAAGGGTGATTGCCGAGGGGTACGTCCCGTGGGAGGAACAAGTCCACGTTGAGGGTATGGATACTACCGAGATGGTGAGTATCGACCTGGTGCCCGATACTGCGTCATTGGAGATCACGTCCATACCGCCCGGGGCCTCGGTACTGGATGGTGGACGGGAGCTCGGCACGACCCCGTTCAGCGGGCGGCTTGATACAGGTGCTCGCCAACTTGCCCTCTCGCTACCCGGTTACCGGGCCTGGCAGCAGGAGGTCATCGCCCAGGCCGGCGAGGAGATCAGTTTTCAGGAAGTGGTGCTGGTGCAGTCAGACGGCCAGGTCATGATACGCTCGAACCCGGGCGGCGCGGCGGTGACACTTGATGGCACCTACCAGGGGGTGACCCCGATCCAGGTGGAGGTCTCGCCCGGGAAGGCGCACGCGTTGACGCTGTTCAAGGAAGGCTACCAGGCGCTGGAGCGCAGTATCACGGCTCAGCTCAGTAGTTATTCAGAGATGACGCTGAAGTTGGAACCCAACCTCGTGGATGTGACCATCCGGGCCACGCCGGCGGATGCAATTCTCGTCATAGACGGACAACCCCGCGGCCTGGCCAATCAGACTGTTAAGCTATCCACGCGAAGACATAAGATCGTTATCAGTAAGCCCGGATTTATAGATTTTGAGACCGAAATCAACCCCGAGAATGGTGTTGAACGACTGGTGGAGGCCATCCTGCTTAATGCCGAGGAGGCGAAGTGGGCCGGAATTACGCCAACCGCCATATCCGCCGGTGGACAGGGCCTTATCCTGTTCCGGCCCGAGCAGCCATTCATGATGGGGGCGCCGAGACGGGAGAGAGGACGACAGGCCAACGAGGTCATTCGTAAGATTATGTTGTCACGCGCGTTCTACTTGTCAGAGAAGCTCGTCACAAATACCCAGTATCGACAGTATTCCGCGGATCACAATTCAGGACGTGTCGATACTGTGAGCCTGGATAAGTCAGATCATCCGGTCGTTAATGTATCCTGGGAGGATGCGGCGAAGTATTGTAACTGGTTGAGTCGTAAGGAGGGGCTGGATCCGTTCTACATGGAAAGCAATGGACAGATCTCGGGTATTAACGAGGAATCACTGGGTTATCGGCTTCCTACAGAAGCCGAGTGGTCCTGGGCGGCACGGTATAACGAGGCGGGAGAACTACTCAGTAACGGTCGATTTGCCTGGGGCGATGCCCTGCCCCCGGTACCGGATTCCGGCAATTTTGCAGACGAAGCGGCGCTCAGGTTTATAGCGAACATTATCCGGGATTACCGGGACAACTTTTCGACGACCGCGCCCGTCGGCTCATTTCCTGCAAATCCGAACGGTTTATATGATATGCAAGGAAACGTGGCGGAATGGGTGCACGACTTCTACGAGGTGAAGGTAACGACGGCCAGCCGTGCCGAGACGGACCCGGTTGGACCCGGGAAAGGTCGATACCACGTAATTCGTGGGTCTGGCTGGAAACATGCATCGCTGACTGAATTGAGGAGTACGTTTCGTGATTATACGGATACACTGCGCAACGATACCGGTTTCAGAATCGCGCGTTGGGTGGAATAATGACCGGCTCGGGATTGGAATTGCCTGTTATTTCGGCCGGCGGGGTGGTCAGGTTCGTATCCCGGATGGTGGCGATTGCCTGCCTGGCCGGCGCCGTTTCGTCGCAGTTGTATGCGCAGCAGGACGAAAGTGGCGCCGGGGACGTTACCACGCAGGACACCGGTACCGTAAGTGATGAGGAGGAGGAAGAGGACAAGGTAAGGGTTGAGGAGAATATCTTCATTCCGAGTGAAGAGATATCGCAGGACAATGCAGTGCCGTTCCCGGTAGATATATAAATCGTGACAGAGAGAAAGAAATGGAGATGACGAGAAAGCCGGTATCGGATTTTGTGTTCCAGATGTTTGCCCTGCTGGCAGTAGTGATCGTGGTGCACGCGATCTATGTGGCGGTGATACGCCCGCAGGCGGATATGCTGATCAATGAACAACTTGCGCGGCAGGAGGCCGGTGAAACCTACGAAACACAGCGGTCGATCTTCGTCATACTGAAGGACCCGGAGCAGGAAGCCTGTTTTATATTGATGCTGTGGGCCATGCTGATCATGGGACGCAAGGCCAGGACAGTCCGTGATGAGACTTCGCTACTGGAGCGCTCGCTCGTCGATGTGCGAGAGGGGACAACGGTGCTTCCCGAGGATGCAAGACACTATGCCCGGCCTATCGAGGCACTCTCCGAAACCGAGCAGGGTTATTTACCCTCGCGTGCATTGCTGGCGGCGCTGCAGCGGTTCGCCTCGACGCGGGATATAGGCAGCGTCTCGACAGCCATTCGAGAGACCTGCGAGATACATTCTGAACGGCTCGACTCAGAACTCGCTATGATTCGCTATATCGCCTGGGCGATCCCTTCGATCGGGTTTATCGGTACGGTACGGGGTATTGGTGCGGCCCTGGGCCAGGCCCACGAGGCGGTGGCCGGCAATATCTCGGGAGTTGCCCAGAGTCTTGGCGTGGCGTTTAACTCGACATTTATAGCGCTGCTTATCAGCATCGTCCTGATGTTTTTTATGCATCAGTTGCAGCTGATGCAGGAGCGCCTTGTACTCGATACCCAGGACTATACTGATCGCAAATTTGTACGCTTTCTCAAAGTGGTAGATGCAGATTAATGAGTGGAATCCTTGAAATAAACGATGTGGCTTTACGAATGTACTCCCCGGAAGGGGAGGACATCATTGAGCCCGGTTATGCCCTGATCGATACTGATGGCGGGCTGTTACTCGGCAACGCCGCGCTCGAGAAATCGAGGATAAATCCGCCGAGGACGGAGAACGACTTCTGGCACTGGATGGATACCCAGCCCATCAAGGCCGCCGCCCGAAACTACCAGCACAATGCAGACCTGGTGTTCGCGCAGCTCGAGGACCTCTATCGTCGTAGTGGCGTGAATCGCGAGTTAAACCTGCTGGTGCCGTCAAACTACACACCGGATCAACTCTCGATGTTGCTCGGAATCGCTCAGCATGCGGGCGTCGAGATCCGGCAGGTGTACGATGCCGCACTGGCCAGTTCTATTAACCATGCCGGTCCGGGAATTCAGCGGCTTGTATATACCGATATCTATCTTCATCACTGTGTTATCACTCAGCTCGCCCGCGTGGGAGACGAACTCAGCGTAGCGGAATTCCGGGTGGTTCCCGGAGCCGGACTTTTAAACTTTTTTGATGCCTGGCTGCATGGCATCGCTGATCTTTTTGTAAGGGGGTCCCGTTTCGACCCCCTGCATGATGCAGTTACTGAGCAGAAGGCCTTTGACCAGATCTATGCCTATTATCTTAGTACGAATGCAGATGGCAGGGCCGGGTCCGACAGGCTGACAATCGAGTTGGAAAACCGCCACATAGAATTGTCCAGGCAACAATTCTCCGCTATGGGCGAATCAATTTACAGGAAGATACAAGGTGTGGCAGAGTCACTCGATGTCTCGAAAGATGCAAATCGTTTGATATCTGACAGGGTAGCAAGACTGCCCGGCTGGCAGGAATTCGTAGACGCGGCGCCGTTACCGGCAGATTCGGCCATCGCCGGCATATTGGAGCATGAGCAGGATGCTGATGGTGAGGGGGTAGGGTATATCACCTCGCTGGCATTACCTGCCGGACAATCCGGGGAAGGTGTTGCCGCCGCCGGTAATGTAACGGTCTCGACGCATCTGCTATGCGGCGCTGAGGCCCTTCCACTTAATCCTACCGTGACATACCTGGAGCCGAGTACATCGGGAGTACGTTTACGCAGCAACAGGACGCCGGAGGTCATGGCAAGCATTGAAAATACCGGCAATGGTCACCAGTTAAAAGTAATACGGGAAGGTGAATTATCCATTAATGGCAAGGCGGTCAATTCCGCGACGCTGGGCGCGGGTGACCTGATCAGGGTCGATTCCAGCGGTGTCGAACTGGTGATGATACGGGTACGGGGCGATGGCGCGCACTAAGCGGCCGTTTTCGACCTTTACCCTGGCCTTCCTGGATGTCATGTCCTGTGGCCTTGGCGCCGTGGCACTGCTGTTCCTGATCCTCAAGCATGATGTCGACAACCAACCCCAGCCGGACGAGATCATGCAGGCAGAGGTCAATATGCTTGAGGAGGAAATCATCGAAGGAACTGTCGAGATGGTAAGGGTGCGAAATACTATCGATGAAGTCGATAACACCCTCGCGGAGGCACAAGGACGCGCCCGGCGAATCCAGGAGTTGATCGATGATATGTTGGCGAATATCGAGACCATCGAGAGCAGCAGTACCGCCGAAGAGATAGAAGAACTTCGCAAGGAGATTATCGAACTCGAGAATCGGAAGCGGGAGCTGGAAAATGATCCCGGGGACAGCTTTGTGCGAGCTATCCTGGGGGAAGGGGACAGGCAATACCTCACCGGGCTCAAGACAGGCGGGCGGAATATACTGGTATTGCTGGATGCGTCCGCGAGTATGCTTGATAACACCATCGTCAATATTATTCGTAAGCGCAACCTGCCGGACGAGGAGCAACTGAAGTCCCTGAAGTGGCAGCGCTCGCTGGATACGGTTGAGTGGCTGGCTGCTCGCTTTCCGCTCAGCAGCCAGTACCAGGTCTATTTGTTCAATACCGAGGTTGAGTCGGCGCTGCCCGGTACCGAATCCGAATGGCTTGAGGTCTCTGACCGAGAACAGATGGATGAGGTCATGGTCAATATGCGCAAATATGTTCCCCATGCGGGGACGGATCTCGAGAAGGCGTTCCTGTCCATATCACAAATGTCCCCCATGCCGGATAATCTCTACCTGATCACCGACGGTTTGCCGACAAAGGGTGGTAAGGCGACCAAGGGGAGTACGGTGACATCGGCCCAACGTGCATCCCTGTTTCGCGCGGCGGTAGAGAAACTGCCCCGCGGTGTGCCTGTCAATATTATCCTGGAGCCCCTTGAGGGTGACCCCATCGCTGCATCCGCCTTTTGGCGTCTGGCATTCGCTACCCGGGGCGCGTTCCTGGCGCCATCGAAGGACTGGCCATGAGAAAGAGCAGGAAGGGCGCCGACGATACCAGCATCTCGTTTCTTGACGTAATCTGCTGCGGTTTTGGCGCCGTCGTGCTACTGATGATGATTACGCGCACCGTACCGCCTTCGGCGCTGGAGAACGTGGAGGAACCGCTGGACGGCAAGCTCAAGGACCTGCAGGCGCAGTTATTCGAGATTCGTGGTGAAACTACGGTATTCAATCGCGACCTGACAGTGAAGCGGGAACAGCTTTCCGAGTATGAACAGAAAATTGCCATCCTGACCCAGAGGTTCAACGCGCTGCAGAGTACGCTTGAGAGATCCGGTGGTGTACAGGACCAGGAATCACGTCAGGAAGAGGAACTCCTTGCTGCCCGCCAGACGCTAACCGCAGAAATGAAACGGCTGCTCAAGAATCACCAGTTGCGCAACGAAGACCTGGTAGGAGGCATCCCGGTCGACAGCGAGTACATCATATTTATTATCGATACATCGGGTAGCATGTATTCGGCAGCATGGTCAAAGGTCATCAGCCAGCTTGTTGCCACCCTGGACGTATACCCTAACGTCAAGGGGTTACAGGTCATGAATGATATGGGTGAATACATGTTCAGCCAGTATCGTTCAGACTGGATACCCGATACCCGGGATCGTCGCAGGGCCATTGTCAGTCGGCTGCGTACCTGGAACCCGTTCAGTAACTCCAGCCCGGTCGAGGGTATTGAAAAGGCGATCAGGACCTTTTACGACCCGAACAAGAAGATCAGTCTGTATGTGTACGGAGACGATTTCTCGGGCCGCTCTATTGCCCGGGTCGTCAGGGAAGTCGATCGGTTGAATCGTGAGAGGAGTCCGGGTGAGAGAATGGTGCGCATTCATGCCATTGGTTTCCCGGTCTTCTATATGGGAGACCGGGCTACACCCGAGAGCAGTTTGCGGTTTGCCAACCTGATGCGCGAGTTGGCGTGGAGAAATGGCGGTACCTTCGTGGGATTGAACGACCTGAGATAAATGCGACGATTTTACCAAAAAATGAGTCCGTGGCCGTTCGGCTGTAAGCACTTTCTCGTTGCGGCGATCTGTTGTATCGGGCTACCGGTTATTTCCGGTTGCGGCAGTGCACGGGTGGAAATGGCAGATGACTTCCCCAAACCCCTGATAGAGGAGTTGCCGTACGATGTGGCGCTGGTAATGAACGAGGAATTTCGCGGTTACAGGTATATCGAGCCGGACAAGAAACGCAAGATTGGGGAGGTCCATATCGGGGCGGCACAAAGCGCGGTTTTTCGGAATATCCTCGGTGAGGCATTTGATGATGTGGTTGAATTGGAGGCACTGCCGGACGCGAATGCATTTGATCTCGTCTTTCAGCCGCGCATCGAGGATTTTCAATTCGCCTTGCCAGCCGAGACCAAGGTTGATATATATGAAGTATGGGTTAAATATGGTGTGAAGGTATTTGACCGGAACAGTCAACTGATCGCAGATTGGTCAGTCACAGCGTACGGGAAGTCGGCAACAGAGACGTTCGCCACCACCGCTGCGCGTTTCAAGGAAGCGGTTATCATCGCTATGCGGGACCTCGGCGTAAATCTTGTCGTCGAGCTGCCCCGTGAGCCGGGTGTCAAGGCCTGGCTCGCTGCCAGGGAAGACACTGGTTCGGAGGCAATACAGCAATGAACAGAATGCAGGATTCGTGTCCCCGGAGATCGTGGCTGCTCGTCGCTACTCTGATGCTTGGTATCGTGGGTTGTTCGACCGTCGTGGTTGAGGAAAACAAGTTTGAGCCCGTGGCCAATGACAGCGGCGAATTTACCGTGGTAGTGCTGGGTCGGCATCAGTCGAGCAGTTACGACACCGAGGACGACCTCGTGAAATGTGTCTCTAACAAGCTGGAGAACAAGAGTTCCCGGGTGATCGCCGAGGACACGCTATCCGACGCGATATACCCCTGGCTGGAGCCGCGTATCGCGCCCCTCAGGGTGAAAGGTATCTTGCGCATGCTAAATCGACCAAAAATCAGTGAAAAGCTGGATGAGATTGGCCTGCGATACATAGTCTGGGTGGATGGATCAACACAGACCACGTCCCAGTCAGGTTCGCTTAGCTGTGCGATTGGCCCCGGGATAGTTGGGTGCTACGGCATGGGGATATGGACCAACGAGTCCGATTACGACGTCTCGATTTGGGACATCAAGGCCGGCAAGGAAGTGAATACCTTGTCCGTTTCCGCCGAGGGGACCTCCTATTTGCCGGCCGTGATTGTGCCGATACCCCTGATTGCGCGGGTACAGAACAGTGCCTGTAAGGGCATCAGCGACCAGGTCGAGAAATATTTCACAGGTACTTCATAGTTTATCGCGGGGGCGACTAGTGCTCTTTCAATGTGATAATTGCGAGTTCAGTTAGCTTGTCACCGTTCACGGCAAGGCGCGCCTCGCAG
>PVMK01126043.1_pt1 | contig 23105 bp, 26 predicted proteins | sample 1853481 | NCBI WGS metagenome assembly PVMK01 (sample SAMN08533507, study PRJNA380276) | Marine sediment metagenome, whole genome shotgun sequencing project. | reverse complement strand
CCCGGGCATCGTGGCGGCGGCGCTCGCCGCCCTCGGCCGCGAAGAGCTCGAAAGCGAAGCGCGCGCCTGAGCGCCCGCGCCCCGCGAAGTGATGAACGGGCCGGCTATGCCGGCCCGTCTGAAATCGGCGCTCGACTGCGCTACACTGCGCCACATGGCCAAGTCGTCCAAACAGCGCGCCGACCAGCTCTTGGTAGAGCGCGGGCTCGCCGACAGCCGCACCCGGGCCCAGGCCCTCATCATGGCCGGCCAGGTCTACAGCGGCACCCGGCGGATCGATAAGCCGGGCCTGAGCCTGGCCGCCGACGCGCCGCTCGCCGTCAAGGGCCAGGACCACCCCTGGGTCAGCCGCGGCGGGCTCAAGCTGGCGCACGCCCTCGACCATTTCGCACTCGATCCCTCGGCCCGGGTCTGTCTCGATATCGGCGCCTCCACCGGTGGCTTCACCGACGTGCTGCTCGCGCGCGGCGCGGCGCGGGTCTACGCCGTCGACGTGGGTCACGGCCAACTCGCCTGGAAGCTGCGCCAGGACGCCCGCGTCATCGTCCTGGAGAAGACCAACGCCCGCTATTTGAGCCGCGACGACGTGCCGGAACCGGTCTCGCTCATCACCTGCGATACCTCCTTCATCGGGCTGCGCACCGTTCTTCCGGCGCCGCTCGCACTCGCGGCGCCGGGCGCGCGGCTCGTCGCCCTGATCAAACCCCAGTTCGAGGTCGGCAAGGCGCGCGTCGAGAGAGGCGGGGTGGTTCGCGATCCGGCGCTGCACCGGGAGGTCTGCGACGGGATCGGCGCCTGGCTGGCCGAACGGCCCGGCTGGCGCGTCCGCGGCCTGACCGAGAGCCCGATCCAGGGGCCCGAAGGCAACCGGGAGTTTCTGATCACGGCCGAATTCAGTTAAGGCTGTGAAGGAAGATCGCGCGCGCGCAGCTGCGGCCCCTCGGCGGTGCCTTGCCCAAGCTCTATCGCCTCCAACAGCGGCCTGAAGTACGCAACAAGACGAGTGAGGTCCCGCAAGAGGGTGCGGAAGCGTGCCGCCTCGATTCGCCCGGCGAGCAGGTCTTCCATCAGGGCCTGGAACGGATCGCGCGGCTCCGGCAGCACTTTCACCCGCGGGCGCTCGCCCGGTGCGCCGGCCGCCTCCGCGGCGAGGGCGAGCGCGGTCTCGAGCCCACCCAGCTCGTCGACCAATCCCAACGCGCGCGCATCCTCGCCGGTCCATACCTGGCCCTTGGCGGCTGCGGCCACGTCCTCGGGCGCCATCGCCCGGCCATCGGCCACTTTGCCCGTGAAGTCGGTATAAACGCGGTCGAGCGAGGCTTGCAGCTGCGCCCATTCCTCGGGCGAGATGTCCCGGTTCATGCTCCAGTAGCCGGCCGCCGCGCCCGCTTCGACGCCGTCCCAGTTGATGCCCAACTTGTCCCACAGACCGGTGAATACGAGCTTGCCGGACACCACGCCGATCGACCCGGTGACCGTGCCCGGCAGCGCGACGATCTTGTGCGCGGGCGCGGCGACGAAATAGCCGCCCGAGGCCGCCACATTGCTCATCGAGACGATCAGCGGTTTGTTCGCCTCTCTCGCGAGCTGCACCTCGCGCCAGATCACGTCCGAGGCCACATAGGAGCCGCCCGGACTATCGATCCGCAGCACGATGGCTTCGATCTCCGGATCCTCGACGGCCGTTGCGATGGCTTCCGACACGGTATCCGACGCCATGACCCCATCGCCGAAGACGCCATCGTCGTCGCCGCTGGCCAGCACCACCGGGCCCAGGCCATAGATCAGCGCCACCGTCGGTCCAGGCGTCGGCAGGGGGTCGTGCGCCTGGGCATAGGTCGCCAGCGGCAGAAATTCGGCCTCATCGCCCGCCTGGGCCATGGCCGTTGCGCTCACCTCGTCCCAATAACCCAGCCGGTCGACCAGGCCTTGATCGAGCGCCGCGGCCGCCGGATGCGGCGCGCTGTCGATCGCCGCCCGCACGGCGCCTTCGTCGAGATCCCGCGACGCCGCGATGTCGCGTGCGACTTGTCCAAGCCAAGAGTCCAGGAGCCGCTGAAGGTTCTCGCGCTGGGGCGCCGGCAGTTCCCGGTCGGTGAAGGTGTTCATCGCACCTTTGTATTCCTCGCGCTGGCCGAGCCGCGGCACAATCCCGAGCTTGTCCAGCGCCTCGCGCAGGAACGGCGTTTCCAATGCCAGGCCGGTTACGTCGAAGCCACCGGAGGGCTGCAGCCAAACCTCGCCGAAGGCGCTGGCGAGGTAGTAGTGCAGGGTGCCGTCGCCGCCTTCGCCAAAGCTTTCCGCGAAGGCGATCGTGAACTTGCCCGTCTCACGAAACTCGCTGACCGCCTGACGCAACTCCTGCACCTGGGCAATGCCGAGTTCGCCGATGCCAAGACGTGCGATCAATCCCTGAACCCGAGGGTCTTCGCCCGCCGCCTCGAGCGCCTCCACCGCTTCGCGCAGGGTTAGCACTTGGCCGAGCGAAATTTGGGCGAAGGGATTGTCTGGGCGTGCCTCTACGAGACCGGCCGACAGGTCGAGCGACAACACGCTCTGATCGGGAATCTCGGGTCCGGCGGCGGCCCAGCGCTGCGCTCCGCCGGCCCAGACCGCGAGCGCCACGACCGCGGCCACGATGAGAAAGCCGAGACTCGCCAGCAGGCCGACGACGCACTTGAGGATGAACATGATCAGGCGCATGACTGCGATCTTTTACGGCCTACTTCTGGACGGCGCCTTGTCTTAGGCGGGATCATCCCTCCTGTCGAGACTTCATACCCGTGACCCTATGGCGTGAGCCTGTCGCTGGGCTAGACTCCGCCGAAGAGGCAAAGCGGGCGCCGGGACGGGCGGACTAGCCATGAGACGAAAAGCACGGCCGGACGGTGGGCGACAGGTCGAGGTGACGATCCAGGGCGTCGGTAGCCGCGGCGACGGCTACGCCGAGTTCGAGGGCCGGCCGCTGTTCGTGGCCCAGACGCTTGAAGGCGACCGGGTGCGGGTCAAGGTCACCGGCGAGCGGCCCGGCGGCCACAACGCCCGGCGCGGCGAGCTGCTGGAGCTGATCGAGGCTGGTCCCGGCCGGTGCGAGGCGCCGTGCCCGCATTTCGGACCCTGTGGCGGCTGCGGCCTCCAGCATCTGGAGGACCGGGCTTACGCCGCCTGGAAGCGGGGCCAGGTCTTGCAGGCCCTCGAACGACGCGGCTTGGATAGCTCTATCATGGCGGAGATGGTGCGCATCCCCCCGGGCACCCGCCGGCGCGCGGTCCTGCGCGCCCGCCAAGCCAGCAAATCGCCCCAAGGGGATCCATCATCTGAGGGTCAGGGCTTGCGCCTAGGATTCTACGGACGCGACTCCCACCGGGTGGAAGATCTGCGGTCCTGTCTCATTCTGACGCCCGGCCTCTTGGCCCTCATCCCCCCGTTGCGGATAGCGCTACAACCCCTCGTGGGAAGCGATGAGCGCTGGGGCCTCGTGGTCAGCGAAACCGAAACCGGCGTCGATCTCTGTCTGCAGACCGGCCGTCCCCCGGAGCTTCGCGACCGCGAGGCGCTGGCGGCTTTGGCCGGCGCGAGCGATCTGGCGCGGGTGAGCTGGCAGCAGGGCCCAGCGATCGCCGGTGGCGAGCCCGAGCCGATCATCGTTCGCCGAGCGCCAATCGTGACCTTCGGCGAGGTGGCGGTCACACCGCCGCCGGGCGGCTTCCTGCAGCCGAGCCGCGCGGGCGAGCAGGCCTTGTCGGACCTTGTCCTGAGCCATTTACCTGGCGATGCCACCCGGGTTGCCGATCTCTACAGCGGTTGCGGCACCTTCACCTTCCGCCTCTCCGCCCAGGCCGGCGTGTCGGCGGTCGAAGGCGATGGAGCGGCGCTTGAGGCCCTGCAGGCCGCCGCGCGCCAGGCCGGACTCACGAATCGTGTCTCAGGCGAGCAGCGCGACCTCGCCCGTCGGCCCTTGAGCGCCGAAGAAATGAGCCCCTTCGATTGCGTGGTCTTCGACCCGCCCCGCGCTGGCGCCAGGGCTCAGGCTGAGGAGCTGGCGCATTCGTCGGTGCCGCGCGTCATCGCTGTCTCCTGCAATCCCGCCACCTTCGCCCGCGACGCCCGCATCCTGGTCGATGGCGGCTATCGCTTGACCTCGCTCGTACCGGTCGATCAGTTTCCCTGGACCGAACACGTCGAACTGGTGGCCTGCCTGCAGCGTTGAAGGAGCGCGGTCAGGGCGTGCCACGAGCCGCCCAACGCCACCACCTCGAAACCGCCGGTGACGAACTTGGCCATCTTGAGGGCGGCCTCGTTGCTTTCGCTGCCCGTGCTGACGAAGAGGGAGCGTTTCAGCGGTCGCGGCACCAGATCGGCGATCTTTCCGGCGAGTCGTGCGACGCTCTCCGGAATCATGCCCGAGAAGAGGTGGATGGCGTGGCCGGCGCTCTCCTTGATCGCCTCGCCACGGCGGGATGGCTGTGGCCGACCGTGGCGCAACATCTCCCCGAAGTGAAATCCAGCACCTCGCGCCCCGTCCGGTCTCGCACGCGGCCCCCTTGAGCCGCCATGACGATCTCGTCGTAACGCTCGCCGCCGTAGCGGATGCGGCAATCGACCACGGCAGTCTTGAGGTCGTCGGTCATCGGATGTGGATTTCGCGCTAGAGGCCGCACTGGGCGCGGTGGCGCAGCAGATGGTCGGCCAGCACGACGGCCGTCATGGCCTCGCCGACCGGTACGGCGCGGATACCGACGCAGGGATCGTGACGGCCCTTGGTGGAGATCTCAGTGTTCTCGCCGCCTTTGGTCACGGTCTTGCGCGGTGTCAGGATGGAGCTGGTCGGCTTCACGGCGAAGCGGATCACCAGGTCCTGTCCGGTCGAAATACCGCCCAACACGCCGCCGGCCTTGTTGCTGAGGAACACGACCCGGCCGTCCTTCATGCGCATCTCGTCGGCGTTCTCTTCACCCGAGAGGGCGGCGGCGGCGAAACCCGCGCCGATCTCGACCCCCTTGACGGCGTTGATGCTCATCATGGCCTTGGCAAGATCGGCGTCGAGCTTGTCGTAAGCCGGCTCGCCGAGGCCGGGCGGCACGCCCTCGGCCACCACCTCGATCACGGCGCCGGCCGACGAGCCGTCCTTGCGGGTCTTGTCGAGCAACGCGGACCAGGTCTCGACCATCTCCGGGTCCGGCGAGAAGAAGGCATTGCGCTCGACCTCGGCCCAATCCCAACGCTTGCGGTCGATCGCCATCGTGCCGATCTGAATCAAGGCGCCGCGGATCACGACCGCTTCGTCGAGCAGGTGGTCGAGGATCTTGCGGGCGATCGCGCCTGCGGCCACCCGCATGGCGGTCTCCCGGGCCGAGGCCCGCCCACCGCCGCGGTGATCGCGCAGGCCGTACTTCTTCCAATACGTATAATCGGCGTGTCCGGGGCGGAACTTCTCGGCGATATCGCCGTAATCCTTGGAGCGCTGGTCGACGTTCTCGATCACCAGCGAGATCGGTGCGCCGGTCGTCTCTCCCTCGAACACGCCCGAGAGAATGCGGACGGAATCAGGTTCGCGCCGCTGGGTGGTGAAGCGCGATTGGCCGGGCGCCCGGCGGTCGAGCCAGGGCTGGATGTCGCTTTCCGCCAAGGCGATGCGCGGCGGCACGCCGTCCACCACGCAGCCGATGGCAGGACCGTGGCTCTCACCCCAGGTGGTGAACCTGAAGGCCTGACCGAAGGAGTTACCTGGCATGGCAAAGGCACCCTGCCGCGGCGCTGGACGCGCGCGGCGGTTTCATGTCTGCCGGGGCCTTGCTCACGATTGCGGCACGAGACCCTGCAGGAGTTGCGAAACTTCCGGTGCCGCGTCGACTGCCATCATACCCACCACATGATACCCGCTGTCCACGTGGTGGATCTCGCCGGTCACGCCGCTCGAGAGGTCCGACAGCAGATAAACCGCGGCACCGCCCACCTGATCGAGACTGACGTTGCGCTTGAGCGGCGAGTTGTACTCGTTCCACTTGAGGATATAACGGAAATCGCCGATGCCCGAGGCCGCCAGGGTTTTGATCGGACCGGCGGATATGGCGTTCACGCGAATCCGATCCTTGCCCAGGTCGCTGGCCAGATATCGCACGCTGGCTTCGAGCGCCGCCTTGGCCACGCCCATCACGTTGTAGTGGGGCATCACCCGCTCGGCACCGTAATAGGTGAGGGTCAACAGGCTGCCGCCGTCGCGCATCAGGGGCATCGCGCGCTTGGCCACCGCCGTGAAGCTGTAGCATGAGATATCGAGCGAGCGGACGAAGTTCTCGCGGCTGGTGTTGAGGTACATGCCTTTCAGCTCGTCCTTGTCGGCATAGGCGATGGCGTGGACCAGGAAGTCCAATCCGCCCCACCGCTTGTCGACCTCCTCGAACACCTCCTCGATGCCTTCGTCGCTTGCCACATCACAAGGCAGCACCATGTCGGAACCGACGGACTGGGCGAGCGGGCGCACACGCTTCTCCAACGCCTCGCCCTGGAAGGTGAAGCCAAGCTCGGCCCCGTGCGAGTGGGCGGCGCGCGCGATACCCCAGGCGATCGACCGGTCATTGGCGACACCCATGATCAAGCCGCGCTGGCCTGCCATCAGTCCTTCACGCTCTGGCATTCCCCACCGCCAAACTGCTCTGACCCCTGAAAGTTGGCCGCATCCTACACGAACGCTACAGTCGGTCAAATGAACGACACGGCTCAGGAGCCATCGATTTCTCAACGTTTTGCCCTATCATGTGCCCGGACAAAAGGCTGATCCGGCATGAAGGAGAAACGCTCGATGCAAGCGCCCAACCTCCCTCGATGGCTGGCCGAACTCGGGCAGGTATCCTTGTACACCGGGCGGCGATTCCTCGGGGACGGCGGCCTACAGACCGCCGCCGCGCTCAGTTATTCGTCGCTGCTGGCCCTGGTCCCGCTGATTACCATCAGCTTTGCGATCCTGACCGCCTTCGACGCCTTCGGCCAGGCGGAGCTGGATTTGGAACAGATGCTGTTCAATACCTTCCCGGAGGACATCAGCGAGGCGGTCAACGCCCAGCTCGTGTCCTTCATGGACAATGCCAACCGCATGACGGTCCTCGGCATCGTCGGGCTCGGCGTGGTCGCGGTGCTGTTGCTCAACACCATCACCGGCGGCTTGAACGCGATCTGGCGGGTCTCCGAGCCGCGGTCCTTGGCCTTACGCATTCTCGTCTATTGGGCGTTGCTAACCTTGGGACCGATTTTACTGGGCGCCTCGCTGTCGCTTTCCAGCTACGCTTTTACCGCCATGCAGTGGTCCGGCGTGGAGGACTATACGCCAACCTTCATCACGTCGCGCATCGTGCCGTTTTTGCTGGCTGTCACTGGCTTCAGCTTGATGTTCATCGTGGTGCCTAACCGTGCCGTCGGCGTTAAGCATGCGGTCCTGGGCGCCCTCTTGGCGGCGTTCTTGCTGGAGCTGCTGAAGAGCGGCTTCGGGCTCTATCTCAAACACTTTCCGACCTATCAAATGATCTACGGCGCCCTGGCGGCCATTCCGATCTTCCTGCTGTGGATGTATCTCTCCTGGGCCGCCGTCATCTTCGGCGCCGAGCTGGCCGCCACCCTGCCGGAATGGCGGGCCGCCCAGCAGCGCCGGCGCCGCGGCGGCGAGCCCGGCGCGGAGTTGGCGCTCGCCCTGTCGCTGCTGATGCGGCTCCGCGGGGCCAATCGCGACGGTCGGGTGCTGCGCGAGCGGACGCTCGCCCGCGGCCTCCCGGCAACCCTGACGGAATTGGACCATGTGTTGCGCGCCATGCGGCGGGCGCGCATCGTGGCGCGCAGTGGCGGGCGCTGGCTGCTCAGCCGCGACCTCGCAACGGTGAGCCTGGACGATCTGGTGCGCGTGCTGGGCTTGTCGTTCGAGCCGGACGAGGGTTGGCCCGAGCCGGTTCGCGGAGTCCTGGGTGAACTCTCGGCGAGCGGCACGGAGTTGCGTTCTCGCAGTCTGGAGCAGCTCTTGCCCGCGCCGGAACCGCAGCCCTCGTGATTAGGGCTTCTTGTGAATCTGCGTGAGCTTTGCTTCGAGCTCCGTCCGCGCCGCCTCCGACAGGCCCATGATCCCCTGCCGCAGCTCGTCGAGCGTGCGGCGCAGGCCATAGACCCGGTCGAGCAACCGCAGGACCACTGGAATAGCCTCGTCGTTGACTTCCAGATCGCGGCGCAACTCCACGATCAGTTGGATGCGCGCGCGATCGACATCGTCGAACAGTAATTCGCCTTCTTCTTCGCCCGGCAGAACCCAGCTTTGCTCGATCCAGCGGGTCACCTCGCCTTCGCTCACCTCGATCTCCGCAACGACCTGCTGGATGGTCCAGATCATGGGGTCCCGTTCCGCATTTAGTCGAGCCCAGCCTTGCGCCGGGGGTCTTGCTTGTCGGCGCCGTCCCAGCCTTCGACGAAGTCCTTGAGCGCCGTATCGGGCTTTTCGGGCAAGACCAGCGTGAGTTTGACAAGCTGGTCGCCAGCGGGCTTTCCGGCACTAGCCGGCACGCCCTTGCCCCTCAAGCGCAGGGTCTGACCGCTGTTGGCGCCCGCCGGCACCTTGAGGGCCACTTTGCCATGGATGGTCGGGACCGGCACCGAGGCGCCGAGCACCGCCTCTTTCAAGGTGATCGGTAGCTCGAGGTGGATGTCGCGGCCCTGGCGTACGAAGAATCGGTGGGGGTTCACCTGGACGCGAATGAGGGCGTCGCCCGCCTGTGCCTTGTTGCGCCGGGCTTTGCCCCGAGCGGCTTGGCCCTGGCCTTTCAGCCGTAGGGTCTGGCCGTCCTCGGTCCCCGGTTTCAGGGTAATGTCCAAGGTCTTGCCGTCGGCGAGCTGGACCCGTTTTTTCGCGCCTAGGGCCGCTTCCACGAAGTCCACCTTGACGGCATAGGAGACATCGGCGCCGCGGCCTACGGGGCGCTGGCCGAAGAAGTCCGAGAAGATGTCCTGCACATCGGACTCGGGCCCGAATTCGAAGCGGCTGTACTTCGCCCCTTCGTTGCCGCCGGCATATCTTCGGTAGAAGCCGGCGCCGGCCGGGGTGGTTTCCTGACCGCTGGCATCGATCTCGCCGCGGTCGAATCGCTTGCGCTTGTCAGAATCTCCCACAATACCATATGCTTGTGAGACTTCTTTAAAGTGTTGCTCTATGTTAGAGTCGCCCGGGTTCAGGTCGGGATGCAGTTTCTTGGCCAGCTTGCGGTAGGCGGCCTTGATGTCGTCCGCGCTGGCGGACTTCGCAACTCCCAAGACCTTATATGGGTCCGTCATGTCGGTAGTTTACACTAGCCGCTTCGGCAGCGCGCGCCGTCGAAGTGGAAATTCAGACTACTCGACGATTTTCCACGTGCCGTCGGGCTGACGGCACGCGGTCCCGTAGGCGGTTTCCGTGCGGCCGCTCACAGTGATGGTCTGCTGGAACTCGCGGCAGTAAAGGCCGCTCGACGACGAGCCGTCGCGCACTGGCGTTACCGTGCCGGAATGGCCCGAATCCGGATTGTTCCACACGATGGTTTCGCCGAGCGGAGCCTGGTGCGCTTCGGTCACCGCTTGGTTGGCCTGCATTTCGTCCTGTTCGTCCATGGTGCGGCCGATCTCGCTGCCGATCAACCCGCCGATCAGCACCCCGGCGCCGGTCGCCACCAGTTGGCCGGTGCCGTCGCCGAATTGGGCGCCCAAAAGACCGCCTAGGGCAGCGCCGCCAAGTGTGCCGACGGTCTGCTTTTCGCCATATTGGTTGTTCGAGCAAGCCGCCGCAAAAAGGGCGATCAGTGTCGCGGCGGCGACAGTCCTGAACTTCATGGCAACACCCCTTCCCAAGACAAGGTTACCGATCCGCAGAGGTTGATCTCCGCTAGACCTAATACGATGCCGGCGACAATTCCATCCCTCGGGCGAAAAATATTCGGTCAGGAAATAAGCGACCTGACCTGTAAGCAAAATTAAATAAGCTATCTCAATCATTTATCATCTATTGCTAAGATCAATCCTAAGCTTATGGTGTCTCTTGCAGCGGCGCCAGGGGATGGCCATTTTCTTTAGCTGGAGCCAGGCGCTAATGTGCCTTGCCAGCCAGCCGAACCCGGACTGGCGTTGCTAGCCGTCCGGGTGGCGGATTTCGCGGAGACTTCGTTCATATGGTGCGTATCGCCGAGTCCACGCCCGACGACCCGTTCAGCCTGTTCGCCGCTTGGTTCAAAGAGGCCGAGGAGGCGGAGCCGAACGACCCCAACGCCATGGCCTTGGCTACGGTGGGCGAGGACGGTGTGCCGTGCCTGCGCATGGTGCTGCTCAAGGGCTACGATGCCGAGGGTTTCGTCTTCTATACCAATTTGGAAAGCCGCAAGGGCCGGCAGCTTCAAGACCATCCCAAGGCGGCGCTGCTGTTCCACTGGAAATCGCTGCGTCGGCAGATCCGGATAGAAGGTCCCGTCAGCCCGGTCAGCGAGTCGGAGGCCGATGCCTATTTTGCGAGCCGTCCGCGGCAGAGCCAGATCGGCGCCTGGGCAAGCGATCAGTCGAGACCCTTGGAGGGCCGATTCGAGCTGGAAAAGCGCGTGGCGCGCTTCGCCGCCAAATACGCCATCGGCCAGGTCCCGCGGCCACCCCACTGGTCGGGCTTTCGTATCGCGGCCCGAAGGATCGAATTCTGGCAGGACGGCGCGTTCCGCCTGCACGACCGCCTGGTCTACCACCGCGAGGCCGGGGGAGATGAGGCCCGGGGAGATGAGGCCCGGGGAGATGAGGCCGGTCGGGTCGCCTGGCGGACCGAGCGCTTGTTTCCCCGAGGGCCGCGGGGGGTGACGATGAACCAGTCCGCCGAACCCGGCAGCGAGGCCCGGCCGGGCGGCGCGCCCGTAGGGCCGGGGCATACCGCCGAGGCGGCTCGCCTGATGCGGCTTGCCACCTATGCCTCGGTGGCGACGGCCTTGGTCTTGATCGGCGTCAAGCTGGTGGCCTGGATTTACACCGACTCGGTGAGCCTCCTCTCGACCCTGATCGATTCGGTGCTGGACGCCCTTGCCTCGATTATCAATCTCCTGGCGGTGCGCCAGGCCTTGATGCCGGCCGACCGGGAGCACCGCTTCGGCCACGGCAAGGCCGAGCCGCTGGCGGCCCTGGGCCAGGCCACCTTCATTTCCGGGTCCGCCCTGTTCCTCGTCTTCGAAGCCAGTCACCGCCTGTTTACGCCGGCGCCGCTCTCCCATCCGGGCTTCGGCATCGGGGTCATGATCTTCGCCATCGCGGCCACCTTCATTCTGACCCGGTTCCAGGCCTATGTGGTCCGCAAGACCGGCTCGATCGCCATCCAGGCCGACTCGCTCCACTACCTCGGGGATCTGCTGGTCAATGCCTCGGTCGTCGTCGCTCTCCTGCTGGTGTCGCAACTGGGTTGGGTCTGGGCCGATGCGGTCTTTGGCATCGGCATTGCCGCCTATATCCTGTTCAATGCCTGGCGCATCGCCCGCGGTGCCTACGACATGTTGATGGACCGGGAGCTGCCCGACGACGAACGCGAGCGGCTCCAGGAAATCGTGCAGGCGCATCCGGCGGTCGTCGGTCTGCATGACCTCAGGACCCGGACCTCCGGGCGCGACACCTTTATCCAGATCCACCTCGAGCTCGATGGCGAAATGACGCTGCTGCGGTCGCACGAAATCGCCGACGAGGTGGAAGCGCGTCTGCGCGAAGCCTTTCCGGGCGCCGAAGTGATCATCCACCAGGATCCGCACGGCGTCGAGGAGCCGCGCGCGCGATTCGTGTGACGACTTTCGTCAGATCGCCCGTAGCGCCGCTTGACCCACATCAATGCCGCTGCTTCGGCGCTGGCCGAAAACAAACGCGGTTAAAGCAACGTCTCGGGAGGATGCCATGACTTGGGCCAAGTTGGTGGCCGACATCGATGGTGGAGCGGGTAGCGAGGCGGTGGTCGGCGCGGCCCTTCAGATAGGTCAAGCCTTTGCGGCCCGGGTTGAGTTGCTGCATGTCGAGCTGTCGGAAGAGCAAGCGATCCCGATCGTCGCGCAGGGAATGACGGCAGGCGCGGTCGGGCAGATGCTCGAGAGCCTGAAAGAACAGCGGGAAATCAGGGCAGAGGCGGCCGAGACATTATATAAGACCCTCTGCGTCGACGCCGGGTTGGCGACCTGCGAGCCGGATGACGCGGCCGTGCCCGGCCGATTTCGCGTCGCCTTTCGTCGGGTTGTCGGCCGAGAGTCCGACGAGCTGGCCCGGCGCGGCCGTCTTGCCGATTTGGTGATCGTGCGCGGGCCGGTAGCCGAAGGCGGGTTTTCACAGGCCGTGGAGACGGCCATGTTCGCAACCGGTCGGCCCTTGCTGATGGTTCCGGAGACCCTGCCGGAGCGCCTGGGGATGAGCCTCGCCATTGCCTGGGACGGCACCCTCGGAGCGGCGCGGGCCGCCGGTGCTGCACTGCCGCTGCTAAGCCGTGCCGAGACGGTCACCATTCTGACGGCCGATATGGAGAAGGCCGGCACCAAGCCCAGTGCGCTGGCGGACTATCTGGCCGAACACGGAATCTCGGCCAGGACTTGGGCTTTCCTGCCCGATGAGGGCGCGCTCGGCGAACGCTTGCTCGGCGAGGCCGAGGCGGCTGGCGCGGACATGCTGGTGATGGGCGCCTATGGCCACAGCCGCCTGCGCGAAATGGTCCTTGGCGGCGTGACCCAGAGCGTGACGGCCAAGACCAAGAGGCCGAGGCGGCTGGCGCGGACATGCTGGTGATGGGCGCCTATGGCCACAGCCGCCTGCGCGAAATGGTCCTTGGCGGCGTGACCCAGAGCGTGACGGCCAAGACCAAGATCCCCGTCTTCATGGCGCACTAGGGCCAATCGGCGATCAGGTTGCGGCCGCTGCTCGCTCTCCACGCCCCTGCAACCGGTTAGTGTCATTGCCGGATAGGTCTACGGCCGGTCGCGCGGTTCCGAGAAGTCCCCGGCGGCGGTGCTTGCCGCCGGGGTGCACGGTTTAACCGTAGCGATAGGGACGCCCTGCCTTCTGCATGTCGTCGTTATACTGTTTGATGATGCCCACGACCTTCGCCTTGATTTTGGACTCGGCGGCGATTTCGTCCCAGAACGCAACGGCGGCGCCTTCGACCTGCGCCCATTCTTCGTCGGGAATCGTGGTCAACTTCAATTTTGTGCCGTGCACGCGCAACGAGGCCTCGCCTCCCCAATACCACCACTGGCGGTAATAGTGGCTCTGGTCCATGCAGACCCTCAGAAGCTCCTGCAGTTTTTCGGGCAGTTCATTCCAGCGGTCCATATTGGCAAAGAACGACCCGGCCCAGGCGCCCGAGAAGTTATCCCGAATAATCCTCAACTCATATTTTTAAGCAGGTGCCAATTGAAAGTGATGGGGTGAAGTTAATAGCATCGATAGATTTTTCACCAAAAACAGAAACTGCCTTATCATGCTCAAGGTTCTGAAGCATATAAGCTCCTGCTATATAATTCTGAAATTTCATAGTGCGAGTGTTTAATGTAATCCCACCGAATCGTAACGAACCTCCTTCATCTATCTCCTCGTAACAATGCTCCATCAACTCTTTATCATCAAAGCGTGTAAGAACCCATTTAGCATTTTCACCAATCTTATGCTCGCCGATGATAGGTGGATGTCCGTCAATTCCGGCCGAACGCCGCACTGTAGCGGCGAACGGCCGGAACTACCAAACTTGGTTAGGAACCCACATCGTTAACCGCAGGTATAGAGGCCACCGGCCTTCTGACGGATCGCGTCGTAGTCTTTGAATATCTGGACCACCTTCTGGGCAACTTCACCGGTCTCGGCGATTTCATCCCAGAACTTGCTGGCCGCGATTTCGACCTCTCTCCACTGGTCGGCGGGGATCGTCCTGACTTTCAATTTCGTCCCCTCGGCACGCAACTTGGCCTCGCCACCGAAGTACCACTGGTTGCGGAAGAAGTGACCGCTTTCGATGCATGACAAGACAATCTGCTTAAGGTGCTCGGACAGCTCACTCCAACGTTTCTCGTTGACGTAGAACGAACCGATCCAGGCCCCCGAAATGTTGTTGGTGAGGAAGTAGTCGGTCACATCGGCCCAGCCAACCGTGTAATCCTCGGTAATGCCTGACCAGGCCATGCCGTCGAGCTCGCCTGTCTGAACAGCCACTTCCGCATCCTCGTAAGGGATTTGAACCGGCACGACACCGAACTGCGCCAGGAAGCGGCCCGCCGTGGGGAAGGTGTAGAGCCGAAGACCCTTCAGGTCATCCAGGTTGAGGATCTCCTTTTTGGTGTTGAAATTGCAGGGATCTTGCCCCGCTGCCGAGAGCCACACCACGCCACCGGCTTTCTTGTAGGCTTCGGACCAAATGTCCGCGAGGCCGTACTGACTAAACAGGACTGGAACATCGAGCGCGTGTCTCGTCGCCATCGGGAAGTACCCGCCGAATACCGCAACGTCCACCGGTGCCGCCATCGAATCGTCATCAGAATGCACGGCGTCGATGGTGCCCTTCTGTAGAGAACGAAACAGCTCGCCCGTGGGCACCAGTTGGTCGGCGTAAAAAAGTTCGATCTCCAACTCACCATTTGCCGCCGTGTTGATCGCATCGATGATTGGCTTGCTGACAAACTGTCCGAGAGCCGATCCAGCGTAGGTCTGAAAACGCCACCTGATCGGCTCCGCTGCCTGTACCGCGGGCGCTGCCAGAGTCGCTGCGCTTGTGGCGGCGACCGCAGCACCAGCCGTTTTTAGAAATCCACGTCTGCTGTTTTTCGTCATTTCGATTTCCTCCATGCTAATCTCTTTGATAGCCAACATTTTTTGTTTAGGCATTCGTGGCCAAAGGACCGTCAGTCGTCATCGCATTATTGATACCCTCCTGTTTTTGTTTACCGAGTTTCACTGTGCGTAGTGCCAGCGCGGTAGCCATAGAGCCACCTCGGGGAAAACCATCGTGAGGATGAGAGCAAGAGTCATCACAAACACGAAAGGAATGATCGATTTATAGATGTCAGCCAACGAAATCTCCGGCGGCGCCATGGCACGCATCAAGAAGAGATTGTATCCGAATGGCGGCGTCATGTAGGCGATCTGGCAGGTGATCGTGTAGAGAACGCCGTACCAGATCAGGTCGAACCCGAGCATCCCAACCAGGGGCACATAGAGCGGTGCGACGATCACCAGCATGGCTGTGTCGTCCAAGAACATGCCCATTACGATGTAGGATAGCTGCATCATGATGAGCACTTCCCACGGGCTCAGATGCATCGAGCCGATAAATAGCTGTTCGATCGCCTTCACCGCGCCAAGCCCGTCGAAGACGGCGCCGAAACATAGCGCCGCCATAATGATCCACATGAACATGCAGGTGATCTCCAGCGTCTTGCGCAGAGTGGCCTCCATGACTTTCGCATTCAGGCGCCCCTTCACCAGCGCGGCGAGCGTGGCGGCGGTCGCACCAACGGCGGAACTTTCAACCAGGCTGGTTACACCGGTGAGGAACAGACCCGTCATCGAAGCGAAAATGAACAGTGGGAGAAGGCCCGCCCGCAACAATGCAAACTTTATGCGCCAAGAAACATTGCGGTCCTCTTTCGCCAACGGTGGGCCCAGTTTCGGCTGCAAACGGCAGCGCACGGCAATGTAGACGATGAACAAGGCGGCCATCATCAGGCCGGGGAAGACGCCGGCGAGCCACAGCTGGCCGACCGGCTGCCGGGCGATCATACCGTAGAGCACGAGAACAACGCTGGGCGGAACCAGGATGCCGAGCGAACTACCGGCCTGGATCACCCCCGTCACCATGATCTTGTCATAGCCGCGGCGCAGCAATTCCGGCAGCGCAATGGTCGCGCCGATCGCCATGCCGGCCACCGAGAGTCCGTTCATCGCCGATATCACCACCATCAAGGCGATGGTTCCGATCGCCAGCCCGCCGTGGATAGGCCCCATCCAAACATGAAACATCTCATAGAGATCGTCGGCGATGCGGGATTCCGACATGATGTATCCCATGTAGATGAACATCGGCAATGTCATCAACGGGTACCATTTCATCAACTTCATGGCGGCGCTGAAGGGTAATTCCGCGCCGCCGTCACCCCAAAGCACCAGCGCCGCAATGGCAGCGACGAATCCAATGGCGCCGAAGACCCGTTGGCCGGTCAGAAGCAAGCCCATCATGCCGACAAACATGACCAAGGCGATCAACTCGTAACTCATGGCGACGGCCTCTCTCCAACCGCTGCCAGATCCTTGAAAAGCTGCGAGATTGCCTGAAGCAACATCAAGACGATGCCAACCGTCATAACCACCTTCACCGGCCACATATATGGCCGCCACGACGAATAGCTGCGTTCGCCATACTCAAACGCATAGGTCAGGCTGGAGAGGCTGCCGTAGAGCAGCACAAGGATGTATCCTATTAGGAAAATGGATGTGAAAATGTCCCACTTGTGCTTTGTCCGGTCGGACCAATTGCCGTAGAGCAAATCCATTCGCACATGGCCTCTTAGTTGGATGGAATAGGCCCCCCCGAGCAGGAAGTAGGCCACCATCAGAAACTGTGCGAATTCCAGGGTCCAAAGGGCGGGAAAGAAGAATGTCTTGGAGACTGAAGAATAGAATAGCACACCGATCATTATAAAAATCAGGTACATCGTTGCCCGCCCGACGACATGGTTCATCCTGTCGACAATTTGCACAAATCGTTTCATGAAATTCGCCATTGAATCTTTCTTATCATACGAGGATCTGTCACGGTGAAGGACGACGGTTCAGATCTGGAATCGCCCGTAGGAAGATCCCTGTTTCCTAAGTTTTTCTTTGAAGCATGCCCTCCTTCGGTGGCCTGCGCAATGAGCGGTTCAGGTGCTGACCAGCATCCCGTTATCGACAGACAGGGTTTCAACGTTGACAAAGCTGGCGAGGCCGACCGCACGCAGGGCCGGGGTCAGCAGGGTCAACAGCTCCCTCGCGGTCCCGGCCCGTTCATCGGTTGTGGCGAGCAGGTCGCTGCGCACTTCGATCATGACATTTTGCAGCCCATTGGCAATTCCGTGGATCTTCAGCGAGTGGGTCACGCCGTCGTCGGGGCCATAGGGCCTGTTGCGTTCGATCCTCCGAGAACCGAGCCCGCCGGCCTGCGCCAGCAAGGCATCCGCAAGACGGGAGTCGCTGTCATGCAAGATGCCGATCTCGACCGACCGCGGCTTGCCGAAATAGACCGGAGCGAAGCTGTGTATGGCCACCAGCGCCGTCGCCTGCTCCCGTGCCTTGCGCGCCTCGAGAACCGCACTGACCGCCGCGCAAAACGGGCGATAGACGGTCTCCGTCCGTCGGGCGCGGTCCGCGTCCGACAGATTTCGGTTTCCGGGTACTTCGATCAGCTCGGAACGTTCGGGAATCGCGCTTGGCGCTTCAGGCGAGCGATTACAGTCGAACACCAGTCGGGACACGCACCCGGCAATCAGCGGAGCGTCCAGCATAGCCGACAGATGCCGCGAGACCGAGCGCGCGCCGGGGTCCCAGACAGCATGGCTTTCCCGCACGGTCCGGCTCAGGCCCAGACCGCGATAGACCGCGGGTATATGCGCCGAGGCATGTTCGCACAGCAGCACGGCGGGACCGGCCCCATTTGGGTTCAGAACCTCGACGGCCGCATCCGAATCTTTCCGTGCTGAACTGATCATCCGCCCCCCAACCGGAAAATATTCTTTCTTGTTTGTTTCTTTCTGTCAATATTCTTTCAGAAACCGACCGGAACAACTTGCACGGCATAGAATGACGTCGAAACATGACAAGGCAAGGCCGTTGCCAAAAGCTTCCGGGACAGTGCGTGGACTGATCCGTGACAACTATGAATCGCTGACTCTGGCAGAGCGCAAACTTGCGAATTCCTTGCTGGAAAACTATCCGGCCTCGGGATTGGCCTCGATCACCATCGTTGCCGCCAATGCCGAGGCATCGACCGCCACGGTTGCGCGTATGGTGCAGAAGCTGGGGTTCAAGGGCTATCCACAGTTCCATAAGGCCCTGCGCGATGAGCTCGAAGCTACGATGTCGGGCCCGATCAAAAAGCGCGAGGTTTGGGCATCGGAGGCCCCCGATTCCCATATGCTCAACCGCTTTGCGGATTCGGTGATGCAGAACCTCAGCCAAACCCTGTCGCATGTGGACACCGACCGCTTTGACAAGACCGTGAAGCAACTGGCCGACAGCGAAAAGCAGCTGTTTGTCGTGGGCGGCCGGATCACGCGGGCGCTTGCTGATTATGCCTTTACCCATCTGCAAGCGATCCGGCCGTTGGTGACGAACATGACGTCCTCTTCGGCGACCTGGCCGCATTACGTGCTGGATATGGCGGAAGGTGACGTGCTCTTGATGTTCGACATCCGGCGCTATGAAACCAACTTGCAGCGACTGGCCGAGCTGGCTGCCTCTCGAGGGGTGACTGTGGTTCTGATCACCGACCAATGGGCCTCGCCGGCGGCCAAGGTGGCCGATCAGGTCTTTACCTGCTGGGTCGAAGTCCCTTCGGCCTGGGATTCCAACATCGCCACGATGATGATGCTCGAGGCGCTGATCGCCACAGTTCAGGAAGAGATCTGGCCTGAAACCCGCGAGCGATTCGAACGTCTCGACGCACTCTTCGACATGACGCGGCTATTCAGAAAATTCAGTTAGTCGTTCTAATATTCACTAAATTGAAGCGCGACAAATCAAAAAGAATGCCTCGGCGGCGGGCGCTTAGGATAAACTCTTGCCCATGATGTCGGATCCCCAATCCACCGAACCAAAGACCATGATCCTCACCGGCGCCAGCCGAGGCATCGGCCATGCCACGGTCAAGCGTTTCAGCGACGAGGGCTGGCGCATCATCACCTGTTCGCGCGACGAGGTGCCGACGGAATGCCAGCGCGACCCGAACTGGGCCCATCACATCGTCGCCGACCTGGCGGAGGCTGCGAGCCTGGAAGCCTTCCTGGCCGAGGCCAACGCGCTGTTGGGCGAGGGCGCGCTGAACGCCCTGGTCAACAACGCGGCGGTGTCGCCCAAGACTCCCTTCAAGGAACGCCTTGGCGTCCTCAACGGCGATCTCGACGACTGGCGCCAGGTCTTCGAGCTCAACCTCTTCGCGCCGCTGGCGCTGGCCCGCGGTTTTGCCGTGCCCTTGCGCAAGGGGCGGGGCTCGGTGGTCAACATCACCTCGATCGCCGGGCATCAGATCCACCCCTTCGCCGGCTCGGCCTATTCGATCTCCAAGGCCGCCCTCTCGGCGCTCACCCGCGAGATGGCGGTGGAGTTCGCCGAGTTCGGCGTGCGGGTGAACGCGGTCGCCCCCGGCGAGATCGAGACCGCCATGATCGGCGAGGAATACGAGAGCCTGATCCCGCGCATCCCGATGCACCGCATGGGCACGCCGGCGGAGGTGGCCTCGGCCGTCTACCGCCTCTGCACCGACGACTTCGGTTACGTCACCGGTACCGAAATCTTCGTCACCGGCGGCCAGCACCTCTATTAGGTCCGGCGTTACCGACGGCCAGCACCTTTACCAGAACCGACGCGATCGGTCCCTAGCAGGAATTGCCGCGCCCGTTGCCGGCCCCTTGGCCTTGCCCGCCGCCAGCGCCGCCGCCAAAGCCCGTGCCACCGCCGTTGTTGCCGCAGCCACTTTGGCTTTCCTGCCCAGATGGGTCCATCAGCGCGGATGTCTCGTTCATCGTGTCGGAGATGCTTTCGCCCAACACGGCGGCAGACAGCGCCAATCCGCCTGCGATGAGTGCGAGCAGCAAGGCGTATTCCGCCGCCGTCGCGCCACGCCGGCTCCGCAGAAAGCCCAATAGTGAGGTGAAGGCCGGCTCCATGGGTGCCTCAGCGCGTGAGGATAACGCTGACCTGAAGGGTCGACGAAACCATCGTCGCCGCCATCAGAAAATTGGTCGCACCTGTGAGCTTCGTCATCGCTAGAGCCCCCCCGAGGCTCCCTGCCTCGCGCAATCGGAACGGCGCGAGGCTCGCAATTGCACCACGAAGCACCGCCGGTGGCTTCGCCAAGTTGCGAATAGGGGCTCTACAAGCATGCAGACGGGTTCACGCCCTGTCGTTTCTTTTGACCTAATGGTCGAAGTCCTGAGGCGGTGGCCATCGATGCGGCTGATGTAAGTATTCGGCCTAGCGCTACGGCAAGGCACCTTCTGCAGCGTGTTGATCCTTGCTCGACAACGGGTCCGGCGCCGCGGCGGCGCGGATCCACGCGACGAAGGCGGCCACTTCGGGGCGGGCGAGGGCCTCTTCGGTGGCGACCACCTCATAGCCCTCGTGGATCTTGACGCTTTCCGCGAAGGGCGCGACCAGAAGGCCGGCATCCAAGGCGTCCTGCACGATCGGCCGGCTGCCGAGGACGATGCCCTGGCCGGCGATCGCCGCCTGAAGCGCCACGGTGTAATCGTTGAACCTCATCTGACGGTCGCTGTCGATATCCTCCGCGCCGAGGGTGCGCAGCCAAGAGCCCCAATCGAGCCAACTCGTCGGCCAGGGCGACATTTCGAATTCGATCAGGGTCGCCCGGCGCAAGTCGCCGAGCGTCTTCATCGCCGGCGGCCCGGCAGCCAGTCCGGGTGAGCAGACCGGCATGATCTCTTCGTCAAACAGGCGGTGGGCGATATGGCCCGCGATGGGTTTCGCCCCATAGCGGATGCCGACGTCCGCCTCATCTCGTGCGAGGTCGACCAGCCGCAGGCTGGCGTCGATCAGCACGTCGATGTCCGGGTATTGGGCCTTGAACCCCTGCAGCCTCTTCATCAGCCAGCTTCCGGCGAACGACGGCTCGACGGAGATCGTGAGCGACTGACGCCGCTCGACGCGGCGCATCTTGGTGACCGCGCGGTGGAGCTGGTCGAAGGCTTGATGGAGATCGACGAGACCCGCCATGCCGATCTCGGTCAAGGCCAGGCCGCGGCCCTGGCGCTTGAGCAGAGACCGATCGAGGCTTCGCTCGAGGCCCTGGACCAGTTGCTTGACCGCGGCCGGCGTAACACTGAGCTCCTCCGCGGCCGTGCGATAGCTGAGGTGCCGCGACACGGCTTCGAAGGCCCGAAGGGCGTTCAGGGAGGGCAACCATTGGCTCATTCTAAAGTTAAGTATATCTAAATTCTGAGTTCAGATCAAATGGCTGGAGTGTTTATAAAAAACGCTTAAATTTAAGTCAGTTAGCAACACTCTGATACCAACGTTTCACCATAAAATCTGAATAAGGAGCGCTGGAAATGGCGGCCCGAATGAAGATCCGGAACGAGCAGCTCCGCGCGACGAGGCCCGGTCATGGGCTGCTGGAAATGGTGCGCCACAAGTCCCGGCGCAGACGCAACCTGGCTGAGCTCCGGGCGCTCGATCCATGCCGCCTGCGGGACATCGGACTGAGCGCGCAGGCGCGGGCCCGGATCATCGGCTGAGCGCAGCTCGATATACCGGCCTACCGCTCCCGCCCCCTGGGGGCCGAAAAGGGCTTGCGCGGTCGCGCGAACTTCTTGAGATTGCCCAAGCTTGTGATTGCCGGGGGGTGAGGCTGCCGAGCCGCGCGAGCGGCTCGGAGTCAGGACGGAGAGGGAGGTCGCGTAATGAAATACCTGCACACCATGGTCCGCGTGAGCGATCTCGACGCATCGCTCGACTTCTTTTGCAACAAGCTGGGCCTGACGGAGGTCGAACGCTACGACTATCCAGAGAGCCGCTTCACCCTGGTCATGCTGGCGGCGCCCGGCGACGAAGAGGCGCAGGTGGAACTCACCTACAACTACGACCCGGAAGAGCTCCCGGGAGGCCGCAACTTCGGCCATCTCGCCTACCGGGTGGACGACATCTACGCACTCTGCCAGCGCCTCATGGACCAGGGGGTAACCATCAACCGGCCGCCGCGCGACGGGCACATGGCCTTCATACGCTCGCCCGACAACATCTCGGTCGAGCTGCTCCAGAAGGGCGAGGCCCTGCCGCCGAAAGAGCCCTGGGCCTCCATGGCCAACACCGGCGAATGGTAACGGGCCGGGTCTGAGCACCGGTCAGGTATGGCGCGCCACAGACATGGGCGACGCTGCCTTCGCCGAACCCGGAATGAGAACGGCTCTGCGGCGGCCAGGACGTGCAGCCGGGAGAGATTTTGGCTAGGTTACTTCAAAGCGTCCACGTTGATGCCGATGGTAACGGCGCCTAGTCGCGCGCCGTTGTCGCGCGCCACCGTCAGACTCGTTTGGGAAACATTCTTGCCGCCGTCTTCTTCGACTGCATCGATGAACACCGCCATGGCGCTTACAGGATAGGTTTCCTTCCACTTAGCCTCGTCGCCTTGCATATAGTCGCCGGTCCCGTCCGTCTGACCGACATTGAGGCCGTGATTGTCCATCACAAATATTTCAGTAATGACACCGCCTGAAGCCGCCTTGATACCGCGCAGAAATGACGACAGGTCGTTTTTTTCATGAAATTCTATGCTCCATGACTGTACGCCATGAAACACCACACCCTTTATTATCCCAGTGTTTATCGACCATACTAGCGTTTCACATTGGCTCTTGCTGTTTCACACAGTTGCACCCATATTGCTACCCATAGGGATTTTGGATAGCGGCGGGTAGCGGAGACTGTGTCATGAAGTTCACCGACAAGGGCATCGCGGCGCTCAAGGCGAAGGCCGAGCGATATGAGGTTTGGGAAGACGGTCAGACTGGCCTCGGCATCCGCATATCGCCAAAAGGCCGGAAAAGCTGGATCTTCATGTACCGCTTCGGCGGTAAAGCGCGGCGAATGGGCCTCGGCACCTTTCCTACTGTTGGCCTCTCCAGCGCCCACGTGAAGCACGCGAAGGCGAAGGAGCTGGTTGGTAAAGGGATCGATCCAGGGGCTCAGCAGGTCGAGCGCAAGCGCGCGGAGAGAACAGCCGAGACCGTGGCCGACCTGATCGAGGAAGATCTGGAAAAGTGGGCACGCCCCAGGAAGCGCAGTGCTGCTGGGGATGTGCGCCAGCTGCGCAAGCGGGTGCTGCCGGTTTGGGGCATGCGCAAGGCGAAAGAGATCACCCG